>ERZ870021.1-NODE-1-length-47052-cov-5.292304_pt1 | contig 47052 bp, 55 predicted proteins | sample MGYA00520890_ERZ870021 | MGnify/ENA primary metagenome ERZ870021 (study PRJEB32232, sample SAMN07284987) | human gut metagenome | biome: human-associated habitat; material: feces | host: Homo sapiens | place: Tanzania | collected 2014-08-14 ...
AACAAGTTATATATTCCTCTTTTTTTCACCAAAAAATACATAAAAACACTGTAAACTGATAAAACTATCCTCTTTTGAAGAAAAACAAACGTATATGATAATTATTCTTGAGAAAACTTGCAAAACACAAATATATATATTAACTTTGCAACCAAAATAATACAAATATATACATGAAAACAAAAATCGACATCCGTCGTGCCATAACAGAGCGCGGTTACACCATTACGTCTTTCTGTCAGAAGTTCAACCTAAAGACGCAGAACATCATTCAGAATTACATTAAAGGCAACCCTACAATAAAACGTTTGGAAGACTTTTGCGAAAAACTGGATTGCGACATCACAGATTTATTCTATCCAATAGATGATTCGGACGATGCTAAGAAAAACGTTCTTTTATTCAACAAAGAGCAAGAGGAGGGGAAAGAATCCGATTCAACAGATACGGAAGCTCTCGACATTAAAAATACCGCTGTTCAGATTCCCGACGCACAGCCTGCAGTTAACACCACTACCTTCTGCCCTCATTGTGGTGCAAAGGTTCGTGTCGGTGTGGTGCTCCTGCCCGAAGAGTGAAAATACTACGGCAAGCGCATTGTGCCTACCGAGGGAAATGTTAAAGCCTTCGTGTGCCTACCGTGGAAAATGTCAAAGTCTCCGTGTGCCTATCTTCCTTTAAGTCTCCATTTCACCGCAGTCGATAGGATGTGAGCCGTTATCGGATGAACCGGATGACGGGAACCTTCGCATGGAGAATACTAATGATATGAAAAACATATCTGTTTCTTCAGGTTCATCCGGTAATTAAAAAAATATAAACCTACAAAAGTACTAACGTATAAAAATATCAATGTATGAAAAAGATTTTCAGTTTTTTGCTCATGGCAGCCATGCTGCTTGCTGTGGGCGCGAGTGTGACGAGCTGTAGTAGTGGTGACGATGGTGAGGAGGAATATGTGCCAGTTGAATCGCCGTATGCAAAAATTCTCAAAGAGAAGCCTGTGCATCAGTTGTCTTATACCCATACCTATAGCATGGGATCGTTCGGACTTGAAAGCGACCCAATGGTAGGTAATTATAAAACCGACTACTACACTATCAGTTTTATCGTCTACAATGCCCCTGCTGACGACATGTATGACGGCCGTTATCAGATTGCAGAAGTCAGCGGTTCGGTATGGGGATGGAAGGAGCAGTGGCGACCCGAATACAAGAAGCACGAACTAAGCACTTGGAAGAACAACCAGCCCGTAAAAGGAGCTTGGGCAGAGATAAAAACTCTTGATAAGGGCGACGAATACGGAAGAAAGACGTTCCGTGTGACGCTACACGTTGACGAAATGACGGAAAAGAACGGCGACTATGCCCGCAATATCAACATATCGTTTACAGGCCGCGATACAGGACCGATGTTAACATACTAAAGATAAGTTCTTGCAAGAACCAAAAAAATATTGTACCTTTGCAAAGTATTTTATTAGAAGACATATTCTGTAAAGTATTTAAAATGTTATTGCCGCTCTTGGTCCGCGAGGATGGAGAGCGGTTTTTTAGTGTTTTTATTGTTTATTCTTTATTCTTTCCAACATTGGCACTCGAAAGCTCGGCGTTTCTTTAAACCTTCTAAAGGTTTACCATTTGCATAAATCCATCGGCTAAACTGGTTAAGAATAGCCTCGTCTGTAGCTGACTGAAGAATGAGTCGATAGAGTGTAGACTTACGGAAGGTTGCGAGGCCAAGATTAAAACAGAAGTCTGCACAGGCATCGAAACGTCCTTGTGTCTTCGTGAAGTGTGGTGAGGCAGAAAGGAATATTTCGATTGGTTCAAGGTCCGCAAGAAGCCACTCTTCAGCTTTGGCAGGTGTGCAAGAAGTGTGTGCCGTAACTTTGCGTGTATGACCATATCCACAAGTCCATACTCCTGCAGGACAACGATAGGCTTTAGAGTGAAAGCCCTCGAACTCTTTGATTTTTTCAATTAATCTGTTGCTTGCTTTCATAATATTTGTTTTTTTTGTAAAATTAATATAAAAGATGTAGAGTAGGCAGTTCGCTCTACTCTAAACAGCTCTTTACGAGCCATCCTATTGTTATCACAATACCATATCTCACCACATCCTCCCACTCAAATCGTTCAAGACGATAGCGAAAAAACTGATATATCTCCCTCGCTATCATAATAGTGTAGGCTACCCAACCGATTACGAGGGCAACCATGAACCACAGGCACAAGCCGAGGATGTCACGACTGTTGATTTTTCTCCACATAATGTTTAATGTTTTAATGTTTAGAACAAAGGGATTACTAAAGGGACTTCTGATTTTACAATCTCGTAGCCAAGATTATCATTGGCAGGATAATCGTTAGAGAGCTGAGGAGGAGCAAAGAGCACATCTTCGTAGACATAGTTATCAAGAGCGCTAAGCGTATCTCCTGGGAATGAAGAGTCATGGTTAGGACTATAGCCTACGTTATCCCATTCGTATTGATATTTTACGCTATCTTCTAAGTCGGGATTGTAGTTAGAGTCGTAAAATCTCACATTCTTGCTAATAGGGACGAACTCGCTTGCATTATCCACATACCACATCAAGACATCTTCATTACCCCAACGCTCAATCGAAGATGTGAGGTGGAGTGCTTGCCCTGGCATAAGGAGAAGAAAACGACCTCTACGACCGTTGCAGACGAAGCAACCATGTTTGTAGCCTGCATTGTTTTCATCCTTATATGAAGGCGAGCCGTTACTCGCTGGATAGATTGTTCCACTACCTGTGTAGTTCTTCAGAAATGCTATACGAGGGTCTGCGTATACCACGGTTATTGCATCGTGAAGAATCACGTATGGTTCTTTGCCTCCCCATACATTATTGTTGTTTTTCTCAGAATCTCGGTATCTCATTCTCTTCGCATTTGCCCACTTAGCGACCATGGGGTTATACTTAGAGAATATTGTGAGCTTCACACCCGATTCCTTTAGTCCTGCAACGGTAGTCTCGTTTCCATTTACGTTAATGCAAGGAACGTCATAAACCATTGGTAGGAGCACGAATTGCTTTGTCGAGCCTGTAGTGTAATTCTCATTACCAGTATACGTTCCTACCGCTATAGACTTATTCTGCTTCAAGTCGCAAACGATAGGGAATAAGTCGGTTACAACAGGCTCGGCAGTATTCTCAACGAGGATTCCTTTCAAGTGCAAGTCGCCATCGATTATAGTACGTTCGGCACTCAGTCGGATAGTTTCTGAATCGAGGTCTATGCCTGCTCGCTTATACTTATCCTTGAAGGCTACGTCTTGCTTTGCTTCCGTCCATGCTGTGTTTGTGACCGCCTTTTCGAGCTTCGGCTGGCATATCTGTAATGAGCCTACGCCATTTTGCGCATAAGCAAGGATGGAGATAGGCTGTGCAGTATTTTTAGCATTGAGCGAGAAGTGATAGTACACCTTAGTCCATTCGGTAGGAATGGAAGAAAACTGTATATAGCCAGATGTTGGTGTGTTGCCGTGTATAGAGATGTAATTGGATATAGACCCTACACTTTCTTTCTCTGTCAGCATGCCATTCTCGGCAAAGAAGACACCGCTGTTAAGATTCAAAGTACAGATAACGTTTTGCTTGCTCTCAAGGTCTTTACTGCGAATGTAAAACGATAACACATAGTCGATATGGGCTTCGAGTGGGAGCTTACATTGAAGAAGAGTTGCAGTCTTATTAGCCGTAGTCACGCTCGCTTCGCTCATACTGCAATTATCCTTGGCATTATTGATTATAGTACCCACACTTGTAAGATTGCCTCCTGTATTAAGATAACGTGTGTTGTCGAGCAGATTGCCGTTGCGGTACACATAATCTTCCTCGGCAAGAGACCAACCATTGAAGCCTTCTGCTTGCTCCAACATAGGTTGCGATATGTAGCCTTTGATGCGAGTAGTCGAAGACGGACGGAAGAATAGTCGCACAGAGCAATACGAATAGTCGCCTTTAGCCTCGAAGGTATAGGAGATGAGCTGCCATACGTTTGCGGAATCGAGCGTAACTTCTTGGTTTAGCATGTCGCCTTTTGTGGCTGTTGCGCTGATGCCAGTTAATGCCGACTGACCAAAAACCTGTAGAGTAAGATGCGCTGAAGTATCAGAAACCTTAGCCCAACAAGAAAGAGTATATTTCTTTCCCACTACGATAGGGATATTCTTGCTGCCACGGTCAATTTCATTCGCCTTACTGCCCTCCCACGTCAGCTTGGAATACACACCTTGGTTTAAAGGATAGGTATAAAAAGTGTTTTCATCGTTGTGTCTATCAATACGCTCTATTGTAGCATAAGAGTTTAGATAGATATAAAAACCACCATTCCTTGCAAAGTCAGAGTTTACCAAGAGATTTCGCTTCTTTGCAGCTTCCTCAGTCACGCTAAGAGAGATTTCTCTTGCGGTCTGCTTCATCTCGCTATTGTAGATAGTAAAGCTATTTTTATCCCTCACCTCGGCAGGAAGATTGTCGTATTTATTGCTTATCTCACGAAGTTTGATGGTCTGCTCGTTCTGCTTCGAAATCACGTCCTTGCTAAATTTAGCAACATTGACAGCAAACTCTATCTGTTTCCGATAGGTTACACCTTCATAATTTAGCCACAGAACCACATAACCACAGGAACGACTAATCGTAGTAGGGTTGCCACCAATATCTGTATAAGAGTCTGATATAATCTGCGAACCAGTCATCTTCACTTCTATATAGTTGCCAACGCCCAAGTCTGTCTTGATGGCAGCATCAGCACCCTTAGCGTTCATAAGTTCTGAATACTCCGCAATGCCATAATCTTTGTCCTTAAGTTTGGCAACTACATCTACATCCCCTTTGCGCACAAGGACTTTAGCTAATTTAACGGAATTATTAGGCACAACACCATTTTCATCAGTATCGAAGACCAGAGGTGCGCCTTGCACCTCTATCTCGATTGCGCTTTTGCCGTCTGCTCCGTCTCTTGCAGCACGAGGAATGCCTATAGATGCAGACAGCTTTACATTCTTTCCCATAAGCAACAATTAATTAAAGCGTTCAATATAGTAAGCCATAGCCTCTTTAGCTACGCTCTTGGCAGTCTTGCGCCATTCCTGCATCTCCGCAAACTCCTGCTCGTGCTCTGCGTTGTCGGATTCAAGCAGATGGTTGTTGATGATAGCCTGCATCTTGTCGGCAGGATAGGCTGCCGAGATAATGGCGTTGACGATGGTGTCATAGCCGATAGGCTGAGGAATGCGGACTTGACAAACACTATATACTACCTCTGTCTCTTCGTTAGCTTTAGATGCTTTGTCTTTATTCGCCAACATGGAGTCGCTAACAGGTTGTTCTGTTTCCTTAATGTTAAAACAGATACGAATTACATTACCCTCGAAATTGAGCATCTCAGGACGCTCCTTGAAAATTTGCTCTAATTTATTCATAACTTCCTATTTTTTTATAAGTTTATATTATTGTTTAGTTCCGACTATTCTGTAGTCAGGATTTCCGCTTACGTTCATTCTGCGTAGCTTGCCGAGAAATGGAAATTTATTATTGTCCACACACCATTGCAGTTGTTCAACGAGCTTCTTGTTATTAGTGAAGAACTTATACTTCTGCCCATTCTCTTCTACTTGCACGACATTACTTCTTCCCGATTTATGAACTTTACTCTTTACATCAAATTCAACATTGAGAAAAGCGATTGGTCTTTCGACGAAGTAGCTTGCACTCATTCTTTGACCATCGAATATCCTTTTACCTTCATCGTCTTTATCTTCAAACGAGGGCATATCAAAATCATCAAAACTATTCATCTTCGTGATTTTTCGCCATAGGTTAAAACCATTGCAATTCTCCAACCACCCTTTATAACTCGCCAAAGCTTGATGACGAATCATAAGATTTACAAGATTGTGAGCCTTCTTCTTAAATCGTTCCTTCATACGTTTTCTAAGCAAAGTATGATTGAAATAGAAGCGGTCACCTACATAGTCAAGACTATACGTATGGTCGATTATCTGTACGTTGTAGCCTGTGTGCAAAGATTGATGAAGATTTTCAGCAGAATACTTTTTAATATAGTTTACTGCCTTCCATACTTCCTTTTTGCTTCTACCCAGCACAACAATATCATCACAATATATCTCAATCTTGACATCAAATTGGCTACAAACCTTACGACAAAGAATGCTGAGATAAAAGTTGGTGAGTGTTTGAATAGGGTACAGCCCTATGCCAAGACCTTTCTCCTGTGCAAATATCACTTCGTGGAGTAAATATCTTATACCCTTATTAGTAAAGAAGTCGCACAAACATTCATAAATTGCCTGCCTGTCTACATTCTCATAAAACTTCACATAATCGAGCTTACAGAAATATATTCTGCCACACGACTTGTTCTCGTCTATCCACCTCTCCGTTCTGCGCTTAGCATATATTGTTCCACGTCCTTTCATACTTGCTCCACTTTCTATGTATAGAGCTTTATTTAGGTATGGCATCAATACTTGCATCAGAGCATGATGTTCGATATGGTCAGGATAGAATGGAAGTTTGAAGAGTTTTCTTACTTTACCACAAGGGCATCTACGATAACACGAGTGTCCTTCGCTTGTGTGATAAGTTCCATCTTCGATACTCGCTTTCAAAGCAATCAAATTCTGCGTAGCCTTGCGGTCGTAGATTCTCACTCCTTTATTCTTCTCCTTCTTACGTCTGGCTTCAAGCACGGCACGTTGCAAGTTAGCCATATCGCTAACCTGCTCCAAACGAACCTTGCGGTGTTTCTTTCTTAATTTTGCTTTGTGCTTGTAAGCCAATTCTGTTGTCATGATTGTCTTTCTATTGCTATTCATATTCCTTCTATAGGCTTTCTACACTCTTGGCTCACTGGCTTTCGGCACGTGCGTACAACTGCACCACTTACTTGCGAGAGGGGACTCTATTTCATACCCTACGCCTTTTATCTTCGCTCTGTCGGGAATTACGCTGTCTTACAACAACTACCCTCCATCGAGACAGGTTCAACCGTGTGCTCTTTTCGTCTTTGATTATCACGTAATCTGTTGACTCCAAGGAACAGTGTTTAGTATATTCCTTTGATAGGAATGTTTTATTTTAGTATAGAAATTCAGACGAGCGCCGATGTTCGTCCTCGAGTTCGAGAAACCGTTGTTCGAGTTCGCACAACTGAGACCGCATTGCGACCCGTTGTCAGCGTTACCACCAACGCTCAGCAGCTCCCCTGTAGCGTTATCCCAGTAACCATCGCAGTAATATGTCGTAGCTTGTCCCGATATGGCAGTAGGTATCATATCCCAATATTCGCCAAGCAACATGCTACTGATATAACTGCCACTTGCATTTAGTACAGTAATAACAATATCTCTACCTGTAGCTGTATTGCTAACTCTGTTGCCTGCATAGATTACGGCATGACGCTTACCTTCAGAAGAATAGAAACGTATGTTAGGACGGAACTCCCATAATTTAGCCCACAGGTCTTCAACTCCATATAGCTTAACTGAATACTGATTGCCAATAGTTTCATCGGTATAAAGCACCTTGCCACTACCATCACCCAGATTAATACACTTACCCATTGGCACATCGCGACACGCTTCCCATTTAGAGTTCTGAAATCCCGAACCTATCGTAGTCTGCACATCAAGGTTGCCATAGTCAGCTTGATACAAAGCATTGATGAGACATTGGAAAGGATAACCAGTCAAACCGTAGTCGCTTGAGAGTTTCTGTGCGCACGCCCAAAACTGCGACATAGTTTTAGAATGCGATGGCGAAACTCCAGGACGAGAATGACCTACGCCATTTTCGTCAACATACATCTTGTAAGCACCAATCCATTCAGGCGAATCGAACGAATGACCACCACTTATAGGGTTTAGACCTCCGAAGTGCATAGTCTTGCCTTCTCCCTTAAAATAACATTTAGGGAAGTGAACCATTGTTTCGTATTTAGAAGCATCATCGACCTTAGTGCCATCAGCAAAATAGTTCCAGTCTTCTGAATTAAGCTTTGCAGCATACGTTTTTCCACCTACCGTTTTAAGCATGTAGCCACCTACCTTTGCTAAGTATTGGTCTACCGCCCATCTCTGCGACACATCGAAAGCTGGATTGCTATTCTTTTCGAGGGTGTACTCTGTAGAAGGAAATAAGAAAGTTTTTGCAAGCTGTTTTTCCACATCTTCGAGCGAGATACGTCTTTCGCTACCTCCTGCCTCGATTAAAAAGTTCTGTGAAGGTAGCATTGAGCTAACCTTGTCAACTTCAGATAATTTTTTTGTCATTTTTTATGCTTTTTATTGTTATTATTTATGTTTATTATCCTATCAAATAAGGATTACCTTCACTATCTGTGAGATAATCACCTTCGGCTGTAACCGCATAGTCGAGTGGTGGCTTATGGTCGTATTCCACCTTTTCCTCCAACTCACACTCTTCGCTTATTCCTAAGCCTGTCTCGCCAATATCGTATCTGCAAGAGTCGCCTTGCTGCCATTGCTTAGTAACTTCTGTAAGGTCGTTATTATGAGCAATAGTAAACCAATTGATGCTCAGTAAACGCTGCGGATATTCAACCTGATTGTTAAGGCATTGCACCAAAACCTTATCTTCACGAGGAAGTTCTCCATAACTAATACTTGACTGATTCAAGAAGTCGAAGCGATAAGCAGGGAACATGCGCTTCACGTTGAACTGAAATTGCGCCACAACCTTATCGTTAACCACAACCTTGATGATATAGTCATACTTCATTATCAGTCTGAGGTCGAGCGTCATGGAAGTTAGCGAGAGAGCAAGAAGCTCGTTAGGAGCAGTCTTAGACGATACCACTATCTGTGTAGCCTTTCCCTTCTCGTCAACTCGGAACACCTGTAGTGTGTAGCCTGTGCTGACTTTCTTCTTCGATAGATAGACATCAATAGGTATCATCTTCAGATATTCGTTGCCATCAAGACATTTGTTGCGCTCTGCATCAGAAGCTGCCTTAAGATTGTTGGCAACGAGATATTCATACAACGATAGCTTATCTAATACAGGATTGTAGGAGATGTTAGTCTCAACACCTATTCCTATACCGTAGGTGTCATCGCCCTTCTTAACAGTATAGAGCGTAACAGGCTCGGTATGAATCTGAATAAGCGTATTTGTACGATAATCGAGCAGTTGCGCCTCGAAGTATATCTGCTGTTTGTCGTTGGCTGCGATATTACGCTTTATATAGAGCGTTCCCTTGGCGGTAGTCTCTGTAAGGTCAATCTCATATTTGCCAGTCCAGTTGCTGTCTTCAGCAATGCTTACCCAAGTGTTGCCCTTGCTCACCATCCATTTGATAGACGAATTAACAAGAGACATATTGCTTCTGCGATTGTCCCACGAGCCATCCTCGGTAGTAGCATTAATCTGCGGTTGAATACCTGTATTAACCACCGTGCGGTCGGGGAAGAAGTTAGTGCCATCAGTCGTCTGCATCAATGGCGACATAGGAGTTATGCAGACTATACACACAGAGGTATTCAGAGGTGTATATCGTCTGCGGACTCGTTGATTAATTGATACTGTTCCCATAAGCCTTATCCTATAATTACTGCTTCTATATCACAATTCACGAGAATATCGCCATCCGCAACATCATTGCTGGTGACAACGAGATTGGCTGCAAGAAAATCATCGTTAGACGAGAATGTTACAACCGACTGGCGAATTTCCGACAAGTCTTTGCTTTTTAAGACTACAAACGTCATAGTTCCTGCACCTACGGTAGCAGCCACGTGAGTCTTGGTGTTTATGATTTGAGCCTTGATAGTAGCGTTCCTTGCTCCGTTCACTCCGTCTGTATTATCGGAATAGAGATTGAACTGATACAAGTCGGCAATATCATCGATGCTTATGCCTACTCTATATACAGCTTCGTCTACTCCAGGCACATAGAACTCTGCGATAAAGAGCTGATGAGAGTCTACATATAGCTTGTCGCTATCCGAAGTCTTGTCACGATGAATGCTGATAGTAGTATTTCCGTCTTGCTTCTGCACCGCCACCTCGTCACCTCTATAGAGTTTTACTGAGAAGGAAGATACATCACCACCTGTCGAGTTCTTTAGCCAGAACTTCAAAGAGCAAGTAGTAATCTCGTTGCCGTTTTGGTCGAATGCACCAAGCATAGTTGATGATGCTTCTATACCACCAAAGTAAGCAGAGCCACCAAGCAAGGCAATCAAAATATCCTGACTGCGTTCCATTTCATAGGTTGCGCTACCTACACTCGCTACACCCCTATATGTAACAACGTCAGCATCTTGATTGGTAGCCGAAGCAAGGTTGCCGATGATACCCAACGAGCCGTCATCACGATTGAGCTTAAAGCGACCGTTGAAGTTGGTAGATATAGACCAGCCTGTAGTTCCTGCGGCAAAAGTAATCTCTGTGCCATTATAGAACCACCTGTGCGAAGTCAAGTCTACGGTATTCTTGCGAGCAGAGCCGACATGAGGCGTGATGATAGGATATTTGTTCAACTCGTCACTCCAATTAGGCGTAACTGCGTTGGTATCGGGATTGACACCTTGAAACAGAGGAACACCACTAAGAGTGAAATAAAGCGAGAGAGTGTCGCCATCAATAATTCTGCGCACAGGCAGACTTGCGGAAAGATTAACCTTATTACTCATGGTTAGCCCCCTTTCCGTACCAATGTTTTACTTCTTCGATAGTCATAAGCTTACCATCGCAATTCTTCACCTTACCTTCTAAGGTTTCACCCTCTACAGCTGAAAAGAGTAGTTCCTTGTCGGTAATGACTACCTTGTCGTATTTACTCATCCTGTGAGAAGCGTCCAAGCCTATAGCCTGACACATACCTCTCGTTATTACAACATAATTCATAGTCTTTATATTTTTAATCGTTTACTTATATTTCCAACATCTGTTTATACACATCGCCTGTAGTGGTCTGCGCTGCAAAGATAAACGTAGCCATATCACTCATTCCAAGGTCGTCAACGCTATTATTGTTGCTCCACGTAATATCCAACGAACCTTTGAAGTTCTTTACCTTGTCTTGCAACGCCCAGGCATCATCAGAAGTCTTGTCGCCAGTATTCCTCGTCACCTGCCATGCCTTGACTGCTGCCGAGTAGTCCATATCACCAAGCTCTAATCGGCATTGTACATTATGAGTCTCGCCACGAGCTATGCCTGCTGAGAGATTATGATACAGACGCAACTGGAGTTTCATCACGGCAGTAGTAGCTCGCCAATAGTCGTTATCCTCTGAAGGCTCTGTAAGTGTAACATCACCTTCGGGAACAATACAGAGCCAACGAGTGCCGAGCCATGTCACTTCGTCATAATAACTATACTCTGTACCCTCTTTCCAGTCGCCTCTATAACATGGTGCCCAAATTGTATCTCCTGAAGGACTTGAATAGTGAATGTAACCTGTGCGAATATCTATACCATCATAGCTGACGGAAACAATCGACCTGTTTGTGAGCGAATAGTTATTTATGCCTTTGTACATCACGAAACGAGGAGCTTCACTTCCTTCCGTTTCCATTAAAAGCATGTTCTGTCGAGATTTGTCAGTTCTATTGCCAATCAGCACAAGGCTATCTCCAGCAGCAGGAGAATTGTTTTTTGTCACAACAGCATCAGCACCATCCGAGCAATCAGTCTTGCTAAGGATTATCCAAGCGAACTTGTTACCATCGTATAGTTCGTTGCCATTGCTATCCGTGATAACCTCGTTATCTTTCGACACTTCTGTAACTCTGCGCCAATAGTCCTTGTTGCCTACATTTTCATAGACTCCTGCCTTGATATTGAACGTCTGACAGCGTGCTTGGTCGTCAACCTTCCACGAATTGATAGTAGCAGTAGTGCCATCATCGGCAAGAAGATAACACTTCCAACCTGTAATTTCGCCATCATCATTCCTTATCTCTACAACATGCGTGAGCTTAGAAGCGGAAGGTGACAAAACGATATTACCACCAACATACGACAACTCACGAAGCTGCAAAGTATTAAAGATAGCCTTTCCCCAAATCACTAAGTCGGTAATAGACATCTGATATTTGCCATTTTTCTGCTCAATAGCAAATCCTGTCTGCTCAGCATTATTGTAGTTTAGCGACTTCAACAAGCTTATAGCCACCTCCGACAATACCGCTCTACCTACGCCATCTATGCTGAAATCATCGCCATTGCCTAAGCTCATTCCGTTGCGGAATATCTGCTTCTGTAGGAAAGTGACAACAGCTTTGGCAGTATCATTGTGGAGCTTAGATATAGTGCGATCATCTACATATTTGGGTGTGGCAATCTGGTCGGTAGCGGTGACTGGAGTAGAATTGTCGGCAATACCGGAGATAGAACCTTGATTCTCAAACTGCAATGCGCCACCTTGCAGTATGCTGATAGCTTGAGCATATAGCTGGCGAAACTTAGTGCCAGGCTTCATGGTAAGATCCTTGAGTAAGGTTACAATCTGACTCACATTGCTATACTCATACCATTCCGACTGCAGGTTGGATGATGCCAAGGCTTCGTCTGAAGACAAATAACCTGTTACTATCTCATAGCCTTTTTTCCAGTCGCGTGGTGTGGTGCCATTGTCGCCTGACGAGGTTAAGATACCTTGCAGGAATATATAATAGTACTTCTCGTCGCCAATCTGTTCTTCCTTTTCATTTTTGCCATAAATATCAATCTCTTCAGAAGGAAATACCACCTGTGCAGCTTTACTCGAATCGAGTGAGCGAGGAATGGCAACATAGATATATTTCTCGCTATGGGTATTGAAGACGGTAGGTGCAGCCTGCAACTTCCATCTACGATAGTTGTGTCCGGCATCATAAGGTATGATGTCTTTGATATACACAAGTATTTGGGCACCGCTCACGCACGATGCCTGAATATAGTCAGGATAGCCAAGGGCATTGCGCTCTATGAATAGCGCATTGCTTGAAATCCAATAGTCTTTAGCTGTTGCTTGTGTCATTCCTATTTTGTATTTTTATCATTGGCAAATTTAGAAAAAAGCCATGACGCCATGCGGACATTAAAAAAGCGGAAGCGCTCAAATAGCATTCCGCTTTTTAATGTTTAATGTTTAGTGTTTAATGTTTGATGGGCGAACCATGAAGGTCGAGCTCGACTGAAAAAGAAAGTGAGAGCATATCGGTTTTCTGTTTATCAATATACGTTATCTCATCTTCAACGGATATAGTGCAAGGCACATATACATCATCCACAAGTAGCCACACATGTTCCGACATCAAGAACTCCTGCAGATACCATTGCTGCCATTCTTCAGTCAGAGGATCTGTCATATAGAGCCATGTTTCCTGATTATAGGCTTTGCGTACAGCCGAGCGAGAAAATGAATTGAAAGTTTCTTGTCGGGTAGCAATATAACGCGACGCTGTATATCCTATCTTCTTGCTATAAGCTGCAGGGATGCTAATACTCTCAAGCATGCCGAAGGAATTGATAAATCGAAATATATGTCGATGCTCTGACTCGGAGGCAGGCAAGGCATAGACGGATTGTAAGCCAATGGTCTGCAAACCTTCGGTGGCAATGGTTTCTATCTTCGATAGCGGTTGCTCAAGGTTGTTGCTGTCAAGCAATGACTGTGCCTTGGCAAAATCTACAGGATAGACAAATTCTTCGCCTACGAAAGCCAAATGAGGCACCGTAGTAGGTTTGCGCGACAGTTTTGTGATATTCAACGAACCGTTCGATTTCATTCGCTCTATATCCGAAGCGTAACCAAAGATGGTACTAAAAAACGTGTCATCGTTAGGATAAAGCACTTTGCCCTGATAAGTATGTACCTTACCATTCTGCATATACTCGTCGTAAGCTCCAATAGAGAATTTTACCAGAGGGAAAACCGTTTGGTCGGCTGCGTAGGCATAACCATCACGGAATGTACGCAGAGCCGACGATATGTCAATGCTGACCGTAGTGTTTATGGTTTCGGTCAACACGGGTGCCGACATCTTGATAGTGGTATAGTTACTGCCAGTGATACCACATCGTATTTCCAACACTACGCGGTGAAACGACAAGTTGCCTCCTGCCACCACATTTGGACCAATCTCAAAAGTTATGGGACTACCATTCAATATCGAGCCCGAAGAAAGTTTAATATATCGTGCCATATATATAATAAAAGGTGTAAACGGAATTAAAGACTATACACAACGAGTTCTACCTTACCCAGACCATCTTTTGCGGTGATGTCGGCATTTACCTTGTTGATTAGGCATTTCTTGCCATCAATGATCCACCACTCTTTCCAGTGATTCTGAATGTCGGCTATCTGCGCTACGGAGGCAAGGCATTGGACGTAATACTTCTTGCGATGAAGGAGGAAGTAGATGTAATCGACGAGGAAAACGTCTACGTAGCCTCGGTTCTTGACCGATGGGGTGTTTACTACGAGTGGAGCGTCTGCCCATTCGGGCTGCACCCATGCACGGGGCTTTAACGAGAAGCGTTCTTCATTGCCGATGCCCGACTCTACACCGTTGTAGTCGTATTCGTTGCCGTAGGGGTCGATGGAGTCGGTTGTCAGGGCATACTCACCTGCCTTTGTGCGCCATTTTGAGTTGCCGAAACCGTCGTAGTTGTAGTCGTAGGACTCGTGTGTTGCGTCAATGCCGCCACCCCGCATGATAGCCACCGACAATCCCCAATCGTATGACTGCAGGGGCGAGTTACCGTCGTCGGTGGAAGAAGGGTCGTAGCTCTCACGCAGCGAGAGTTCTTCGGTAACATAGAAGTCGGCTACCATCGACGACATGGTGTTCTTGATGTACTGCTTCACAAACTCATGCTCCATATCCTCGTCAATGAGAGCTGCCATCTGGGTCTTGGCGTAAGATCCGTTTATCTCGCCAAACTCATATCCGCTGTATTGCTTACCCACCTCGGCAGGTTGGTTGGTGTTGTCGGTGGCACATTTGCTACCGGTGCTGGAAGCGAGAGCTTTGCGATAGTTGGCATCCACCATGCCGACGGGAACAAATGACGATTTGAACTCGATGATATAGTCTTCGTTAAGCGTAGAACAATCGCCTTCTTCCACACCCTTCATTGCTGCCACCTCAAACAGTCGCGGTCTCATGTCATCTGCAGTAGAAAAATCCTTGTCAATCTTCACACGATATTTATTGCCCGTCTGAAGGTCAACGAACACGCTCATTTCGGTATTCTTGACACGATGAATGATGTCCTTATACGTAAGACTCGTCACGGTATGATCTTTGGGATATTCGATGTAGTCGTAGTCAGTATTAAAATCCTTCACTTGATTCTTCACGTTGTCCTTCTGTTCTTTGGCTTCGCTCTCAGCTGAATATCCGGCACGCACACCGGTTATCTTCTCCGTCATTGGCACCATAGAGAGTACTTCGGCATGGAAGGTGCAAAGGTCGGGGTTCTGCTTACGGAACACGTCACGTATAAGATAAGCGGTAACCTTTTTCTTCTCATAATCGTAATGAAACTTTATACCGAACTGCTGCTCCAGCGAGTCGATAACATCAGATACCGACTCGGCAGGGAAATTCTGCTCGTTGGCATACATACGGAAGATGCTTGCGCTCATTTGAGCCGACTTAATGGTACTCTTACAAGTGATGCTTGCCACCTTGTCGGTGCCTACAGTGACAGTGGTCCAACTATCATCTTCCACCGTCACAACCTCGGTGTCCTTAAATACGCCATGGTTGTAGAAACTGCCCTCATACGGCTTTTCTACTACCTTATACGTCACCTTGCGATACTTTACTTCCTGCACGCTTTTGTCTTTCGGATTTTCGAGTTTCAGTTTGCCGCCACAACCGCGCGAACTGAGCCATGCGTTTACATCATCGAACAGATTAGCAACGTCATTTTCGCTGTTGGCTTGTTTCTGGAAAAAGCCAATCTTTACATCGCCCTTCTTTTTCAGTCCGGCAATAACCTCCTTGTCGTTCTCCTTGTAAACATCCTTGGCATATAGCGGTTCGATGTCGTAGGCGCATTTTGTGGTGAAGAAGCAGAGGCGGTTCAGGTCGCCGATGGCTGTAAGAGCCGAATTGTCGAACTGCACGCCAAGATGCTCAAAGAGGCAGTCGAGGAAGAACAGCACGTAGAAGCAGATGCCAGACTGCGGACGGTCGGCATCCAACACCCATATAGGACCACGGTCTTCGTACATTTCCTGCTCCTGGGTGCTCAAGCTGTCTTCATTGTTACGACCTTGAATGCTCTTCACAACACTGTCGGATGTAGAACCGTCCTCGGCAAGGTCGTAATGCTTGTAGCATACACGGGCATTGCAGTATGGCTTCAGAGGGTAGGGATCACTCACGTTGATATATGATTTCAGCACTTCGGGCACCTTTACTTCATTGCCGTTAGGATAAGTGTACGTCTTCTTCAGCTTGGCTTCGTGATTGTTGCCTTCCTCTACACATTGCGCAGGATAAGAGAAACCGAGAGCCTGCGGAGAAAAGGACGCTTCGGTTTTGTCTTCGCCCACCGAACCATACTTCTTATTGCCTTTTTTGCCTTCGTATTTTATGACAACACTCGTGTTGTAGGTCACGCTAACGTCCACCTTGTCAATCTTCTCGCCTATCAAGAGCTGTTCTTTATATTTAGAAGGTATGGGCACTTCGTTGCACTTGATGTCGCCTATGAGGTCGGCAAAGGATTGTGTACTTGCATCGACGTTGAGCGAGAGGGAATCTTCCAGACGTTCGTCTTCCTGAATGATGGCTGTGCCTGATGCAAAGGGCACTCCGTCGGCGATGATCTGCATCGGCGTGTGCTCATAGCTCACGGGACGGATGTCGCTGCTGACATCATCCACGTTCTTTAGGAAATGTCGATTGCCTTCGATGGGCAGCTCGATGGGATAGGAGAACATCTCGGTGTCGTTGAAGAGAGGATTCTTCAACTCGATACTGATGGATGCGTCTTCTTTTAGGGCGAGCGGCTTGCCGTCGGCAAGAATGGTTAGTTTGCTGTTCATGTTGGTTATTATTTTATGGGCCTTACTAAGCCTTTCTAAGCCTTTAAATGTTATACTATTATTTTTGCGTTGCCGTATAGCGTGATGTTGCGGTCGGTATTGCAGACTACCTTGGTGTCGCCGTAGGCTTCAATCTTCAGATAGTTGCTGACACGTAGCTCGCCACCATGGGCTTCGCAAGTAACGCTGCCATTAAGCGAGGCATTGGTGGAGGTCCATAGGCGGGAGTGGCCGAGAGCAATAGCCTTTCCTTTGCTGACGTGACCGTAAGAGTAATCGTTGAGAGTTATAATAGCTCTATCGTTCTTTTTGCTATATACCTGGGCGTGGTCCCATGCTCGAACCCGTGCCTTACCAAGGACGTAACACTTAGCGTAGTCGTTTATCTCAACGATGTGGTCATAGTCGGTAACAATAACAAGGACGTACTCGGGGGCAGGCTGCGGACATTCGTTGACGTATATGCCAGCTGCGTTCATTTCTTCCTTTAGTGAGGGGTAGAGAGCAGGCAGAAGGTCGTTGATGATGTCAGCGTATTTGCTCTCAACGAGGTCTTCCCAATTCGCACGCCAAACAGCCATGAGCTGGCTGATATTTTCGGTGGCGAGCATGGCACGATAACCTTCGGCACAAGCGTGGCGGGTGTGGCAGGCGGTGGTGCAGATGTCTTTTAACATGTCAAAAGGATCACTTTCCATTGTCTTATTGTTTCTATTGGATTGGCTTTCCCTTCGGTCGCCGAACTCTGTTTCTTCACTCTTCGTTCTTCACTTCTTCCTTTACTTTAAGAAAGATTGCCTCGAAGCCCTTTATCTCGTCCTCGCTCACAATATCGGTGTATTCCTTGCGGAGCTTGGCTATGCGTTCTGTGAGACCTTTTACTCTTGCCTTGGTGCTTGGCTTATCCTTGCGGCAGATGTATTTTATGAGAGCGTCGGCTTCGGCTTTGTGTTGGGCTTGGCGGTCGCGCTCGGCTTTCACTTCGGGGCGGTCGGCGGCTATGCGGTCGGCTATGGTCTGGGCGAAGAGAGGGTCACGGGCGAGGGCTTTGTCGTAGAAGGGGCGGAACTGGGCGCGGAGGTTCTGCGGCGGTACGTTGCACGCCTTTTCGATGCGGGCGATGTATTCAGGGTCGCCGGTGCGTGGGGAGAGACGAAGGTATGCCTCGCCAATCTCGCGGTCTACGTTGATGTAGATGCGAGGGAGGATGTCGCTCTCTATCTTTACGGCTCGGGTGGCGAGCTGGGCAATCTCACTTTCGGTGTAGATTTGTCTGCCAGCCTTCTCGTTGGCTTCTGCCATCGTCTTGGCTTGCTCTGCCTTTGCTGCCATCTCGTTGCGCAGGGAGCGCACGGTGTTGACTTGCTCTTGCAGTCGCTCGGAGAGGAATGGGCGAAGCTGCATGAGGTTGGGCATGGAGGATGCGATGGTCTCGCCGTTGGGGTTGGCAACGATGCCGCCGTAGGTAAGGGGCTGCAAGGTGAGGTCGGGCTTTAGGTCGGGAAAGAGCGAGCGACGCGCTTCCTCAAGAGCCTTCTCCTTCTGAGCCTGAGCGTATGCAGCCTGCTCCTCCTTGGTGGGACGACCGACATGACGCTTTATCTCCGTGCAAGAGGTCTGCATGGTTTGCAGATAGGTGAGGAGCTGACGCACACGGCGATGGTAGTCGCGGAATCGTCGGCTCTCCTTTACGAACGACGTTGCCCGTGGGTTCTGCTCAAGAAGAGTCAGACCGCGCTCGAAGGCTTCACGCTGGTCGGAGGTGAGCATACGGGCGGAGAGGGCAGGGGTTAGAATGCGGATTATTTCTTCCATAGTGTTGCTTTTTACAATGGGTCTTACTGGGGCTTTCTAAGCTTTGGAAATACTAATACAGCAGTGGCGACACGAATATTTTGCTGTCTGGCTGGTTGTTTTCGTAGCCTTTGCTTGCTGAGTCGGTGGTGTTGGTTGAGAGCTTATCTGGGGTGTTGTTGGCAGCATCCACTGCCTTGCGCATTTCCATGAGCCGGAGCACCGAGGTGCGTAGGGCAATGGCTTCGTTGTGGGCAGCGGCTCGGCGTGCCTTGTCAATAGTGAGAATTGTTGTGCGCTCTTCCAGGTAAGCCACCATCAGGCGACGTACCTTGTGAAGGAGTGGCTTGTCGGCAGGGTCGTCGGTGTGGAGCAGACGCTGCACCGTGTCTTCGCCAATAGCCTCGCTGATGTATTCGTCTTGAATGAAGTGGAGGTCGGGCAGAAGACGAATGAACTTATCACGGCTCTTGCGAATGTCGAGATAATACTGAAGGTCGGCACATGTGGCTATGAGGAGGTCGTGGTGAAGGTAGTAGTAGGTGCTCTCTTTCCATAGATTCGTGATTTCCTCAATCTCGGTTGTTTGTACACTTTCGTCCGTTTTCGGTACACTATTGTCGGTATTCGGTACACTTTCGGCTGTTTTCTGTACGTCAGGAGCCTGTTTCTTAACACAATCCTTAGCCCAACCTTCGAGCATTACAAGCATCTGGTTGAGCGACACCATTGCCTCACGCTTGTAGTCCTGAACACCCTCGTCAAGAATATCCTTAGAAACCTTGCCGTAGTCTTCGCTTGAAGCCATGTTGATGCCCATACCGTTAATAGAGAAAGCCTGTGGGTAGGCGAAACGCGACATAGCATCGTATGTCACCATGCGCTGTGCCATAAGCAGGAGTTGCATCCAGGGCTGCTGAGGTGTCTCGCCTTTGCAGATTGCCATAGAGAAGTCGCCGGGCGAAACGGTCTGATAATACTCGCACAATCGGTTGTAGAGCGAGTCACCCAATTTGTCGCGCAGAAAATCTTTCTCGCTGTTGTCGAGTATGCCTTGAAGATAACTGATCTCGTCGATGGCGTTGCTGGGGATGTGGAGCCGAAGCTCATTGATGGTTGATAGTATCATGCGAATTTTGAGTTTTGAATTTTGAATTATCGGCAAGCCGATTAGAAATTATCCATTTTTGAGTTGTCAGAACAGCGTGAGCTGCGCTTGCTCCAATTTGATGCGCTTACAAGCCTTGTCGTAATACTCCTTGTTGAGCTCAAAGCCGATGAAGTTGCGCTTCTCGCGGATAGCTGCAATGGCAGTGGTGCCGCTGCCCATACAGTTGTCCAAGATGATGTCGCCCTCGTTGGAATAGGTGCGAATGAGGTACTGAATAAGAGCTACGGGCTTTTGAGTAGGGTGCATATCAAGATTCTTTTCTTTGTCGAAGAACAATACAGATATAGGATATTTCTCTGTTGTTACTTCTTTTGAGTATGTCTCAATATTATAGTTGCCATAACAGACATTGCCCTTCGCATTTCCGCATTTATGCCCTCGTGAGTGAGAGGGGATGCCTTGTCTCATCTGCGGATTGTATGTAGGTTGCGCACGGTAGAACACAGCAATATCCTCATGGCTCCGCATAGGCATTCGCTTCGCATTGAGAAAGCCTGTAGGTCTATCCTTCTGCCAAATCAGATTGTACCGCCAAGTCTTAGGCTCTGCCATCATCAACTGTGCCGTAAACATTCCTTGACCGAAGAGAATAATAGGAGCGTTAGTTTTTGCTATTCGCCAGTATTCCTTGAATAGAGGCTCCATCGGGATAATGTTATCCCATAATGCCTTTTCATTGCCTTTGTTCAGAACTTCATACGGCAAATCGCACACTATGCAATCCACGCTCCAGTCTGGAATCCTTTTCATCCCTTCCAGACAGTCTTCATTATATATTTTATTCAGTGCTATCATTCTCTATATCATTTGTTCGTTACTATTCCTGCTTCGTTACCCCCGTCTTCGAGTTATCCAGTGTGGTGAGCACTTCGCGGTCAATCTGCCACACCAGGTGCGGGTCCCAACCATTGAACTTGCTTATCACCTCCAATGGTCGGAGCATGAGCTGCTGCAATGGGGCAAACTGGATTTGCTTTACGAGGAAACGCTCGCGGAGGTCGGTGCCACCCGATGATGTAGCGTCACCTGGGGTGTTGCCTATGAGCTTTGAGTCCAAGCCCATGGCGAAGAAGATGATGGAAGATATTTCCTGAAGCTCGGTCTTCTCGGCTTGTGCTTGCGAGTTCGCCTTGCTCTCAATCTCCACAATCTCCCACGCCTTGTGCTCCTTGCCGTCCAATCCGGTGAACACGGCAGAGATAAGAGCCTGACCTGCGTTGTCGGGATTAGACAGCCAGCGGTTGATGTCGGTGAACACCTCCTGCTGTATCTGTGCCATCGTCTTGCTCTTGTTCTCGCCCTGCTGGGTGTAGAGCTGCTTGAGATATTCCTGATGAATGTAGATCACGCGACCGATGATGTTGCTGTTGCGCTTGCGAGTGAGTCGATCGTCGATGATGGTGAAGGCATACTCAAAGATGCTTCCGGCAAAGATGCTATGCCACATGGCATCGGCATAGTAAGGACCACCGAAGTCGCGTGGCGACATGATGAAGCGTGTGGGTCGGTTCTTGCGACTCACACGCTGCTGACGTGCCTCACGCACATGGCGGTTGAGGTCAGCTACGGCTGTGTCGGCTGCGAGATAAGGCACGGCGGCAATGCGACGGTCGGATTCGGTGAGCGTTTGGGTGGAGTCGAGCCACTGGTTAGAGAGGTAGGCATAGTTGATGCGATACTGACTATCCATGCGCTCCAGTCGGGTGGTGAACACCGAGCGTGGCTTTATGCCGACAATCTTCGGGTTCCATTGCGACGTAGGCACGGGTCGGCCATTCTCGTCCAACTGGCGTTGGTTAAGCTGCAACTCGCAGAAGCATTGCGACATGAGCGACATATCGCCTGCCATATCAAGGTAGGTCTTGTGGAGGTCGTTGTTATCGACAAACGCCTGCATCTCCTCATTGGTGCGTTTCCATTCTTTCAGTGCCGCCTTGAGCGACTTCATCTCCTCGCTGTCTTCACTCTCAGAATTGTTCGCCAATTGTGAGAGTTGATTATTCGACTCTGACGATTGATTCACCGAACGTGACGTTTGGCTTTCCGATTCTGACATTTGCTTTTCCTTAGCCTTTAGGTCAGCTATCTGTCCGCGGAGCAGAGTGCCAGCCGAGGCATAGGAGATAGACTTCTCGGTGATATTGCCACCGACATACTGCGTATAGTGATACTTGGGCGAAGGACCACGACCAACGAGAATTTTCTTCACGAAATCCACTCCCGCTGCCGGAAATGGCGACATCTTGGAGAGTAGATACACGAGGTTAGGCAGTCGGTTGCCCAATCCCCATTCCATGAATCCCAGTCCAGGCGTGCCTACACCTTCGGGTTTGGCTTTGTTCTCGCCGCCCGACGACCCGAACACGGCGGAAACCTCCCGTCTTGCCGCATTACCTTCTGCTCCGGTCATGGTAGCCGAAGCCGTGAGTTTCTGGTGAACGTACTCGCCCCACGAAAACACGCTGCTACCTCCCTGCTTGGGCGTACAGAACGCGCCAGGCAGAACGGCCTCGTAGCCTTGCGACTGGAGCTCCTCACTACGCTGTTGGAGCTCGCTGATGTTGCTAACTGTTGTCATTGTGTTGAATATGTGTTTTGTTGAATGTTTTATAATGCAAATATAGGGAAAGACGGGGAGAAGGGGCGGACATGGTTAGGGGAGGGGATAAACAAAAAGCCCTGCTATCCTCACGGACAACAGGGCCATACCTAAGTCAAATTTGCGAATGAAACATCCAGCCAAAATATATTGTTAGTTGCGTCCGCCTACATGTCGAAGTCATACATTTAGTCGGCAGGCTGGGCGCAGCTCGTAGTTCTTTACGTTCTCAATCACCATATCCTCGCCATTGAACTGCTTGATAATGATTTTGCAGTTCTTAGGGTCAGGGTGCACGCTGCGGATATTGTTATTAGAGATCCATATAGAGTGGTTGGTTTCCTTGGTGTAAACCACAAGATACCACGGACCAGCCTTGTACAGAAGACCCATTACAACATCAAAACGATCCGTAAAGATGCCCGAAACCTTGTCGATAGTCTTCTCTATAAACTCCTCCTTGTGCTTCCGTCCGAACTTGTCGAGCCAAGCGGCGAAGATGGTGAACAGCAGGATGATGAGAATCACGATGAGTGATGAAAAAATGAAATTCATAATTATTGTTGTTTAATTGTTATTGTTTATACTAATTTTTATAATTGTTTCTCACTACCCATACGCTCAATCCGATGTTGAGCAAGAGCATGATGATAATGATAGCCCAATACTCCTTGTTGCTCAATTCTACCGAAAGATACTTGAAGTCGGAAAACTCCTTGCGCTTCCATTCCTTCTGCACGATAGGCTCTATGTAGGCGGCAAACGTGCAGAGGTCGAGACGGTGCGACATAAACCAGTCGCGGCTCTTTACCGAAAGCACGGGCGAGTCACACCACGAGAAGGCATCGCTCCACACTACGCGGTTACGACTGTCAAGACCTACGCACACCACAAGCTCGTTCTTGTTGCCACCCTGCCAGTAGGAGCGTTGGCGGTCGGCAATGGATAGCGGCTTGTTGCGGTAGAAGAGCAGATAGAGGCGAAACTCCTTCTTCGGTCCGTACAGGGCATTGAGCACACGGATGGCTCGCTCCTGACGGGCAGAGAACTTGGCTCCGATGATAGGGCATTGGTCGCGCAGATGAATGTCGGGATAGTCGTATAGTCCGATGCGCCGAGCCTCCTTCTCGCTGATGTCCTCAAACTTGAACACCGAGCGCGAAGCCTTCACCTTGTTCTCGTATTCATGGCTGCGAGTCACGGGGTAGAGCTGGGCGGTCTGTCCGTTCCACTGATATTCGTAGGCATCGCCATCACGGGTGTAGTAGTTGCGGTGCATGTCAACAAACGCCGACGCAGCCTGCAAGCGGTCTTTCATTGCCGAAAATTCCTCTTGAGTGCAATCACGCTCCTTGCCCGAATGGTCGTAGTAAGACCAACGCTCCGAATGGTTTACCGTGACGTAATAGGTTCGGGTGTGATTGTTTCCTTCGTCGTCGGTGTAGGTTTCAGTTTTTTCCTCCTGCTCATTCCACGGCTCATAATAGCGTATCTTCGTGACGTAGCTGCCTAAGTATTCGGTATCGCTCGACTCTGCTCGTTCAAACGCCCATATCATCGCTGCGCCCACAAGGAGCGAGGGGACGATAAGCACGGCGTGCTCCCACCATGTTGTCTGCTTGCGGAAGAAGAGCAGCAGCACTGCCGACACGAAGAAGGGGATAAGGAAAACGAGTAGTTCCATAAGCCTTTATTGTTTCTTGCCGAACAAGTCCACGTCGTTGTCTTCGCCCTCCGTCATCACTTCCTTAGAGCGTGACGAAGAAATAACCTTATACTCGATGGGCAAGGTGTTAGACACAAACCATCGAGCAGGGTAGGTGCGAGTGAGCGTTTCGTGTTCACGGATGATGTCGAGCATACGTTCTTGTGAGGTCTGAAACTCGGTGCGCTGTATCTCGATGGCTTGCATGAGGTCGCGGTAGAGCGATACATCAAAGTTGGGGTTGCTCTCCTTGATCCACTTCATCATCGTGCCCTGGTCGTTCTGATAGCGTCCGGCAATAAGCTGCGGATAAATCTTCTCGAAGGTCTGCTTATACTCGTCCGTAACCTGTGCCTTCTGCTGAATGATTTTCCACATCTTGTCGTGTACGCCCTCAATCTTTCCACGCTGTGCCTCTGCCTGTTGGCGCAGTGCAATCTCGCGGTTGTTGTAACTGAAGTAAGTGGCTACCAATGAGCCGATAACAATGGCTACCACAAGCAATATGGATGCCATAATGATGTTTTTTGTTTTCATTGTTTTGTTGTTCTATAAATTTGTTAATAAAAAAAGTTGTGCAGTGGGTGTGGATGGGACTATTCGTCGGTTGCCATTCTTTCGTGAGCGTCATGTTCCTTTTTGTTGTCGTAGAGATAGGCGCACAACACGCATTTCTTGCCGAACACAGCCGCTTTCATTAAGTGAGGGCAAGAGCAACACTCGCCTTCGCCAACCTTTCGCTTGATATTTTGGAGAGATTTATAACAGTACTGACATTCCTGTCCCATTTCAATGAACTCGGCATGCTTAAAACGATTTCTGAGCTCCTCTTGCTCGTCTCTTTGCTTTCGCAAATCCTCATTGATGCTTTCGAGTGCATTAGATTTTTCGTTCAATTCATTATACATCTGCTCAAAGGTTCTATGCTCGTTCGCAAGTTGCTTGTAATCCTTTTTCAACGCCTCGCATTTATCCAAGGCTTCAGTCTGTTCACCAAGAGTGTAGCCTTCTGTATTAGGCTCATGCTTCTCCATTCCGCGCAACTGACTTACCACGTCGTTGTAGTCGTCCACGAGCTGATGCACACGCTGCACAAGCTCGATGTTCTCAGCCTTCAGGTCGGCAATGATATAGGCGAGTACCTCCATGCGGTTGTCTTTAGGCAGGTTTACATACTCGCATACTGTCAGTTCTCTCTCCATATACTTGCGCTGCTCGTCGGTGGCAGGAATGTAGGCATCGGCTGTGCGTGTGCCTACGCGATAGGGTGGAGGTACGGTCCAGAATATTCTTTGCATATCGGTATATGCCGAATACTTTACTACTCCGTCTTCATCTACTCGCGCCACTTTTACCAACATCTTTCGCTCTTTGTCGAACAGAATGTCGCCAGGATTAATTTCTTCTGTTTTCATTGTCTCTATTGTTTTTATGGGTTTGTTATATTTTTATTCATATACATATACTATAACGGTATGAGGACGTTGGCAACATTGCCCGACACGATGGTGTAGGCTACCCCACACACATTGTTTATCACAAGTTCGCTCACTCCTCTCTTGTCGGGAGTGTCGCGATAGAAGCGGATGGTGTCATCGTCGCGCCACTTCATCCTTATAAGGTCTTTGCGGTTACTCATATTCATATACTATATGCGGTGTGGTGTTGCCAAGTCCGTCGCGTGGGTCGGCAATACCATGTCCGACCATTGTTGTCACGGCATTGGCTATCTGCTTGTGCGGTCGGCTCTTTACGAGGCCCTTGCCGTCCTTGCCGCTGCGTACCCAGCCGATGTAATACTTGTCAGTCATCGGTCTGCGGTTTGCTCTGCTCTCTTTAGGGCTTCGTCACGTTCATGCTCCAGTTTCTTGCAATGTTCACTCAAGCAATTGTATTTTTTCTGCAAGGCATTGAAATCTTCGCGCAGCAGCTCCGGATTAAGGTCTTCTGAATCAAATGACACAATACGTTGCTTTTCCTTATCCCATCGTTTACCGATTTTCTCCACGGCATTGTTGAGAAGCTTTTCTTCCGTAGGCGTAGCGTATCTCAGATCGATGCTTTCTTCTTCTGCGCGCGTTCCGCGAAGGTCAAGCAGGGCGTAAGAAGTAAGAACGTCGCTGTTTTTGCATAAGCAGGCAAATGTCCTTATATTTGGATACTCAGTAGCTCCCACTTCGCTGAAAATCACAACATAGGTCAGAGTGGTGCCGTCTTTATACTTGATGTCCATTGCCACGATGTCTCCCTGCTGGAAGTTGAGCACGTTCCAACGTCGGTAAAGATGTGAGAGGAACAGCAGACACTCTCCTTTATCGAAGCACGCTGCACGTCCGTTGTAGCGAAATAGAAAATCACTCGGTTCATCCTCACGCAGGTTAGGAATGGTCATCATAATGCCTGATGCGTTAGTTTCTCTTACCTTCATGTAGCCAAACAAAGGCGAATAAAGTATAGCGCCTTCAGACAGACCGAAGAAAAAGGCTGCCTTGTTTGCGTCCTCGAAAGTTTCTGCTCCCGTTTCAGGGCTTGTTTTTGTTGCTTTTTGATTCATAATGTCTCTATTTTAAGTGGTTATTCATACTCTATCAATACAATGGTGTGCTGTCCGTGTTCGTCGTAAAGTCCTGCCCATCCGTCGTAGCGTGCGGACAGGGCGGTGGAGTAGCCCCGACGTGGGCAGAGGCGGGAGAGGCGTTGCACGAATGGGATTTGATTATACACAGTCAGGATTATTAAATACGCCATTAACGCCTTCAATATCGACGGTGTTTTTGTCACTGTCAAAATAAGCATCTGAAATCTCGTCTCCATTGACCGTTACTTCCAATTCGCCATAGTCTTTACGCAAAAGCTCAAGGCGGTTTATAAGTTCGTTTATATTCATATTCTTTTCTTTATAAATACTCTATATATGCCATATTATCCTTGCCTACTGACGTAAGCGTATTTGTAATGCCCAACATGTTTATCTCCATTCGCTGACAGAAGCGACCGTTGGATGGATGCTTGCGGTCGGACGGATTATCGGGGTCACGGCCTCTGAAGGCAGCTATGCGAAAGTGTAGCATAGGAGGTTGTCTTTTGTTACTGTTGTTATCGAATTGCTCCACGGCCACGGACTGGGGCGATGCAGCTTGTCTTGGTATTTGCACCCTCCACGATCGCCATGCTCGCGGCGGTAGGCTTTCGCTTCTTCGGTGCGGTAGTGGACGAGGACGGAACGGTCAATCATATTCTATCAGTACTTTAGGGCATATCGTTGCGTCTTCCGCCCTTGACGGAATACAGGGACTGCAACCGCAGGGTGAATAGATGCGCAGACACAGGTCATGCCATCCAGGGGAAGGAGGAATCAGGAGACCCAAGCAGATATATCCAATTTTACCCCGATTAGTTATCTCAATCATATTCTATCAGTATTTTCGGTTTATCCACATCGTGACCCTTACCTCCCCCGGCTATGCACAGGGCTATGCCGTGGGGCGAAACGATGATGCCGTTCTGCGAGGGGCTGTAGGAGCCGAGGATGATGGGGCGAGGGTTGTTCATTTCTTCCTCTCCATATTCTCCTTGAACAATTCCTCGAATCCATACCAAATATGACAATCCATATAGCGATGGTCTTTCTGAAACTCTTCGTAGAGCACTGTCACAGCAACGTGCTGAAAGTTCAGTTCCTTTTCGTTCCACTCTATGCCCTTGCTCCAACCGTCATTCTGCTTCTCCATCCATACCTGCAACAGCGTCTTGAGGAACATCGCTGCCTCGTGAGTCGGCGGCAGGTCGAACTGCACGAAGAGGGCGTTGTCGGAGTCGTTTGCCTTGAGGAATTTGCTCACGGCATCGTCTTTGAGAAAATAGCGGTCGGCTACTTCCTCTTCGAGCACGTCTTCCAGGCGAGTTTTCAGCTCGAAAGGTTCGGGAAACTGATAGTCGAAGGCTACGTCCTGACGCATGGATATGCAGAACACACGGTCGCGGTTCTGCGGCACACCGTAGTTCTTGGCGTTAAGGCGAGCCCAACGTGAGACGTAGCCGAGCGAGGAGAGCTTGTCGAGCCACTTCTGGAAGTCGGGCATGAACTTCTGGCTTACCAATGCAGCCACGTTCTCCTGCAAGAGATATTTCGGACGCAGCACCTCCACGGCATCCGCCACACGCCACAAGAGGGCGCTTCGGGTGTCGCTGCCCTCCTGAAGACCCATCTGCTTGCCCGCCTGACTGATGTCCTGGCAGGGTGAGGAATAGGTGAAGAGGTCAACCTCGCGCCCTTCAAGCGAGCGTTTCACCTTGTGCCAGTCAATCTTGGTGATGTCGCCAAGGGCACAGTCGGCAAACTGCGGAAATACGAGATTGTGCATCTGACAGGCGTATTTGTCGATGTCGCTCCATCCCTTGCACGTCCATCGAAAGTCGGGATGCCACTCTTTCAGCACGTCGGCTGCCATGAGCTGCGAGTCGTAGCCGGAGAACGTGGTAAGGAAAATCTTCTCCTCTGCAGCGTTGGCTGCGGTGGGCGGCATGGCGGGCAGCGCGTCGTCGAGGTCGAAGAGTGAGAGCTGCTTTTGCTTGCGAGGCTGGGGCGTGGGGTAGAAAAGTTGCTCGTAGATGTGGGCCAACACGTCCACCACGATTGAATTGCCTGCTTGCTTGTATTGCTGTGACGCAGACACCGCCATGTCTTCCGGCTTGCCCTTGCCTTTCCAGTCGGGCAACAGTTCGGCTGCCTGGGCATTGCTGCTCTGCATAGTGCCGATTACATTGTCGCGAACGCCCATCAGTCGGAAACACTCCTTGGGTGTGAGCTTGCGAATGGCGTAGCTCTTGATGGTGCGGTCGGTGAAGTTGAGTTTTGTGATCATATTATTGTTACTATTTATATTCTATCAAAATTCCTGGAGCATGAGTATCGGTCTTGACGCATCTATTTATTCCTTCTAACGGAGGTCTTTTGTAGTCAGGCGAAACATTCCAATAAATGCTTGATATAGCATGAGCATGATAGTCTATTGTGATGTTATTCATATTCTTCAATCAGAAATACATTTTGCTGCCACGAATTGATTGTCACGGTCGGGCAAACGTCAGTGCCTAATCTACCTCCGTCGTTGTTGCCACGAGGATATTGGTAGAGATCGTGGTTAGTCATATACCTTTACTATTACAGGCGTTTGCCCACCCCTAATCCCATTGCGGACGTAAGGGTAAACATTTCTTCATGGAGAGAGCGTGGAACTATCAGACCATGTGGTTGTAGATTGTAGAACACAGCGCTCTGCTCCACCGTTTTCACCATTATGGATATTGCCTTTGCTCTAAGCATATTCAAAATCAAAAGAAACATTCTGGCTCCAATTCGGAAAGATAGCAATAACGTTTTACTTCGTTTTCGCTAACAAACATACGCCAATGCTCATCGTTGTCGCTGTAATGGTCATGTGTAAAATGCACTCCATTCAAACACCAACAAAGAATACTACAAATACAATTCGGCTTTTCTGTGGCAGGATGCCACAACTGAACGATGTTGCGATATTCAGCTGTTTTATCCATGTCTTCAGCACATAACGATGCTTTTTTAATACTTATTCCTTTAGCATCAGTAACAATACAAGCACCAGCCTCTGTTATCTGACCTTCTAATAATTCAGATGCCTTTGGTGACATGAATATAATATCGGGCAGTCGTTTTTCTCTTTCCATAAATCTTATTGTTTTTATAATTCTACAAACACACAAATCCCTCCGCTTGCTGCGGTCAGAGCGTTCGCCAGCTTACCCCCCCAACCGTCCGGCTGCGCCTTAGAGCCGAGGAAGGATAGCTAAGGTCGGCAGCACCAGGGCAAGGGCAGTCGGTGTAGCCCTGCTCGGTAGCTTGGCGTATGCGAAGGAACGTCTCGCCTTTGCGGTCCACAATCTGAAGGAAGGGGCGGTCAGAGGTGGAGTAGATGCGGTAGAGCGAACCGTCGGGATAGTGCCCATACAGCTTGCCGTCCTTGGTGATGGTGCCACGCTTGTAGCGGGGCGTGTGAGGGTTAATCATATTCAATCATTATACAGTGAGGGCATTTGTAGTCGGAGGCTCGTAGGGCAGGCGAGAAGTACCCCCCCATCCTCGCCATTCGAGCCGATGGCTAACGGGATGCACCGAAATCTTAATGTTAGTCATTGTTGGTTTTGTTTCTTGTTTATCCCTCCGCTTCCACCACTTTCAACCCATGCCTCACAGCCGTTGCCTCACGCTTGGGAGAGCGTTGGGTCTGGCTGTCGTAGCAGACGATATGGGAGTCGCCTAACGGGGCGGCGAAGTAGTTGCACTTGCGGATCATCTGTCACTTGTGGGAACATGCTGCATGGGTGAGGTTGTTGAGAGGAATGCGGAGACGGGTCTGGCGGTCGAGGTCGTATTTCATGCGCAGTCGCTCCTTGCGCCACTGCTCCTTGCGGTCTTCCGACTTCTTCTTTATCACTCGCTTATACTTTCGCGGATTGTTGGCTTTGAGCTGACGCATTGGATGAAATCCTTCCGCCCACATCTTCCGTGTGGCTTCCAGACATGCCTCCGACACGGGCTTGCCTCGCCAAGAGGCGTAATAGCCGTTCTTCTCGCAAATCTTCTTCGTGTCCTTGGCTTGCTGCTTGCGTATGGCTCGCATGTCTTTCTCTAAGCCGAGCTCTCGCTTGAAGCGTTGCAGGGTGGAGAAGGATATGCCGAACCACGTCATCATGCGACGGTTGGAGTTTTTGGGGAAGAGCTTGCAGAACTGCTCTTTCAGCTCGCCCTCAAGACAATACTCCATCACGCCCTTCGTAGGGTGCGGTCGCATGGGGATCTGCCACTTGGCAGGAGAGGTAGGCTTGAGCGGTGTCTTGGTGTTACCGAAACTCATTTGCTTGTTTTCATTAAATCCTTAAAATCCCATTTTATCGCTTTGCGGTCAAGCTCTGCCCAAAAATCAAAACGCTGTACAATCATTTGCCGGATGTCAACAGATTTAACAGGATTACTTATACGTCCGTCGATAGCAAGAGGACCGATAGGTATTAACTTTTTCATTATAATTCGTCTTTTAGGTTCAACTTCTCCTGCCACTCCTTATCGTGAACGCTGCCTACGACCTCAAAGTCGAGCATGACCTTTTTCGTAATGGTGTCGCAGATGCCATCGGAAATACCACGCACAGACGACTTGGGATTCTTGACCGCCATCAAGTAGAACGAGGCTTCGTCCTCGCTCCATCCAATCGTACAGTAATAGTTATCATACTCGTTGTCCTCGATGCAACTAAACGGATATGTGTCCGACCGCAACACGTCACCCTCATAAATCTCCTTACCATTCTTGTCGAAGAAGCCTGTGAACTGGCAGACGGTATCGGGGTCAACGGCAAACGTATAAACAGGACGCCCATCACGGCACGGATTATTTTTTACGAGAGTCTGATTTGCCACATGGGACAGGTCGCCGCAATTCCACTGTCCGTCCTCAAGACTCTTACCCTTAAACTTTATTGTTCTCATAACCTCTATAAATCCTTTAATGTTGTTAATGTAATTGTTAAAAATCCGTTGAATCCGATGAATCCGATGTGAAAACCTTAATGTTCATCCTTGATACCGAAAGGAGTGCCATCGACGAAGGTGTTATCTTGATAGCTATTCTTTGAAGCCAGCAAGATGGAGCTTCCGTTCTTATCTGCCAAGCCTACATAGTCATCATTAACATAAGCAATATTAAAATAACCTTCTTTGCATTTTATCCAGCCAAACGGTTTGTGTTTAAGCATCTCCTGCCAACACTCATCGGCATTACGGAAAGACCGGTAAGAAGGTTCAGGCTTTACACGGTAGTCGTATTCGAGGTCCCATTCAGGCGATTCTGTATCTATCCAATCTTCTACTTCAGGATCAGTGTACTGTATCTGCTTGCCATCCACATACGCCTGCATTACAGCGATGAGGTTCTTAGTGTCTTCTTTTGTCATAATATCTATAAATCCGTTATTTTGTTAATATTTTCGCTCAGACGCGGCAACAACGAATGTGTCGAATTAACGAATTAAATGGAATCATCAAATGGATAAAACTAACAGTTCGTTTAATTCGTTGTTACACCGTCTAAGGTCCTTTATTCTATCACTTGCCCTTCCGCAGCTTCTCCATCTCCTCATTCTCCTTGCTCAGTCTCTCCAAATGTTCCAGCACAAGCGAGTACGACTGATTATTCACCTGGTCTTCGGTGAGCGAGGCGTATTTCTGTATCGTAGCAATCGTAGCCGTATATATCTCCAAGGGTGTTGACGGTTGCTTTCGGGAATCAATCTTCTGCACCTTGAACACATGAGGGAAGCGGCGACTTAGGGTGTGCATCATTCCCGTCCACCAGAAGAGGATGGGTTGCCAGCGGTAATCGGGGAAGCTACGGAAGTAGACTGCGTTGTCGTTGAACTGACGGGTATCGTAATGGAAGTCTACGGTGCGCAGCGAGGTATTGGGGTCGATGTAGGCGATGCGCTGGTTGAAGATGGTGGCAAGGAACATGGAGCGTGCCTTGTCTACGCTGTCAGCTTGCTGCGCTATCTGCTCCGGCTTGAACTTGCCCATCTGCTTCATCTTTATCAGATTGTTGGAGAGTTGGGTGTATTGGCCCATGAGGTCAGTGGCAAAGCGATATTGCTGCCATGAGAATCCGTCCATGTCGGGAGCCGGACCCGCAAACTCGGGGCGCTTACGTTGCCAATTCTGCGGATTGCGTAGGCGGAGCGTAGGGTAGGGGAAGCGTGTGAGGACGCTGCCTTTCTCGCTATCCATCCAGTCGAGCACGCCTGCTCCTGCGGCAATATATTCGGGCGAATTGCGGTCGTCGGTCTTCGCCTTGGACGTGAGCCAGTGGTTGAGCTGCCAAAGGTAGAGAGGAAAAACCTTCTCGTCGTCGCTCTTGCGTGGCAGACGTATGCGGCGCGGACGGTCGGAAGCCATGCGACACTGATAGAACTGGTCCTCGATGGGCAGCGACTCGTCGGTACCTTTCACTATATCCACTTCTGCAAGCAAGAAGAAGCACGCTATCTTGACGTTGCGCATGTCAAAGGGATGGTAGCGGTCGACGCGCTGTATCTGCTCAAGCATGACGCGAGAGATAAGCTCCAACTGCTCGGTGGTGCACTCGTTCCACGAACGGGGCAAACGCAAATCGATGCTGCGGGTATCGGGTGTGTTGAACATAAGAACAATAAATTGATTAAACTTTCCGTGGACAAAGATATGGAAAGTTAATTTGGTGGGGCGGACATTGAAAGCGAACAACGAAGGATAAGAACAACGAATTTCGCTAATTACACGAATAATATATAAGCCAACAGAATACGCAAAAGAAACAGAAAAATAGTGCGTGTTTTCTGTTAATTCCGTGTTTTCTGTTGGCTTGAAAAACAAATGTAAAAACGGGATTTATAGCGTGGCATGTAGGGCGTTGTAGTCCCACACCTTTGTGCAGTCGTCTTCGCATGGTTGCCAGTCGTCGTCGCAGAAGTAGAAGGCGTAGGCGACTTTGATTATCTCTTCCTCGCTCATGCAAGCGCAGAGGTCGGCATACATTGAGTTGAAGGCGACGTATTTGTCCCAGGCATTGACGTTGGCATGAAACTTCATGCCCTTGGTCAGCTCGTCTACCTTGATACGAGTCCAATGTGCGCCTCCGTCGGTAGGTGTACCCTCTTCGTCGTACATGCCGCTATAGACGAGGGCGTTCACGTCGTGGTTAGCCATCTTCTCGGAGTAGTGGCGATTGTAGAGCACCGCGTGCTGATGACGCAGTATGTGCCAATAGAGTTTGGGGTCGGTCTGCTCAAGCGCAAGGAGGTCGGTAGAGAGTGTTTCTACTGCTGCCCACATTTTCTTCTCTGTAGCCATGCCGTTGGCACGAGCCTGTTCAATCATCTGTTTGTAATTCATTTTGTTTGTTCTTTTAATGGTTTAACATGTGGGACAAATGCCCCGAAAATGTGGTATAAGTAATGTTTTTTGCACAGAAACGTGCAACATTGGGAAGATAGTTTGCTTTTGGGGCTTACTGTCTGCCTTTGCCTCAGTGATCGGGGCGGTCGGCGGTGTTTCGTTCTTTTTCATATAGCTGCGTGAATTTTCGTTGAAGGATAAGCAACAGCAACACGAACCAGTTTGACAGATATGCCACCACAATGGCCGACAGCGCCGATGCGTAAACATCGTGGCCGAGGTAGAGCAATGCCGACATTGTGACCCAAAAGGTGAAACATTGAGGGCATGATGCTACCTTGTCAACAACACGGGCAATGGCTTCTGCCAGTCCGAGGTGTTGGGCAAGCGTGGCGGCTATCATGGTGGCTATAGCTATCAAAACTATCATGGCTTTATGCGGTTGCAAGGGTGAGCGTTACGGGACAGTCGGACACGAAAGTCTTGGAGCAGTTGCAGCACGATATGCGTGCTATGCCGTTCTGTACGGAACCCACTGCTATTGTTGCCGAGTTTATGGCGGTGGCGCTGAACACGGGTATGGTGAAGTCTTGCGACACTACTTGTGAGCGTGTGCAGCACGATCCGCAGTTGCATGGGATGTAGTTTACTACGCCTTCAACGTGGATGACGATGATATACTGTGATGTGCCCACGTTGGCAATGCTCTTGACGGAGAATTGCGGAGCGAACACGGGTGTCTCGTCTACGCAAGCCGGTGTGCAGAGCTGCTGTGTGATGTTGACATCATAATAGGGTGCGGCGGCGGTTGCACCTGCCGCAAGTGTGGCTGTGATGATAGCCGGAATTGTACGTTTGTTCATAATGGTTTCTGTTTTATTATAGCGACGATGCTTGCCGCCGCTGGGGTTGTTACTCTGTTTAGTGTTTCACCTGATAGCCTTGTGTCTGCCCTACAGGTAGGTTCTTGTCGAGGAGGTCGGCAAGTTCGGTGAGGTCTTCTTCCTCAAACGTCACCATGCCTTCGAGCACCGACAGAGGTCCGTTGCCGCGCATCTTCTCTACTATATCGTGCGCCATCTGCGGTATGCTCTCTTCGGGTATCTGACCGAAATATCGGGCAAGCATTGGCGTGATAAGCGAGTTGACGATGGGCTGAATAAGTGGTTCGATGTCCTTTTGTAGGGCATAGCTGCCACTGACGATGCCTAACGAGCCGATGGTGGCTTGCAGCGACTGAAGCATGGGCAGACGCATGAGGTTGCCCGCGGCTATCTGCGAAATGGCGGGTCGTGCCCACTCGGACACGACTGCCGCCAAGATTTGTGAGTTCTTGTATTCCATATTTATATATATAAAGCTGGATTACTACGTTCTCTTACTGATTGCATCCGCAACCGCAACCTGTCTGGCATACGTTGGTGGAAGGGATGAACAGCTTGGTTACGCTCGACAATGAGGCCACCTGCGACTTGAGCACGTCGATGCTGGCGTTGGCTGCCGCATTGTATGCCATCTGCTGTGCGTTGATGGCTTGCTGTGCATCCTTGTTTGCGTCTACCTTGTCTTCTACACGGCGCAACTTCGTGTCGAGATACTGTGTCACTTCCACGAGCTTCTTGTCGGTGTAGTTTTCACTCTTCTGAATGGCAAGTTCGGTCTTCAGAGTGCTGTTCTCCTGGATAAGGTTAGTCTCACTCTTGGTTACGAAACGTGCGTCGGGGTCGGTAGGATTGGCAGTCATGCCGTTGTTCTTACCAATGCCCAGAAGCGAGGCGCTGCCTCCCAACAAGCTCGTTGCCAAGCCTGCGATGCCGAGACCCAAGGCTGTGTTGCCAAGTCCCTTGCTGGCAACATCATAGTTGCCGTCATTAGTTTTAATCTGCATAGTTGTTTGTGTTTGGTTGTTTCGTTCATTATTGAACTTGTTGCAAAGGTAAGGGAGAAAGTGGTGGGAGCGAAGTGTTTCTCATTAAGTGTTCTTGCTATGGGATAACGTATAATTTCGGCTAATGCGAGTATAAAAAAGCCTCACGCTGCTAACGTGAAGCTTGGGTCGGTATAAGAAAATCTAATCGCTATCGGGGATGCGGAATGAACTTTCCTTGCGAATCTTCGGCTACGGCGATGTATGGCACTACCTCGTCGCGGATGATGTCGAGGAAAAGTTGTGCGGCTCGCTTCTTTGGTACGTCCTGCATCCAGTGGGCATTGCTCATCAACTGCTGTTCGAGACCTACGATTGGACGTGCTACAAGGGTAGGGTGGTTGCGTAGGTAGAGCTTTGGCATGAAGGTGACGTACTTGGTTTCTTCCACCGAGGCAAGGGCTTCGTCGGGGTCGCTGATGACGCACTTGATGTTGAGCTTATATAGGTCGCGCTGAATGTATTGCTGGAAGGTCTCTATGGCACGTTCGCCTACGTCGGGCATAATGATTGGGTGCTTCAGCAGGTCTTCATACGACACCTTCGGGAGCGACGCAAGCGGATGGGTGTCGCGCATGATGGCATATACATTAAAAGGTATGCAGGGTGTCGTCTCTATACCTTCGTGACTATATGCCATGTTCATGGTGAAGGCGAGGTCTAACATGTGCGCCCTTAGCGATTGGTTGAGAAGGTAGGCTTTGGTGAAGTCGGCATTGATACGCACGTTGGGGTATCGCTCCATGAATATCAATGCTGCCATGCGGATGTATGGAGATATAAACGAGCCGACACCAATACGCAATTCGCCGGTCATGCAGTTGTTGAGAGCATTGATTTGCTCTTTGCAATCCTCGGTCTGCTTCAGTATTTCCTTGGCACGAGGCAATAGGGCTTCACCGCTTTCGGTGAGCATAATGCCATGAGAGGTGCGAATAAGCAGCTTACAGCCTAACTCGTCCTCCAGGGTGCGTATATGCTGGCTTACCGCTGACTGGGTTACGCAACAACGTATGGCAGCCATGCTAAATAACTTGGTTTCTGCAACGTTCACAAATGAACGCAAAAGTCTTAGTTCCATAAATCCTATAAGTTTTAGTTGTTCTACGTTTACAACAATGTAATCAAAAAAATCTTTTCTAATTACAAAATTAAAGACAATTATCTTATTTGATTTGAATTTGGTATTAAAAACGCTAATTTTAGTATAAATTTATCAGAATACTAATATATATAGAATAAAAAATCCCTGCATCCATACCTTTTATATATAAAGGATTGATGCAGGGAATTGTCGTATGAAGGAAAAATCTTTCTCGTATGAGCGATTACTTCTTGCTCTTCTTTGCCGTTGTTTCTTTCTCTCCGTCGCTTACGCTGAAGAAGGAAGAGCCGGCATCGTCGAGCTGCTGTGTGGCGATATTGCTTTCGCTCTGAGACTCAATATCGCTTACTCTTTTTTTGATGCAAGGAGAGAATCCCAACCGCCTTCAGGCTCTGCGATCTCGTAACGACCGTAGGTTGTAGGCTGAAGAGTTCCGCTAAAAGACACGTTACGGTCGTCAGAGGGGGTCTTACCCGTATCTCCTTTAATGCCTCCCTCAGCATACTCAAACTTATGCTGAGGATCATAAACTATGATGCTCTGCTCACCATCCTGAATGATATAGCCACAATCAAGGTTGTTCAAAGCGCGAGCCACGTCTGCTGATGCGGCATTAACACTCTCAAGAACAAAATCAAGCTGTTGCTTAAAACCGTTCCTTCGTCCGAGATTCTCGAAAGTATGTCCCTGACTACTTTCCTTACACTCAAATTTGTATAAACCTTTTCCTGTGTTAAAGGATTCTGCTGAAAGTGTTGGATAAACGTTTTTTTCTGCCTTTAATGGCGCTTTGAGATCGCCTCGCAAAAAAACATATACGTTAACACCAAGACCTCCAAAATTCTCTAAGCATTCATTAGCCGCAAGAATATCATTGAGCTGAGGACATGTTACTGATGCCATATTCTTATAAGTTTTTGTGTTGTTGTATTATGTTATCTGAAAAAGAAAAGGCGACGGTCACTATTTTCCGTTTGGTCAAGCGACCGCCGCCAGGATTTATAGAGACAAAAGAAACCGCCTTGCGGAATTAGCCGTTCTTCTTGAAGAAAGCTGTCAGACCCATGTTCATGCCAGTAGCAGTGAGCTGAATCTTCTTGTCCTTCTTGCCGTTGCTCCAGCCATCAAACTTGTAGTTGGTGCCGTCGGCTGCCTCAAGAGTGATAATCTGGTTAGGTGTGGTGTCGAGAGGCTTGGTGTAAGCAGTGCCGTTCACCTTCACTGTACCGTCTGGCTTCTGACCGTCGGTGCCTGCGAGTGTTACAACGAGCTTGGTGTTGTCGTAGTCGCCTGCTACAAACTCAGGAGCAACGAGAGAACCGTCGCTGACTGCAAGTGCACTCTTCAAGAATGACTTCACGCCACAGCCCTGAATTGACTGAATCTGGAAAGACAGGTCACGGTGGTCGCGGTCGGAACCGAGGCGAACACTTACATACTGCTGGTTGCTCTCGGTGTCAACACCGTAAACAAAGTTCTTGTCGATGGTAGCATACATGCGGTCGCCCTCGCCAAAGCCTGAGATAGGACAGAGAGTAACCTTTGAGAGACCTGGCAACTTGAAATTGTCGCCCTGGTTGTACTCTACACGGAAGTTGCCATGGAACTTGTTGGCATAACCGGCAGCGATGTTCATTGCTGTGGTCTCGTTCATGTAGATACGTGTAGGAACCTTGCGCAGACGCTCGTCCCACTTCATGTGCCAAGCAATGAAGTTGTCGTAAGGAGAAGAGTCGTCGTTGTTAGCCGGAGCAGTGATAGCCTCACAAGGAATGAGGTTGCCGTTAGCCTCAGAAATAAGACCGTCCTCGATGTCGTGCTTGATGCAGGTGTGGAAACCGTCGTAGAGCGCCATAGCCTGCTCACGAGCTGGAACGGTGTCGTTGCCATTGTCGAGAGAGATGTCGCCAAACCACAAGTTAGCTGCGAGGTTGTCGGCATAATCCTTGAGAATTGCCTCTACTGCCTGTGAAGAGAGAGGGAACTGACCCTGTGCGTTTGTACCGAATACTGTCTCACAGAAGTCGTCGATGTTGCCAGGGAACTTATCCCAAGAGAGCTTGGCAACAAGTGTACGCTCTTTTAAAAATCCAGCTTCGCTGTTGATCTCGCGGTGAACGTCCTTACGACGTGTGGTGCCTCCCTTACGGATGAATAAGTGGAAAGTGCGCTTGAACTGAACACCGGTTGCAATGTCAATGCCCAGGCGGTCCATCTCTTCGGCATCCGAATAGCCTGGACCCATCACAATCTCCTTAGAAACCTCCTCGGCTACGTGCTGAAGCGCATCAAGACCGATAAAATCTTTAGGTAAATTTGCCATAATTGTTGTGTTTTTGTGTTGTTGTTAATGTTTTGTTGTTTGTGTTGGTTGAGAGCCTTTACTTCTCCTCCTCGCCATGCAAGAAACGCTGAAAGGCAGCTTTTCGCTCGGCATAGGTCTTGTACTTGCTACCGTCGAACGAACGTAAAGTCTTGACCTTCACTCCCTCGCCATTATTCTCAGGAGCATTGCCAGCGTTCTGTTCTGTGCCGGCATCGTTAGTCAACTCGTCAATCTGAGCCTGCTTGTCGGCAAGCGACTGCTCGGCTGTGGCGAGTGCGTCCTTAGTGCTCTGAAGATTTGCCTCGGTCTCAGTCTTAGCGGCTGTGAGGTCGGCAATCTCCTTGTCCTTTGCCTCGGTGAGAGTTTTCAACTCGTCATCCTTCTTGGCAATGGCTTCGGCGTGCTGTGCGTTAAGGTCGCTCAATTCTTTACTGTGAGCCTCGTTAGCCTGGGCAAGTGCGGTCTCCGCGACTTCCTTAGCTTCGTTGGCTGCATTTACCTGTGCGGAGATTTCATCGAACTTGCCCTGCAATTCTGCGAGAGCGTTCTCCGCTGTGGTGGCTTTCTGCTCAGCATCAGTCACCTTCTGCTCGGCTTCCTTCATGTGGGCTTCGAGGTTGTCAAGAAGCGAGGCGTTCATATACGCGCCATCTTCCGATACGGCAATCTCGCCAGCCTGCAATCCGCAAGCGGAGCAAATAAGAGGATAATTCTCCATATTTATGTTAGTGTTTGTGTTGGTTGCTGTCTGTTCCGGCTCGGCGGTAGGCTCGGCTTCGGGCTTCTGTTCTGGCTCGGCTTCGGGAGCTTCGGTATGCTCACGACTGATAAGTTCGGCTCTGCCATCGTAAAGTTCAAAGGCGTGCTGCACCACTCCCAAGAACGACGACTGACCATCCATCAGTATGCCCTTCACGTCCTCGGCATTGAACACCTTGCCATGCAGATGCTCGTCGGTAGCATTAGGACAAGCCTTCTTAACATCGGTACGGAACTCAACACCAAGTTCAGCAAGTTCCTTAATAAGCTCCTTGTCGTCATCCTTATTTGCAATGTCGCGATAAGCCTTATTCTTGTCAAACGACTTGGGATCGTAAAGTTCGTGATAAGTCTCGTCGGTATAGGCGCGTTTTGCACCATCTGCCAAAGTGTAGAAAGCTGCCATCACACCGATGCAACCAATCTGGTCTTTGGGATTCATATAATAGCGTTCATCACAAAGAGAAGCGAGATACATTCCTGCCGAAGCACACAATCCGTCAACAAAGGCAATGACCTTCTGACCCTTTGAATGCGCATAGTCGATAGCAAGCGCATAGTCGTTCTTAGCCCATGCCGAACCACCAGGAGTATTAATAATAAAAACGTGACCGCGACAAAGAGGATGATCGGCTGCTCGCATCATCATGTCGCGATGGTCGATAGAACCATACGAGCAATAGCCACCGTTGCGAGTGATAGGACCGTCAACGGAAAAAACCGAAACGAATGGGAAGTTCTGTGCTTGCTCGTCGTCGTCGGGAAGATCCAAAGTCCAATTGCCTCTCACCTGCTTGCCATCCTCTGAAATCTGATATTCCTCTGGATAGTAGATGTTGCCCTCAGCATCCTCTGCTGTGACATATCCGCAGTTCTTCTCCGGCTTGCTGAAAGCCGCATGAGTGTTTAGGTTGTGCTCAAGCGACTTGCGAATACCATGCACGAAGTCGGGACTAACCATCCACTTCTTTTCGGTAAGTATTTCAAATAAGCCTTTCATTAGTAAAATTTGCGTTTGTGTTGTTATCCTGAATACAACCTTTTTACCTGGTTGCTAAATGTTGCGGAGAAGGGACTCGAACCCTCGACCTCTTGGTTATGAGCCAAGTGAGCTACCATCTGCTACCACTCCGCTGTGTTATCCGTATGCAAAATTAAAGACCCTGGTTTTTAACATTAGGACAAAAAAGCCGCCATTCTTACGAATAGCGGCTCTAACAGTATAATATAATGTATCAGAAAAAATGGTTCACATCTTTCATTCTCGAAGCGTGATAGGTATCGGCTCTGACAAGGCTTGTGTGGTGGCTGTGAAAGTTCGTGCCAGTTCGGTCTGGCTGTTGTCCGTGGTGCCACCAATGCCGAATGTGTGGGGTAGGGTATAGCACAACTGCAACGAACCGTCCTTCTTGCGCAACACCACATAATACTCCTTATCGCGCATATTTCGGTAGGCTTCGCACACATTTTCACCTCCATTTGCCACATTTGCACTAATATCATAGGTATATATAGTGCCATTGCCCTGTTTGGCGAGCGTCACCTTCACTTTAAGATTCTCTACAATGACGTAGTTCTCGCCACTCGTAGCCAAGCATAAAGCTGGCTCAGCAGGCAAACTACAATTATTAATATATAACACTTGTGCCATGCTAAACGGCACAGGGATAACACACTCTTCCATTGGGTAGAACATCACATCGGTAATGCCATCAAGAAAAAGCTCCTTACATTTATTAGGTAATTCCATACGGGGAAAAACTTTGTTTGTTATTTAACTTATTTTATAAATTATATTAACAGTCTTATACACTTTATTTTTAAGGCAACCACTGAAATTCATCTATGTGAAGTTCGTGTTCCGACATATCCTCGTACTGCATATCCAAACACGAATAAGCCTTAAAGAAATTGTGCTCCGATTTTATCCAGCGTTCCACCACTCTACGTAAATTGTCTTTCTCCTCAGAAGAAGGTTCAATGCCATAGCGCATAAGATAACGCTCAAGCATGGCAGCTTTGCTGCGAACTATAATCTTGCCGTTGGCAGTACAGAAGTCGAAGGTGGCTAAAGCCCATTCCACAACGCTGCGCTTGAAGTCGTTGGACAATAGTTCCAACAGCTTTGAAACACCGCTGCGGTCGAGATTCCATGTAGGCGTAACAGCCTTGACGGTATCTATAACTTCTATCTCGCTCGGCAACTTGATGCACAGATAGTCCTCGTTGTCGCTCTTTCCATATTCCTTGTTGCCATTGAGGTGCTGCACTTCATCATACGTAAGGTATTCGGAAGCGTCGCGCGTAAACAATACGTTACCACCAAGCGGATGACGACCATTCAGCATATTGCGCCACTGCTGATGCGAGAAGCATTGAGGGTTGACCTTCTGCGTCAATGCACTTGCATTAGTCAACGAACTACGTATAACAAAGTATTCAGACGAATAGGCACTGAACACCAACGGCTCATCCTTAGCAAGCACGTGCTTCGGGTCTCGATTGCGGAAGAACTGGCAACGGCTGGTGGGTAGGCGAAGATAAATGTTAGGCATAACGGTTTACTTATTAATGTGGGCAGAATATTCTCTCATAATGGCATCAGTGACATCAAAACAATAGCGCAAAGTATCGTCCGAAGCTGTTTTTTTGTCTGAGTTCACAACAACCTTATCAAGTTTCTTGGTTTGCTCTTCATTCAGATTAAAAGCCAAAGCTACAGCGTCAATATATATACCTCCAGTATCGTTGTGCTTGATAAACTTTTCTCCAAAATGCTTGTTGGTGCCGAAAAACAGGTTTAGAGCTTCAAGCATTTCTTCTTCAGTATAAACAGGCACTGCAGGATGCGACTTACGATATTTCTGACTGTAGGTTTTGATACGTTTATCAAGATATGCGTTGATAGAGTCGGAATAGTCAACATAAAGTTTTCCTTCCTCAGAATCAAAGGTCTTGGAGCGAGTAGAATTAAAGAAGCCACGTAGCTGGGTCAACACATGGGCTACAGCATCAAATTGTTGAAACTCTACTCTTCCATTAAATATATCGCGCATATCAGCCTTTACATCTATGAGTATCGACTCCAGGAAATCTGCACAAAATGTCATCTTATCAAGATTGGTCGATAATGCAGCTACCTTAGCCTTCATTCCTTCGCGAGAATAGTCAACATAATATTTTAACAGAGTAGGAAACGACAAAAAATCGTATGACTCGTCGGCATTCAGATTGGCTTGAACCAAAGCCGAAAATACCATATCTGCCAACTTGCGGTCGCGCTGAATAATGGCTTGAGTAATATTTTGCAATTCACTTGAACCAGGACGTAAACGATCTGCAGACTTACCAAGGGCATTGCGCTTTTCAGCAAGCTCTACGAAATTAGGATTGTAGAAAACTTCTTTGAGCGCAGACATATACTTATCAACTGGAACTTCCTTGAAGTTGAAACTATATATCGCAGGTTGCATAAGCGTTTTTGTCACCTGTTGTGGAGTAGCCTTTTTCTTAGACATAATCTTAATTATTTATCATAAGAATACTTATTATTACAAAATTAGCGATTATCTCCGTCGCCATCAATCAAACCGCGACGTGCGCAGGACTGGAGTTTTTCAAGATTCTGAAGACAAACTTCCTCAAGACTGAAACCGAGCACTGTACATACGCCAGCCATCTGCCACATAACATCGCCACATTCCTTTTTTATGTCATCCATTTCCTGTTCTGTCATGCCATGGAAAGTCTGTGTCATAATGCGCTCACCGTTCTCGTCACGGTCGATCGTGCCGATGAATAGCTTACCTTTGCGGATAGCCTTGGCGAGCTTAGAGTGAAGCTTTCCTGTCTCACCACATAAGTTCATAGACATATAAGCAATATTTTTACATGTAGGCATGCAAGTAATCATTGCCTTCTCCTGATATTCGTTTAATGTTAAATTTTCCATAATGTTTATTTAATTAAATGTCAAAATCTGATTGATGTTGGCGCATACGCATTAAAATCATATTACGTATCCGCTCTGCTATGCAATAAGCGTTAGGATGAGGAGTACCAGTAGCAGCATGATAACGCAGGTTGAGAATATTTTTCCATTCAGCCAAAGAATATGTGTAAGCCACTACGGTGTAAGTATCAAGAGGCAATACACCTCGTGCATCTTCGGGCTTTAATCCCGATTTCAGCAATCGGTTATATCCCCACTCGCTGACTCGGCAAACCATACGATATACAAACTTCTGCCAACGACTTCTACTAAAATACCAATGCGGACGTGCAATCTGCACACCACCCTTATTTTCAAGGTTACAATAGCGAGTACTCTGCTCGGCTATACTGTTAGGCGAAGTACGGTTCAGCTCACGAGAAGTACTTATCTGCGTAGTCACAACAAACGTCATGCGGAGTAGCCAATAAGCATCCTCGCAATCATACTTTTTAATCTTCTCGATAAAATCAGCTTCAGAAATAGCATATTTTTGCAATAAATGAAATAAATGACTATGCTCACCCAAAAATTGCGCGTTGGTACTTATCCATACCTTATGATTCTTAGAAACGTATTCAACAAATGGCGAAGAACTTAGATGTGCCCAAAGATAATTAGGCAAACCTCTATCCGAGGAAATAAAGAAATAGCATGTGCCATGTCGATACATAGAGCGATGACCGCTCTCCCAGAAGCCTTTGCAACGAGCTTTATCACGCTCATGGATAAACTTATCCTTTTCAGCTTCCGACATTTTCTCGTCAGGCTGTTTTCCCTTTGCCTTGTAGCATATTCTACCTACTCTGGCGATATGCTGAACTATATTTTTCTGTTGCCACCACTCTACGGTTGGTTCTATAAATTTCATTATACGAAAATTTTAGTTTATTGTTTAATATACAATACATATCACAAAAAGTTGTATTTTACTTTCTGTAGTGTTTTAAAAAGTTGCTCGACTGAGAAATTATTAAAAACCACATAATCATAGAATAGTAAAGGCAATAGCTTTCGAGTTTTATCCCTTGCTATGCGCTCTTTAGAGACTCCACGATGTAGACGAGTCTTTTCATGTGCCGACACGCAAATTTTGAACAGCTCTATATTAGGGAACTTCTTGCAAAGCGACTTCAGACCGTCTTCGTCGATAACATAGATAGCCTTGTCGCCCACCTGCTCGATGGTAGTCCAATACTCATAGCCGCCATATTGCGTATAAGCCAGCATCTTGTCGTGCGGCACGTCACATTTCTCCACAAAGTGATGATCCACACCGTCAATCTCGCCTTCACGCTTCGGACGAGTAGTATAAGAACATATCACTTTATAGCCGCCCAGATCAGACAGCATCCGAGCCACAGTGTCCTTGCCCGCACCGCTCGGACCTGTAATTGTTATTAGTTTCATATATCGTTTTTGTTGAAATTTTAGGTTCTTCATCCGTATATCTCCAACAAATCATCCCTCGTCAATGTGATGTGTTTATCCTTACACTGCTTGAAGAAGAAATTTATTGTATTCGAGTAGTGGGCAAACGACGACCACCTCTTAGCGAAGTCGCTCTCATGGTGTCCGCAAGTAGAATCCGCCGGACGGAATCGCGATACACGCTTCCAGAAGTCGTAACCATCCTGCCCTACCAGATGATAGAGAGACATTCCACAATACACCCACTCTATATATCCACCTTCTGGTCCTGCCATCAAATCTACATGCTGTTGCTCTACCTTCTCAACAAGTCGTTTCACCTTACGGTAAACTATTTCGGGGGTGTCATTGTGCCAGTCGCCAATAACAACACCATTCTTTGTTGAAGGGGTATTGCGAGTTTCTGCATAAGATGAATGATGTGAGCAAGACAAAGGCAGAGGCATTATCACTTGGTCGTTCAGTCCCGTATAGGCAGTTGCCATCTCATTGATATATATATGCTCAGGATCATCCCATGACGCAAAACGTACACGACCTATATTACCACACGACCTATCGAGCGTAATGCCACAAGCAGCATAATCCTTCAACAGGGCCTTAAACTGGTCTATATGCCTATCTGGATAAGCCAAGCGCACAAGACCGAAATATCCGCTGCCAGAGCACGACCGCATCAGCAAGGCTATCTCAGGGCGATATTGGCATACAAAACGCACATTATTGAATTGAGTGAGGTGTTTGTTGTCGTCGAGGTCGATGTCGATGGCGAGCCAGCCGGTATGTTGCTTTAGGTGAGTCTCCCTACGACTCACCATTACCCGCTGCCCTGGATGTGTTAGGCTGTCATCCTCATAGAGGGCGAATAAGCCGCTAAGAGTGGCTCCAGGCAACTGCTTCTTTGTGTCGATGTACTCCTGCATCTTCTTTGCCTTACTGCCATACTCCTTGCGCATAGCGCGAAGGTGCTGCACATAGGGTTTCCATCTATCCGTAAGACAGAACTCACGGATGGTCATCTGCTGGATGCACTCACCAGTTTCACGGTCTACATACCGACCTACATTATCGAACGCATCAGAATATATGGAGCATATCTCATCGAACATATCATTATTATTATCTGATTACGGTTACAAAATTAAGAAATATATGGCACACCTACAATTATTTCGGTGCAAAATTGGTGTGTCCTATATATTTTTA
>ERZ870021.5-NODE-5-length-22118-cov-5.251168_pt1 | contig 22118 bp, 20 predicted proteins | sample MGYA00520890_ERZ870021 | MGnify/ENA primary metagenome ERZ870021 (study PRJEB32232, sample SAMN07284987) | human gut metagenome | biome: human-associated habitat; material: feces | host: Homo sapiens | place: Tanzania | collected 2014-08-14 ...
GACGAAAAAATTATACAGTTCATGCTCGACCACTGGTGGAAAAGTTTTTAACACTTTTTACAAAACAATCCCCCCTTCTATTCCCCCCTTTACACAAAGGGGGCGAAAGCGGACAACAAATTATATAAAACAATCCCCCCTTTACACAAGGGGGGATTAAATGTTGGAAAAGTTTTACGTCAAACCGCTTTTAAAACAGTTTTAAAAGGTCAACGGTGACAGCAAAAAGCAGTAAAACTATAAGCCCGACAAAGTGTATCATGCCTTCCACGTTACGGTTTACGGGCTTTTTTCTTATCCATTCGACAACTACGAACACCGCCCTTGCCCCGTCGAGCGCCGGGATAGGAAGCAGGTTGAAAATCGCAACCGATAAACCTATCATGGAAGCAATGTTCATTACGTATTTAAACCCGAGCGAAACGTATTGCGACGTTACCGTAATGGTTCCTATCGGTCCGCTTACCATCGAAAGACCGAGTTTACCCGTCAAAAGTTGCCAGAAAGATTTCAGCGTTACGCCGACCGTCTTAAAGGAATACACGACGGCGCGCCCTATGCCTTCAAAAAAGCCGAATCTGACGCTTTGGGTACTCACCTGATAACTTAAACGTTCTTCGTTTTTTATTCCGAAAGCGCCAAGCACGGCGGCTTTGTCGGTTTTATCAACCGTATCGTAGTTAAGCGGCGCGGTAAGCGTTACTATATCGTTTTCGCCGTCGTTATCGACGTCTTGTACGATAAGTTGTATGGTTCCGCCCGCCTCGAGGTCTTTTAACCTCAGATATAAATCGTCAAGCGTGTAGATACGCGTGCAATCTATTCTTTCGGGCTTGTCGTAGAAGCGATAAACGTAGTTGCCGTCTTTTAAAACGCAACCTTCCTCGGTGGATAGTTTCAAAACGCTTGCTACCCCCAAAGCCCTTAACGCGGGGTTTACGTCGTAATCGCTCGTCGGGTTGACGTCTTCGCGTAACACGACGTTTATCGTCTCTTTTTTGCCGTTTTCGCGCTGTACGGTGACGGATACCATGTCACCTTTCTTTTTTCCGCCGAGCGCGTCGTTTATGTCGGTCGTAAAATACAAAAATTTACCGTTTATTTCCAAAAGCACGTCTTTGCCGTCAAGCATATAGGAACTTTCGGTCGCGTTTTGCGGAGCCTTGATTTCATACGCCATAAACCCGAAATGCCCGTACGCCGTGAAGTAAATTATTACGATTAACACAGCAATTACGAAGTTAAAAGTCGCGCCCGCAAGCAAAACGAGTATCCTCTGCCAAGGCGGTTTGTTGTTGAAAGCGTCTTTTGAAAGCGTTTTCGGCGTCTTTTTTGCGTCGCTTACAGAGTTTTGCGCCGCTTTTTCACGCGGCGTTGACTCCTCTTTTTGCGCTGAAAAAGCCCCGCCAGAAGTTTCATAGGCGTTATATTCGCTTTCGCCGTAAATTCCGTCGGTTTTAAAAGAGAAATCTTCGGCGTTATCACTCGTCTTGTCAGAGGCTTCGGTCTTTAAAAGCCCCTTTTCGGCGAGTTTTTCGTTTTTCTTTTTAACCGTTTCGTCGTCTTCGTCTTCGCCTTCAAAGGCGCAAAAACCGCCGAGCGGGAATATCCTTATAGAAAAAACTTCGCCGTTTTTCTTGGTCTTTTTATAAATGGCGGGGCCCATTCCGATGGCAAATTCTTTTATTTTGAATTTGAAAATCTTGCCGACGATGTAATGCCCGAATTCGTGTACCGTTATCGTCGCAAGAAGTATAAGTAGCGCTACTACCACCGATAACACGGTTTTTAGCGCCGAAGTCGCTGATAAAAGTTCGTACATATATTTCCTTAATTTATAAAACTTGGTTCGTCTTATTTATAGTCTTGTTTTGTTTTTATACAGGATTTGTTTTTATAAGGTAAAATTATAATCTTTACGCAATTTTGCGTATAGTTTTCGCGTGTGTCAAAATTATAATCTTTACGTGTGTTAATAGGGTTAAGAACGCTTAAAAAGCGTGTTAAATCGACCTATAGCCCGACTTCTTGCCCATGCGTCGGTCGTTCTGAGGTTTTTAGGCGTTGCTTCGAGTTCTCTTACGTTTTTAAACGCGTCCTCCAAAAAACCGTAAATATCGGTAAACTTTATCAATCCTTGCAAAAACAGATTTACGGCAACTTCGTCGGCTGCCGATATCGCGCAAGGATAATTTTTGCCCCTTTTTATCGCTTCTATAACGAGCGGAAAACACGGATATCTTTCGTAATCCGGCGTTTTAAAGGTGAGAGTCAGAAACGAAAAATCAATCGGTCTTACGTCTGACTGTATTCTTTCCGGGTATGTAAGCGCAAGTTGTATGGGTAGTTTCATGTCCGGGCTTGCCATTTGGGCAATTATTGCGCCGTCAAAAAACTCCGCCATGGAATGAACGACGCTTTCGCGGTGAATACATACCTCTATTTTATCAAGGTCGGCGTTAAACAGCCATTTGGCTTCGGCAACCTCGAAAGCCTTGTTTACCATAGTGGCGCAGTCAATCGTAATTTTGTCGCCCATTTTCCAGTTCGGGTGACGAAGCGCGTCTTCTGCCGTTACGCTTTCGAGTTTTTCAGGCGGAAGATCTCTGAAAGCCCCGCCCGACGCCGTAATTATAAGGCGCGAAAAAGGTTTTTCAAAATCAAAATCCAGCGTTTGCCATATCGCCGAATGTTCGCTGTCAACGGGAATAATTTTTACGCCTTTTTCTTTCGCAAGTTTCGTTACGTATTCGCCGCCGACAACCAACGCTTCTTTATTTGCAAGCGCGACGGATTTACCGCTTTCTATAGCCGAAACGACCGCTTCAAACCCGACGTATCCCGTTACCGCGACAAAAACAAGGTCGCAATCACTCATAATTGCGTGCGTTATGGCGTTTTCACCGTAATAAAACGAGGTGTTTTGGGGAATGTTTTTAATGTTTTTTGCCGTTTCGGCATCGCTTAAACCCGCAATAACGGGCTTATAGCGCCACATTTGCTCCTCAAGCCTTTTATAATTGCGGTTTGCCGTAAGCGCCGTTATTTTAAATTTGTCAGGATGCTCCGATACGACTTCGAGGACTTGCCCGCCTATCGAACCGGTGCTTCCTATAAGAGCAATCTTTTTCATTTCAATATTTATGATATTATAAAAATCAACGTTTATGATATTATAAAACCCGATGTTTCGCCGCCGACGCGTCCGAAGTATTGTTGCCGACGCGGCTTCTTACGCCAAAAACGTGAAAACGAAGTGTATAAACGCCGCGCAAATCATGTTACCGTCTATTCTGTCAAGTATTCCGCCGTGACCTGGTAATAAATTGCCCATGTCTTTGATGCCGAATTTGCGTTTTACCGCGCCTTCTGTCAGATCACCCAACTCGGTAAACATCGAACCGAAAAGCCCGAGCAATATAAACAATATAAGTTCTGCGGTTAAATTTTCCACAACCTTGCCTTTGGCGTAAAATATCCAAAGAAAAACCGCCGCGGCTGTTCCGCCCAAAAGTCCACCTATAGCGCCGCTAACGGTCTTTTTTGGGCTTAATTTTTCACAAAGTTTCGGTCCTTTTATAAGCGAGCCTGCTACGTAAGCCATTACGTCGGAGCAAGGCGAAATCAAAAAAATCAGCATAAGCGCCACGAAGGCGTTTTTTTCAAGCATGTTTACCTGAAGCATCGGTATCAACAGCCCCGTCGGATAAAACAGGCTGAAAAACCCGCACGACAATTTTTCAATGTCGGTTTTGTCGAATTCAAAAAGCATTCCGAAAAGCAACAAAAGCGGAGCGCAAACAGAAACTATCCCTACGGCGTCTATACCGAAAACCACGTAAACGGGGGTTACGGTAAGCGCGTACGCCCACACTACGCATTTAGTGAAAAACGTAAGCCTTTCACCCATCGCCCTTACCATTTCAAACGTGCCTGCGAGCGCGAAAAAATAAAATAATATAAACATCAAACGTACATCGACGAGTTGCCTCAGTAAAAACGACGCGACGAGCGCTATAACTATAAATACGCTTGAAACTGCTCTTTGCCAAAAATTATTCATTTTGCACCCAATGCGTAAAAGAATTTTTACGCGTTTGTTTTATTTGTCTTAAGATTTCCGAACAACCCGAAATAAACCGCTTATCTCGTTTCGTTTTATCTTTTTCGCCTTATCTTTTTTCGTCAAGACCGCCGAATCTTCTTTTTCTCTCGAAAAACCAGTTCAGCGCCTCGTCGTAAGCGTTATTATCGAAATCGGGCCAAAAGATATCGGTAAAATACAATTCCGAATACGCCGTCTGCCAGGGCAGTAAATTACTGAGTCGCTTTTCGCCGCTCGTACGGATAACCATATCTACGGGCGGAAGATCGCTTGAATACAATTCTTTTTCAAAGTCGTTTTCGGTAGGATTCGTAACGCCCTTTAAAACAAGGCTTTTTACGGCGTGCAGAATATCGGCTTTACCGCCGTAATTAAATAAAATATTTACCGTTTTTTTAAAATTCGCCGTTTCTTCAACCGCTTTAAGTATCTTTTTCCGACGAGTTTCCGACAACACGGAAATATCCCCCGTAACAGACAGTCTTATCTTTTTATCGATTAAATATTGCAGGTTGTTTTCGAGCATTATCATAAGAAGCGATAAAATTCCTTCGACTTCCCGTTTCGGCCTCGACCAGTTTTCCGTAGAAAAAGCATAAAAGGACAGAACGTCCGCCCCGCGGGAAAAAGCGTACGGCACAAGGTTTTGCATTGCCTTAGCGCCGGCTTTATGTCCCGATAAGCGAGGCTTTCCTTTAGCCGTCGCCCAGCGACCGTTTCCGTCCATTATAAACGCAACGTGTTTTAAACCGTCCATTAAACGGTCATCACGTCCTTTTCTTTTTCCGCTTGTAGTTTGTCTATACTTTCGATTGCTTTATTAACGGTATCGTTAACTTCTTTTTCAAAAAGAGTATATTCGTCTTCGGATATCTCTTTGTTGGTTTTCATCTTTTTGAGGGTATCCAGAACGTCTCTTCTGATATTTCTTACGGCAACTTTAGAGTCTTCTCCGCTTTTTCTTACCTGCTTACAGATTTCTTTACGTCTTTCTTCGGTAAGATCGGGGAAAACAAGCCTTATAACCGAGCCGTCGTTCGTCGGCGTGATGCCTACGTTGGAGCCGAGTATGGCTTTTTCCACGTTTTTAAGAAGGCTCTTATCCCAAGGTGCAATGACGAGGCATTTGCCTTCCTGCACGGAAATATTGCTCATCTGAGCAACGGGGGTGGGCTGACCGTAAAAATCAACCAGAACTTTATCCAAAACGTGCGGGTTTGCCCTTCCGAGTCTTATCTGAATATAGGTTTCTTTCAGAACGCTGATAGTTTTATTCGTTTTTTCTTCACATTCGAGTAAAATCATCTCGATTTGTTCCATATCGGCTGCCATAAAAATTCCTCTCTTTTACATTTTTCGATTTATTTTAAAGTTTTGCCCGTAAAGACAAGACGCAAACGGCAGATATAATTTATCCGCGCGCTTTATTTTATCCGGGTACCTAATTTTTCGCCGTTCGCGGCGCGTATCAGGGACGTTTCGTCAAGCAAAAAACACAGCACGGGAATATTGTTTTCCATGCACATGGTAACGGCTGTGGTATCCATGGCTTTAAGCCCGTTTTTAATGAAGTCCATATAACTTATTTCTTCGTATTTTTTTGCGTTTTTATCGGTTTTCGGATCTCCCGTATATACGCCGTCCACGTTTTTGGCAAGCAGTATAACGTCCGCTCCTATTTCCGCGGCTCTTAAAGCCGCCGCCGTATCGGTCGAAAAGTAGGGGTTTCCCGTTCCCCCGGCAAAAATAACGATATCTCCGCGGTCAAGGTATCTGAGGGCGCGTGTTTTCGTGTAAAGTTTTGCGATTCTGTCCATTTCCACGGAAGACAAAACCTCTGCTTGAGCGCCTTTTTTTATAATGGCGTCTTTTAAACACAACGCGTTCATAACGGTCGCAAGCATACCCATCTGGTCGGCAACCGTTCTGTCCATATCGGCGCCTTGCCTGCCCCTCCAGAAGTTACCGCCGCCGACGACGACGCTCACTTTTACGCCCGATTTACGCAACGCAATAAGTTCATCGCAAATTTTGCCCAAAAAGTCGTAGTCGTAACCGCTTTTTTTGCCGTTTGCCAAAGCCTCGCCGCTCAATTTTAATAAAACGTTGTTGTATTTTGCCATAATAATCCCTTAATTTTTAATTAAAAACAATAAGATAACAGGCGTATAGGCGCACTTATCGGATAAATAAGCCTTCGACGAAAAATAATGAAATCAATGCGCCGAAAGTTTTTATAAGTTACGCCGTATATTCCCGATTTTTAAAAAAGAGGAAACAAACTTCAGTTATGTTTCCCCTTTTTAAGTCAAAACTTATTTCTTCAACGCTTCAACCTGCGCGGCGACCTCGTCGGCTAAGTTTTCGCTCTTTTTCTGTAAACCTTCGCCCATTTCGTAACGAACGAATCTTCTTATAGCGATCTTTTCACCGATGGTAGCGGTCGCTTCGATAACTAATTGTTCGATAGTCTTTGAAGGATCTTTAACGAACTTCTGATTCAACAAACAGGTATCGTCATAAAAACTTTTGATTCTGCCTTCAACCATCTTTTCGACTATATTGGCAGGTTTGCCTTCTTCTAAAGCCTGAGCCTTCAAAACCGCTTTTTCTCTTTCTAAAACGTCGGCGGGGACTTCGTCCTTATTAAGATAAGAAGGGTTAGCCGCGGCAATATGCAAGCAAATATCGTGCGCTAAATTTTTAAACTGATCTCCTCTTGCGACGAAATCGGTTTCGCAGTTGAGTTCGAGTAAAACGCCGATTTTACCGCCCATGTGAATGTAACTATCTACTATACCTTCGGCAGCGATACGGCCTGCTTTTTTAGCGGCTTTAGCCATTCCTTTTTCTCTTAAATAGTCTATGGCTTTTTCCATGTCTCCGTTGGTTTCGGTGAGCGCGTTTTTGCAATCCATCATACCGCAACCGGTTCTTTCTCTTAATGCTTTAACGTCTTGTGCTGTAAAACTCATGGTAATCTCCTTATATAAATCTGGTAAGATTATTCGGCTACTTCTTCGGTAGCGGCCTCGGTTTCGGAAGTTGCTTCTTCTTCCTTAACGGGTTCGTCGTTCTGAACGGGTTCCTGAGGTTGTTCCTGTTGCGCGCGAAGTTTAGCCGCTTGTTCTCTGTACGCTATAACGGCGTCTTCGCCTTGCTTTCCTTCTATAACCGCGTCCGCTATTACGGAAGTTATCAGTTTAACCGCTTTGATTGCGTCGTCGTTAGCGGAAATAACGTAATCGATAAGGTCGGGATCGCAGTTGGTGTCGGTAATGGCAACCACGGGGATGCCGAGTTTGTTCGCTTCTTTGACGGCAATGTCTTCCGAAGACGGATCGACGACGAACATGATGTCGGGAAGTTGACGCATTTCTCTGATGCCGCCGAGGTTCTGATTAAGTTTTTCACGCTCTTTTTTTAATTCGAGAACTTCTTTTTTGGGAAGAAGGTCGAATTCGCCCATTTTTTCCATCTGATCGAGTTTGTTCAATCTGTCGATTCTCGAACGAATGGTCTTAAAGTTGGTGAGCGTACCGCCGAGCCAGCGATAGTTAACGTAGTACATACCGCAACGTTCGGCTTCCTGCTGAATGGCTTCCTGAGCCTGACGTTTGGTGCCGACGAAAAGTACGGTCTTGTTTTCTTTTACGGAATCCGCAACGAATCTGTACGCGTCTTCGATAAGTTTTAAGGTAATCTGCAAATCGATGATATGAATACCGTTTCTGCTACCGTAGATGTACTTTTTCATCTTGGGGTTCCATCTTCTCGTCTGGTGTCCGAAATGGACGCCCGCTTCGAGAAGTTGCTTCATAGTTGTAACTTCCATAATAAATATACCTCCGTTATTCCTCCCCGCAGTCTTTTTTTGTCGGCGTAAGCGCTTTTTTAACTGTTTTAAAAGCCACGGTTACCGAAAACCGACGGGTGTGAATTTTTTAGCGTTGCTATTATATCATAATTTCAATCGGCTTGCAATCGTTTTTAATAGATTTTTCCAATATTTATATATAGTAACCGCGTTTTCGACGATTTGTTTTCGTTTCTTCTTTAAAAAGCGTCCTTTTGGCGACGACTAAAAGCATTACCACGCTAATCGCAAACGGTAAGTTTTCCCGCTCTCGCAACGTAAGTTTTTTTGTCTTTTTCAAACCACACGTCAACGGCAGACGGATTATACACCCTCGTCGCCGAAATCGAAAACTCAAGCGAATTAAACGCCGTAACGTAACGATAGACCTCCGCGTTCGTCACGTACGCGACGTCCTTTCTTTTTGCGACGCGGGCAACTAATTTTTCGATTATCTCCCAGTTATCGTTGTCGTCGAACTCGTAACTATGCCCCCAGACGTAAAACAAATACGGTTCTCTTTCCTTTACGCTATCATGAGAATAAGTGTTGACGAATTTATCCGTAAGCGAAAAAAGTTCTGCGTCGCCGTGATGGCACGTAGGGTTTAATTCCAAAAAATCTTTGGGAATATCGAACCGATGAGTCGATACCGTAGTTCTTGCGTATCTGATGCCCGTAAGCGATAAATAGTTTTTAATTTCTTCCGAAAAGGCTCCGTACGGATAGGCGAATCCGCAAACTACCGTGTCGAAAAGTTTTTCAAGTTCCTTTTTATCGCTTAAAACTTCGTCTATTCCGCGCGGAACGTCCGTTTTTGTAAGAAATAAATGTTTAAAGCCGTGCGAAGCGACCTCGTGTTCTCCCCCTTTATACAAATTAACGGCGTCTTCCTTATTCATTCTGCCGTGAGCGTTATTGCCGAAAACGCCGGAATTTAAATTAAAGGTGCATTTTATGCCGTTATCGTCGAATAATTTTTTAAGCCGACGATCGGATGCGACTCCGTCGTCGTAACTGAACGTAACGGCTTTTTCCAGACCGTTTTCAAACCTCATAAATACTTCGTTTTCCATAAAGACCTCCTTATAAACCGACTACTATTATACATCGGAAAACGAAAAAAGTAAAGCAATAAGCCCGAAATTCGAGGTTGCTGCGATATTTTTCCTTTTTTTAAACGATTTTTTAAAAACATTTTTAAAAACCGTATTGACATAAACGGATTTGTGTGTTATCATAACCGTAGCCGAAGGAAAGTCCGTTTCTTGCCGACGGAAGCGGATTCAATCTCTCTCGATAAGCGGAGGAGCAATATGAACGATATTACTTTTTCAGGCAAACATTTAAGAGCCTATAACGTTACAAAACACAGCCACGATACGTGGGAACTCGTTTACTGTACCGACGGAAAAGGCAAATTTTTATTTGACGACGGAAACTCTCTCGAATATAAAAAAGGCGATCTCGTAATTATTCCGCCCGAAACTCCGCATGAAAACGTAAGCGATTCCGGGTTTGCAAACATTTACGTAAATTTGGGTAACGCTTCTTTTCCGTTTACCGCGCCGACGATGATTTCCGACGATAACGAAAAACACATGCTATCAACTTTTAAAGACATCTTTTATTTTTACAACACGAATATAAACAAAAGTCAACTTATTTTGTCGGCGCTCGGCAACCTCGTAACGAATTACGTTATAGCGTTCAAATCCAACAAAGCCCTTTCAAAACTCGTGGAGGAAATAAAATCCGATATAGTCAAAAACTTTTCGGATCCCGAATACAGCCTTGAAAATTTTATGCATTCCTTCCCTTTTAGTTACGATTATTTAAGAAAACTTTTTAAAAGCGAAATGGGCGTAACCCCTCATAGTTATCTTATAGAAATGCGTATGCAATCTGCTGAAAAATTGCTCGCCGATATGGACCACAACGAATACAATATAAGCATGATAGCCCAGATGTGCGGTTACGAAGAGCCTTTGTACTTTTCAAGGGTTTTTAAAAAGCAGTTCGGTTGTTCGCCGAGTGCTTACTGGACGAAAAAGAACAGCGAGTAACTTTTATTCTCACCTTTTTCAGATATAAAATTTCAGATAGAAAACGCTCCTTAAAAGTGTCTGCAGGACTTTTAAGGAGCGTTTGTTTTTTTACAACGCTTTTTAGAGGGCGCTATAATTATTTTGTTCGTCGGTTATAAATTCGGCAAAAAAGTCGGCGTATAAGCCTGTTATCGCCGTTTTTTAACGCAAATAAGACAAAACGTTGCATTTCGGTTTTTAAAAACGCCGGGGCGAAAGAGTTTTCGCTTCGGCGTTGTTTTATAAATAAGTTTTCGGTTTTTTAGGTTCTTTTCGGACGCAATTTATTGTTTTTTCTTTTTGCGTTTGAAAAATACCGTTTTAACGGAAATAACTTCGTGCGCGCGGGATAATTTTTCGTACGCGCCCTTGTTTATCAGTCTGAAAACAAGGCAATATATTCTGACGCCTATCATGGCGATAATCATTCCCGTAAGCGTTCCCGTAAAATTTATAAACACGTCGGCAATCGAAAAATATCTTCCCGGCGTTATGGATTGAGCCATTTCGCAAAGCCCCGCGCAAACGAAGCATACCCCCGGCGACAACAAAAGCGAATAGACGAAATTGCTAAGTAAAAACGTTGCTCCCCATATACCGAACCCGAGCAGAGCAAACAGCGAAAAATGCCCGAGAACTTTCCTCACGAAAGAGTAAAAATTTGAATAGAGTTTTACCGTAAAAGTTTTATCGACGTACAAGTTTTCGTCAATCGTACTTTGACAGCGCACGGTTATTTTATCGAAAAACGTCGCTCTCAGATTTCCGTCCTTGTCGATTCTTCCGTGACCTTTTATTATTTTAAACGTAACTTTGTCGGAATATTCTTCGGGGGCGTGCTTTGCTTTCAGTTTGACCGTTCCGTTGACCGTTATCGTGTCGGGTGAAGTTATTTCGAGCGAAGAAGGCTTTACGTAGAAAACCGATAATTCGACGGTTTTTGAAAACGACGGATCGTAAACCGAATAAAAAGTAACCTCTGTTTTACCTTCGTCTTTGGCGACGAGAGTATTCGATTTTACTTCAAAAATCTTTTCGTCCGACGATACCGCGTAAAGTTCGTGTATGGCGTTAACGGGCTTATAGCCCGCTATTACGTCCGAAAACTTTACGACTTCCCCGCTTAAAAAATCTTTCTTTTCATTAAACTTTACGTCGTTTAAATAAACCGCCGACGAGTTAACGGAAACGTTCAACAAAACTTTTGCCGTCGATAAATCTTCAAAAGCGGCGGTTACTTCGGCTTTTCCCTCGCCAACGAAAAACGCCGTTTTGTCTATAATCCTGATTACGTTTTCGTCGGACGAAGAAAACTTACAACAGGATACCGACGTTGCTCCGTCGTTAACTATAAAACCCGTTCTTCCGCCGACTTTAACGGAAGAATCTTTCACGCTCGTTTTCAGCGTTGCCTCGCCGCCCAAAGGACTTTTCCCCACGCAATACGCCGTAAAAGCGTATTTTAAGTCGGGCTTACCGACTGCCGTTGCGGTAATTTTAACCGAACCCGCTTTTAAAAAAGTAACGACGTCGTCGGATATTTTAGCGACTTCTTCGTTTGAAGAAGAGTAACTTACGGGGTATTTTTTTGCGTCGGAAGGATAAAAGGTAACAGTAAGCGTCCTTTCGTCGCCCGCGTAGTTATAATCGGTTTCCCCTTTTTTGACGCCCGCCCTGATATAAGCAGGCTCCACCTCGTCGGCGCCGAAAATCGACTTTAAAACTTTTACCGCTTTGGTCGTGTCCGCGCCCGACACCGCGCCCGATATAAACGACGAAATTACAAGATACGCAAGCATTGCCGTGGTAAGGTAAACGGCTATCGTCGTAAATCTGTTTAATTTTCTGAAATACCTAAGTTCTGTCGGTTTTTCTTTCACTTTTTCCGCCACCTTTTTTTCTCGCCTATATCTTAACAGCCATCAGTCGAAAAAGCAAGTTTTTCCGCGTGAAATTTTAGTGTTTTTTTTGCTTTTTTTGCCGAGATTTCGTATAGCGGCGAACGGCTTTATATTCGCCGTTTTTTTGTTTTTTCGGCAAATACAATTTGTTGTTTCGGTAAAAATAATTTATTACTTCGATAAATATAAAATAAAGTTTGCCTGCCTGTTTGCAAAAACAACCTTGCCGAGAGAAAAAACCTGTTTTTTAAAAAATTTATCCGATTTTTGCGTTGACAAACCGAATAAACGTGATAAAATAATTACGTACCGTATGACGTCTTGAATTTATCGTCCGTATAACCGATCGGAAGGTTTTTTAAAACGATAACTTCAGGCGGTCAAAGTAATCGATAAGGAGATAAAAAAATGAAAATTATTACGATAAGTCGTGAATTCGGAAGCGGCGGAAGAGAACTCGGCAAACGTCTGGCGGACAAAGCGGGCATTGCGTATTACGATACCGAAATAATTACGGAAATAGCGAAAATGACCAATCTCGATCCTACTTACGTTTCGACGATTTCCGAAAAAGGCGTTCCTTCGTTCAACTTTCATTTCGGGCATAGTTTCGGCGCGACGATAAACCAAACGGCAATGGACGTAGTGGTCGCGCAACAAAAAGTCGTAAAAGAAATCGCAAAAAAGGGCGATTGCGTAATCGTGGGAAGGTGCGCCGATAAAATTCTGAAAGATTATCGTCCGCTTCGCATTTTCGTTTACGCCGACGAAGATTCCAAATTGAAACGTTGTCGTGAGAAAAACCACGAGGACGACGGCTTGACCGATAAGCAAATGTTAAAGAAAATGAAATCGATCGACAACGACAGAAAAAAAATGTATGAGTTCGTCGCCGGTTGCGTCTGGGGAGATATGAAACAGTACGACCTTTGCCTTAATACGAGCGGGGTTAACATAAAGGAGATAGTCGATTGCGTAAAAGTTTACGCCGACGCCTGGTTCGCATGCAAAAAACACATATCGGATTAGACAGTCATTTTACTTATAAAAAACTTTTCGGCTTCGTTTTATCCCCTATACTCATGATGGTTTTTACGTCTATATACGGGGTTGTTGACGGGCTTTTCGTGTCTAACGTCGTCGGCAAAACCGCCTTTGCCGCCATAAACGTTATAATGCCTCTTACCATGATTTTGGGCGCGTTCGGCTTTATGATAGGCACGGGCGGAACGGCAATAGTATCAAAAACGCTCGGCGAGGGCGACAAAAAAAGAGCGAACAATTATTTTTCGTTTTTAGTTTACGCAACCGCCGTCATGGGCGTAATTTTATCGGTAACAACCATAATTATTCTTCCGTACGTCGCGCCTTTGTTCGGCGTTGACGAGGAAATGGCGCCTTACGCGCTTTCTTACGGAAGAATAGTAATAGGGTTTACTCCGCTTTTTATGATTCAAAGCCTTTTCCACTCGTTTTTCATTACGGCGGAAAAACCAAAACTCGGCTTTATCGTAACCGTTATTTCCGGTTGTACGAACATGGTTTTGGACGCTTTGTTCGTATGGGCTTTTAAATGGGGCGTCGAAGGCGCCGCCGTAGCCACCGGGATATCTCAACTTGTTGGCGCGATAATACCGGTTTTCTACTTTACGAGTAAGCGTAACGACAGTTTGTTGAAACTCGGCAAAGGCGACTTTAACGGCAAAGTGTTCTTAAAGACCTGTACGAACGGCTCGTCTGAACTCGTAAGCAATATATCGGGCTCGCTCGTATCGATTGTTTTCAATCGGCAACTTCTGCATATCGCGGGGCAAAACGGCGTTTCCGCTTACGGCGTTATGATGTACGTCAACTTTATTTACGTCGCCATATTTATAGGTTACGCCATCGGAACGGCTCCCGTCATAGGCTTTAATTACGGCGCGAAAAACGATGACGAACTTAAAAACGTTTTCAAAAAAAGCCTTGTTATTATGGGCGCGTTCGGCGGGATTATGTCACTTTTTGCCTTTCTTTTAAGCGAGCCTATATCCCGCGTCTTCGTCGGCTATGACGAAGAACTTTGCGATATGACGGCAAAAGCCTTTAAACTATTTTGTTTTTCGTTTGTGTTTACGGGCTTCGGTATTTTCGGCTCCTCGATGTTTACGGCGCTCGGAAACGGTTTCGTGTCCGCAATTATTTCGTTTTTAAGAACCCTCGTTTTTCAGATTTCCTGCGTAATGATTTTACCCGAGTTTTTAGGAATAAACGGCGTCTGGCTTTCCATGCTTTTCGCCGAAATTTTAGCAACTCTCGTCACCGTGATTTTCTGGATAGCCAAGCGTAAAAAATACAACTATTAAACTCACGTTTGTTTATAAAAATATCGTAAAAATCAGCGTATATTAGCAAGAAAGCAGTTTGTAAAATAGCGCAGAAATCAGCGTGCATTAGCAAGTAAGTAATTTGTAAAAAGCCCGAAAATCGACCTATAGGTCTGTTTTCGAGCTTTTTATCGTTTATTGACAACGGCTTATAAAGCAGTCGATAATCGTCGTTTTAGATATCGCCGACTAAATTTACGATGCCTTATTATGGAAGAAAACCCCGCTTTCTCGATAAGCGGGGGTTTCTTGTTATAAACAACGCCGTGGCGGTAACCGTTAACCCGCCTCGGCGTTGCTATATTTTAAAGAGGTATTTTTGTGTTTTATTTCGATTAAAAACTTTATTTGCCGTTAAATCCGTAGGAGAAGGTGTTTGTTTGAGTAAATAACTCTACGGGGTTTGTTAAGTCGAAAGTGTGATACCCGGTAAACGCGTCCGCTTTGATTATTGCGGTCGCACAAACAAGCGACGCAAACAATACGGTTAGTATCGCAATACTAACAAAAGTGCTTTTGTTTATTTTCATTTTTTATCCTCACTTCATTTTATTTTTTTATCCATTTAGCGTATAATTTTAATTCATAAAAATCGTTTTCCGCGCCCTGTGGGGTTTCCGGCATGGTATCTATGGAAAAGTTCCATTTATTCAAACATTCGGGTTCTTTATACCATCCCCCGAACACATAACCCTCCCTTGTCGGTTCCATCGGCGGTTGATACTCTATCTTCTCTCCCGCTTCGATGTTATCTATCCAAAATACGCCATCGTTGTCGGCATTCAAATAATTTAAATAATATGTCGTATTAGCCGGGAAAATGTTCCACCCACCACCTAAATCAAAATATGCTTTTGATGGTATAAATATTTTTTCTACAGCTGAGGTAAGACCACCGGATCCAAATAGATTAGAAATCTCATTAATTTTAAGTACATATATCGCCTCCAATGCCTTACAATCCCGTAAAGTCATTTTTGGTAAATTCTTGTTAGTATAAAAATACAATTTTTTCAGTTTTTGCGAATGCCAATACCCTTCAGCACTGTAACCCGGCATTGTAAAAATCATTGATTTTATAATTGCGGTAACGGGTATGCCGTCTATCGTTTCAGGCACAACCAGAACTTCTTTTTGATTACCTGCTTCAGTAAGCCCCGTTATCTCAATCCAACGATCGTTTTTTTTACTACCGTAAATATAATAAGTGAAATCTTCGTTACTATATTCCTTACGCAAACATCCCGTTAATAACGGAATAAGTAACGTTGTTAAAACCAATATGACTGCAAATAGTTTTTTCATCTTTTTAATCCTCCATAATAAATTAGTAAAGTTTAGGTTATTTCGACTATCAAGCGTACACTTCTAAAGTTGAATGATCTCGATGTCATATCGGTATCTATTAAATAACGATACTTCCCTTTTTCTTTTATCGGTTCTTCCGTTGATCTATATTCGTCTGCTACAGAAGAATAACTAATATTCTTAAAAAACACATTGTTGCCATGGGGATCAAACCAAATTTTGCTCCATTCGGGGTGGTCTTTAAGCTGATACTTACGCACGTAAAAACGCCTTTCCAAACCGTCGTAAGGGATTTCGACATGCAGTTCTTTAATATCGGGCGTAAATATCAATACACCTCCATAGTTAGAAGCAACCATTATGGTTACGTCGTATTTTTTATCTTTTTCGTTGTCTTTGTTGAAAAGCCCGCAACCCGTAACGCAAAACAGCGTAACGAACGCAATAAAAATCGCCAATAGTTTTTTCATTTTTTACCTCCATAAAAATTGTTTGATTATTATTTGTCATTTTGCTAACGCGTAAAAACCTTTGTTACAATAGCGTTTCGGTCAGATTTTTCTTTCTGTTCCGTTCGTATAAAAAACTAAACGATAAAAATACGTAAATAAACCGTACGAGAACGCATACGGCTGTCGGTCATATTTGATTTAATGGTTAAACTGTATTCTCCGCGTTCGCTTATCGCATTGTCTATAGTTTTATAATCATTAGTCGGACGCTTAATTTGCATAGAATACTTAAAACCGTTTCGGTCTGTCGGGATAAACCAAATAGCGCCCAATTCGGGATGATTATTAATTTGATATAGCGAAACGTAAAAACGCCTTTCCAAACCGTCGTAAGGAATTTTGATATTCAGTTCTTTAATGTCGGGCGTAAATATCCATTCTCCGCCGTGGTCAGACGTAACTTTTATAGTCACGTCGTATTTTTTATTGTCTTTGTTGAAAAGCCCGCAACCCGTAACGCAAAACAGCGTAACGAACGCAATAAAAATTGCCAATAGTTTTTTCATTTTTTACCTCCATAAAAATTGTTTAGTTGCTTGTGCGCTCCTCCTTTATATTTGCGCTTCTATTTTATTATATAGATAAAGGATAATTTTGTCAATACGAAACGTAAAAAAATGCTTAAAAACGATTCTACTATTAGTTGCATTTTCGTTTTTACAAAAAAAACGAACCGCTATTCTTTAAAAAACGCCCCTATAAGCCCGTTATCGGCAATTTTTAATAAAACGGGTTGTTGTCTTTTAAAAATAAAACGAAAAGTCGGGCTATAAGCCCGTTTTTAAGTAAAAACCACAAAAAAAGACCGCAAAAATGCGGTCTTTTGCCGTTATTGCAATACTTTTTGCTAAAGGTAAACGGCTGTTAAGCGCGACGAAAAATTATCTTTTTATAAAACCGTACGCCTTTATAAAAAGATGATTCGTTGATAAATATTCTCTTTAAGCGATGCGTTCGGCAAACTTAAATGACTTCACGCTTTTTTTGCGCGCTGAAAAAGGCAATAATAGCCGTTTTGACAATCAAAATAACTTTTCGGCACGAAATAACCCTTTTCAAAGCCCTTTGGCGGATTTCCTTTTTTTGACGGAACGGCGTAGCAAAAGTAAACGGGAAAAGAAAAGTTTTCTATTAACCCGAAAAGGTAAAACTTTTCTCCGCCCATTTTGTAAAACACCGAGCCTTGTATCATGTTTTCCAAATCGCGCGCGCGGGTTTTTCCCGCGACGATTTTATAAAACTCGTAAAGTTCTTTTTTGCAATCACGCTCGGTAAAAGGGTAACCGCTTTCGGCGTTAAAAGCGTCGGCTGAGTGTTCCTTAAAAGATAGGTCCTCTTCATTTTCAGAAGCATTACCCGTTTTAATTCCGTCTTCTTTTTCATAACGATAGTTTTTTTCAGCCTTAGCATTACAAACAATTTGTTCTTCATCTAACCCGCCCTTTTCGTAATAATTTTCTTCCGCGATTTTTTCATCGTCGTAAATATCCTGCGCGTATTCGCCCTTCTCGTTTTTAACGCCGTTTTCAATATTCTTCTCAAAATTCAAAAAACCTTCTTCGTCGATTTCAAGCCCGCCGTAAGACGCCGACGCTACTATTTTTCTTTTTGACATACATACGCAACAGGCTTTTAAAGAAAAATCCGCGCCCTCTAAAATCTCTCCGTCCCCGACAAGGTAATAAGTTTTGCCGTCGTAAAGAAAAATTTTTGCGTCGGCGTATTGTTTTTCTATAAGCGACACGGAAATCGTCGCCGCGTTTTCTTTTCCCGAAATACGCAAAACCGCAACCGAGCCGAAATCCCCTTCAAGTTTTAAAAGGCGTTTATATCGCATAAAATGCTCCTTGAAACAATCATTATATATTTATTTTTTTAACGAAGCATTTATTCTTATCGATACAATCGATACATAATTTATCGAAACCACCGGTTTTGCGCCCGGTAATAAGATGATAAGATATTTTTTAGGGGTAATTTCGGTCTTATTTTGTCAAAAAAAAGAAAATAACGGTGTTTTTAGCGACAAAAAAACCGAACAAGAAAAAATTTCATCGTAAACGAACAAAATAAACGTAAAAGATTTACAAATATGTTTTACATTTTGTTTTTTTTAAGATAAAATATAGTCGGTGAAGGTTGAGCATTTATTCGTTTTACGCCTTGTAAGCGCAAAGCGAACGCTCTTTAACGCCTTAAAAATCGATTAAAAATAAAATTATATACCTAAAACGGAGGCAAAAAAATGACAAACAACAAAGCGCTTTTAAAATTTGTTGAAGATTCAAGACAACTTTGCAAACCCGATAAGGTGGTTTGGATTACCGGCGACGAAGCGCAATACGAAGAACTTCGTAAAGAAGCCTGCGCTACCGGCGAAATCATCAAACTCAATCAGGAACTTTTGCCGGGATGCTATTTACACCGCAGCGCGATTAACGACGTAGCGCGTGTCGAAGGCAGAACTTTTATTTGCTGTAAAAATAAAGACGACGCAGGTCCCATAAACAATTGGATGGATCCGAAAGAAGCGTACGCCAAACTCGGTGAAATCTTCGACGGTTCGATGAAAGGAAGAACTATGTACGTTATTCCTTATTCAATGGGCGCGGTAGGTTCTAAATTTTCTAAAATCGGTATCGAAATTACCGATTCGATTTACGTCGTACTTTCCATGCACATCATGACGAGAGACGGCAACAAGGTTTTAGAGGCTTTGGGAGACAGCGCGGATTTTGTTCGCGGGCTTCACAGCAAGGCGGATCTCGACGAAGAAAAGAGATACATCGTTCACTTCCCCGAAGACAATACCATCTGGTCGGTTAACTCCGGTTACGGCGGAAACGTACTGCTCGGCAAAAAATGCTTCGCGCTTCGTATCGCTTCTTATCTTGGTAAAAACGAAGGCTGGATGGCTGAACACATGCTTATCGTCGGTATAGAAAACCCCCAACACGAAATCAAATACGTTGCGGCGGCTTTCCCCTCGGCTTGCGGTAAAACCAACCTTGCAATGCTTATCCCCCCCGAACTTTACAGAAAGAAAGGCTATAAGGTCTGGACGGTCGGCGACGATATCGCCTGGATAAGATTAGGCGCAGACGGAAGACTTTGGGCTATCAACCCCGAAAACGGCTTCTTCGGCGTAGCGCCCGGCACGAATATGCATTCTAACCCCAACGCGCTTCTTTCCACCAAAAAGAATTCCATCTTTACAAACGTCGTTCACGATCTCGACAATAACACCGTCTGGTGGGAAGGTATGGATACTCCCGCTCCCGTAAACGCCGTTAACTGGCGCGGTGAAAAGTGGGACGCTTCTAAATTCGATAAAGCCGATAAGTCCACTTACGGCGCGCATCCCAACTCAAGATTTACCGCTCCTACGGTAAACTGCCCTTGTCTTTCCGATCAGTTCGAAGCGCCTGACGGCGTTCCCCTGTCCGCGATTATTTTCGGCGGAAGACGCGCTAAAACCGCTCCTTTGGTATATGAATCGAGAGATTGGAACAACGGCGTTTTCGTAGGTTCTTCAATGGCTTCCGAAACTACTGCCGCCGCTACCGGCGCGGTAGGCGTGGTAAGGCGCGATCCTATGGCTATGAGACCTTTCGTAGGTTACAATATGGCGGACTACTTCGCTCACTGGATCGAAATGGGCGAAAAGATTACCAACAAGCCCAAAATTTTTAACGTAAACTGGTTCAGAACCGATGAAAACGGCAAGTTCATCTGGCCGGGCTTCGGCGACAACCTCCGCGTTCTCGAATGGATTCTGGCTCGTTGCGAAAACAAAGTCGGCGCGAAAGAAGTTCCTATCGGTTACGTTCCTTACGCTAAAGATATCAATATCGAAGGCTTGAATATTACCGAAGAAACCGTCGAAGATTTACTTTCCGTAGATAACGAAACCTGGAAAGAAGAAGCTAAAGGCATAGAAGAATTCTACGCTCAGTTCGGCGACAGACTTCCTGAGGAATTAAGACAAGAACTCGAAACCTTAAAAGCGAATCTCAATAAATAATTTGAAGCACTTTTGAAGTTTTGCTTTTAAAAACTGTTTTTTGAAGTCGTACTTTTTAAGTAATACTTTTGAAACCATACCTAAGTTTAATAAATTGCCCGCCTTCGCTTTGAAGGACGGGCAATTTTAGTTATTCTGTTTGTTTTTGTCTTGTTTGTTTTTTTCCGTTGCAAGTAGTTTTTTTCAGCCTCCCTTGTGCAAAGGGAGGTGGCGCGGCTTGCCGTGACGGAGGGATTGTAAATAGTGAATTGACGAGTAAACTCGTCGTGAAATGGCTACGCCGTGAATTGTTGCTGACGCAACGTGAATTGAATTGCAAAAGCAATTCGTTTTTCCTTTTAGCCTCCTTTGTGTAAAGGGAGGTGGCGCGGCTTGCCGTGACGGAGGGATTGTTCTATATAATTCGTTTGACCTTATCAGCCTTCACCTGGTAGGGCAATTCCCCTTACTAAGGGGAGTGTCAACGTAGTTGACGAGAGGATTTCCGTCTGCGGCTTAGCAAAAGGTGTCGCGTTAGCGACTGAGGAGGTTGGAAAGATTATATATAGCCACCCTCATCAGGCTCTACGAGCCAGCTTCCCCCACAGGGTGAAGCCTTTCACGCGTCGCAAGACGCAATTCACGCAAACGTAAGTTTGCAATTCACGACCGTAGGTCAATTCACGCGACCAACGGGAGTAATTCACGCAAACGTAAGTTTGCAATTCACGCGACCAACGGGAGCAATTCACGTTGCGTCAGCAACAATTCACGACCGTAAGGTCAATTCACTGTTTACAATCCCTCAGGCGCTACGCGCCAGCCCCCTTTACACAAAGGGGCCTATAACAAGGGAGCCTTGCAAGGGAGCCTTGCAAGGAAACACATAAAAACCCCACCCCATAAAAACAACATATAAAAAAACCAAAAAAAGGAGCGGTTATGAAGACCACAAAAACGAAAAACAAAATATTCGGTTTTTTGTCTAAGACGAGCGTGAAGAAGTTCGCCTTGATTTTGTACGTAACCGTACCCCTTCTGATATTTGCGACGGGTTTCGCGGCGTGGACGATAATCGGGCATGAAATCACGAACAACGGCGCGAACGGCAGTTTCGTTGCGGACGGCATCATCAACAGTTACGACTACATAGAACTTCAAGGCGGAAGCAATGACCTTACGAACAAAATAAACCTCTTCCCCACCGGCTTTGTTAGCGACGGAAAAGTAACGAACCAAGCGACGATAGAAGTTACTTACACGCTTAAAAACGCAGCGTGTCAAGAACTCGTCCGTGAAAACAACGACAACAACAAAACCCTTTACGCCGACTTTACGCTGATGTTTTTATACGGAGGCACTTACAGCGCGTTTTTCGACAATTTAAAATGCTCTGTAACAGACGGCTCGTACAACGATTTACCGTCCGCTTTCACGAAAATCGACGCGAACACGTCGCCGACCGATTTGAATTACGACAAATACGGCGCGGGAAGTTTTAGAACGAACGCGAGTTTCAGAGTAATGCTCGTTTTCGATCCGAACGATCTTCAAAACGGAGATATAACGCTTAAATTCCGTTACACGGTTGCACCTTCCGCCGGCGACTTTCAGACTATTTATTCGCAGATGAAAAAAGACGAACAGAACCTCATGCAACCCATGATAGACGTAAGAATCACCGACGTCGCCCCCACCCCACAAACGTAGAAATCACCGACGTCGCCCCCAACGCATAGAATCACTTAACCACATCAGCCTCCTTTGTGTAAAGGGAGGTGGCGCGCGTCAGCGTGACGGAGGGATTGTCAATAGTGAATTGACCTTACGGTCGTGAATTGTTGCTGACGCAACGTGAATTGCGCGTAACCGCGCGTGCAAGGCTTCACCAACGAAAAGGCTTCACCCTGTGGGAGAAGCTGGCTCGTAGAGCCTGATGAGGGTGGCTATATAATTCTCTTACGACCTTATAGGCTTTCC
>ERZ870021.6-NODE-6-length-21782-cov-4.851371_pt1 | contig 21782 bp, 17 predicted proteins | sample MGYA00520890_ERZ870021 | MGnify/ENA primary metagenome ERZ870021 (study PRJEB32232, sample SAMN07284987) | human gut metagenome | biome: human-associated habitat; material: feces | host: Homo sapiens | place: Tanzania | collected 2014-08-14 ...
GTTTTATAAAACTCTTCCAAAAATTGAAGGTGGGCGAAATAACTGTTCCGACTTCCGTCCTCGTTTTCATCGCCGAGCGATACTATAACGTGAAACGGATTTACTTTTCCAAACTTCGCCGAAGCGACGTCGAGCATTTTCCCGTTCAGGTTTTCGGTCAGTTTCGTATATTCGTTTTCGGGATCGAGAATATAGATTTTTGTTCCGCAAGAGGCGAGATGCGTAAGCAGCGTTTTCGTGGCGTAACTCTTACCGCTACCGGACTTGCCGATAACTACAATATTGCTGTTAACGAATTCCGAATCGCGTTTGAAAAAATCCACGAATACGGGCAACCTGTTCTCTCCGAGAAGTAGTCCGTTTTCGTCTATAACCGCATTGCTTACAAACGGAAAACAAGCGGATACGGAAGTTGCCTGTATCCCGCGTGAAATCTTTACTTTATCGTATTCGGTTACGGTAGATGTCAGATAAACGTCGGTTTGTCTCCCAAACATTTCGTTTGCGGAAAATCCGTTTTCACGCAGTTTAGCCCGAACCCGTTTTTTTACGTCGGCTTTGCCGTTTTCGTCGTATGCCGTAATGATAAAAGTTACGTCAAACAAAGTTTCGTTATCGTTTTGCAATCTTACGAGCAACGCGGACAACGTTTCTACGTGCGTTGTGTTGTCTATAACCTTGCTGGCTTTGCCTTTTTTGCGTGTGGAAAGTTCTATAATCGCATTATCGATACGGCGAATTGCCTTGCTTTTCTCTATGGGTTTGAGTTTCATAACGACTTTTGTGCCGGGAATATCAAACAAGTCCTCACCCCAAGCGTTACCTACTTTGAGCGGGTAGCCGCATACGACGAAATGCGAAAGTTTCTTTTCGTCCTGCAACGTACCGTTCAGTCTGAATTTTACGTGTATAACTTCTCCGTTCTCCGCCTGAATCCCGTAGGAAAGGCGAATAAATTCTTCAAGTTCGTCGTTACCGAGAATATTCGTTTCGATACTGCCTGATTGCAGGATTTGTTTCATATAAGCAAGCGTATCTTTCAACGCGGTAGGCGATTTATCGTGAACGGATATGTAGTATGCGCTGTATGTAACGCGACTTTCGCTGTTGAGTGTGTCGATAAGCGTTATTCTGTCTTCAATTACATTCAATCGTGATACGTATTCGTCGTGCGTAATCAAACCGTTTTCTTCGGCGGCAATCAGGTCTTCGATACGGTCGAGTTCGGCTTGCAGTTGTTTGTTCAGATTGAGTTCTTTATCGAGTTTGACGATTTCCGCTTCCTGTGATAGATTGACGGTACCGAGTGCGTTTGCCAAAATTCCGTCGATAAGATAATTTTGTTTGCCGCCGGCGAGCAATCTGAATTCGATAGGCTTGATTTCCACCACGCCCGTATAAGAGCCGTCTTTATTTTTGACAAGTCCGTTTTCAACCTTTTCGTAAGGCGTGATACTATCAATCGTCGCGCCGTCCTTACCGTTTTTCGTGTAACGTTTTCGTCCGAACAAATGACGGAACATATAGACGACCGACATATAAATTCTTTCGTTACCTATCGATACGAAAAGCGGGGCAAACACGCATACAATGCCGAGAGCAAGCAGATATTTGAAAGAAAAATTGCTTGCAAGAGTTATTGCGACGAGCGCAAGCCCCGTTAAGCCGAGAAATATGTCCGGTAGGGTAATGCCTTTATAGAATTGTAATTTTACTTTTGTGTTGCGCGGTATAAGCCTCATTCCGCTTTATCCTCCTTTGCTTTGTCGGTTTCTTTCGTTTCGTGTTCCGAGTCCGTTTTATCGTCTTTCACGTTTTCGGTCGCCTTGTCTTCCGCTTTTTTCACAAAATCCGCGCGGTTAACGAAAGTTGTTCCGGCAATTACGTTTCTTACACGGGGAATAAAGTTTTTACCCGCCGTAATGGCGCCGCCTTGCAAAAGGTCTTTCATTACTCCGACGGGTAGCGTAGCAAGTCGCAACGCACCTTTCGCTGCATTTCCGATTGCTTGCGCCTTTGTCGGTTTTGCCGCCGTATCACTTGTAGCCGTCGCTTGTCGGACGTTGTGTCTGTTCCTTTGCGTGTGAATTGCCGAAGAAACATTATCGAAAAAGCCCGCTCCGCGTTTTTTGTTGGCAAGAAAATCCGTCCCGCCGATAAGCATACCTGCGGCAACACCCGCCGTTCCCGTAACCGCTTTTGCCATATACGCGCCCGTCTGAATGTTGGCAAGCAACTGTTGCGCTTCTTGTCCGCCGGCGTTGTTTCCGGTAAGCTGGGCGATTACCATATTCGCTTTCGTAACGGCAAACGCGCCGCCGATTACGAACAATAACTGCACGATTCCGTTTTTGAAATTGCTGTCAAAGAACGCAATCCCCGAAATTTTGGGTATGATAAGAAAAAACAGATTCATTGCAAGCACGATACCGTAACAACCGAGAACTTTTGAAATCATCATTTCCCGCCAAAGTTTGAAACGCTGTCCGTCGTCAAGCGGAATCGTAGATACCGAAACGGGTGAAACGATATACAAAAGAACGATATCGAATATCCTTTGAATAAATGAAATCGTACTGAGAACAAACATAACGAGTATCACGAGAGCACTTGCAAGCCCTACGAAAAAGTTCATATCCGCAAGTTTGTAATACTGCGTGACTGCCGAAAGATTGTTGTAGTCGAGTTGTCCCGTTATAAACATCTGTTCTATCGAAGCGCGAGAACCTGCGGGACCTATGTAAGCGTCGTATCCGCTCGTTACGAGTATTTGACCGCCGAGCGAAACGTGCGTGCTTCCGGAAACGGCAGCGCCCGACATGCTCGCGTTGATTCCGCGCATTACCACGTTCGTGAGAGTGATCCCCGCAAGCAGAACAAACGGCACGATTAAGAACGTAATAAAACTTTGCAGAGATTTCGCTACGATTTGTCCTTTCGTTTTTTTATGCTGTGGATCGGCGGCTTCACTTTTAACGATAGCGACGCCGACGAATATAAACAACAAAATTACGCCAACGAGAAATACGCCCAAAAATGCATTTCTAACGCCTTCCGTTGTCAGAAAATATGTCAGCAAATCGCTCTGCTCTCCGTCGATTTTCACCGTTTCTATTCCTACGAGTTTCAAGAAGATTTCACGAATAAAATCTATAATGTAACAGATGCTCTTTTGAAGAACGTATAACAGTTCGTAAAACCATCCGAAAAACCAGTCCATACTTTGCCTCCGTTACACTTGTTTTTGTACCCAACTTTGCAAAATAGGCATTGCTATTTTCAAAGCGACAATCAGAACGAATATAATCAGAAACCCTATAATCGCCCCGATTAAATCTTTTTTTGCTTTCTCTCTGGAATTCTGTTCGTCGCTTTTTGCGATTTTCAGTCCGAGAAAGATACAATAAATCGTTCCAACCGCGCCGACAATGGCTATACATGGCCATAGAAGCGCGTTTATAACTTCGAGTATGGGCGCTATCACGGGTGAAAAATCCACGCCCGCTGCCAACAAATTTTTGTTGAATCTCATATTACCTCCTGTGTTTATAGTGTAAAAAACATAGTTTTATGAAAAAGAAAGCGGGTATCCCGCTTGTCTTAAAAAGCGTGTTTCGGGTGGGCAAAACGTCCGACTGAATCACGCCTTATCCTGCTTGGAAAAATAGGTCTGTTTTACCCGTTTTTGAGTCAGTTTTACTATTGGTTCAAAATTTTATTTCGGCTCTGATTAAAACTTTTTCGATTTCCCTCCCGAATAGATATTGCTTTTTTTCGTGTGATATGGTAAAATATCGGTATGGATGAACTTGAATTAAAACAGAAAAAGTTATTCGACGATATTCGCCACGTTGACGAAAACGGCAATGAGTATTGGCTTGCGAGAGAGTTGCAAGTTGCGCTGCAATATGCAAAATGGGAGAATTTCCATAAAGTAATTAAAACCGCACAAATTGCCTGCAAAATTAGTCAACAGAACGTTTTCGATCATTTTCCTGAGGTCAGGAAAATGATTTTAATCGGCAAAGGTGGACAACGATCGCAAATCGATTATAAACTCACGCGTTACGCATGCTATCTCATCGTAATGAACGGAGATCCTCGAAAAAACGTTATTGCTTGGGGACAAACGTATTTTGCCGTCAAGACAAGACAGCAGGAACTGAACGAACTTTACGAGCAACTTTCCGAAGATGAGAAACGTCTGTTTATTCGCGGAGATATTAAGCAGAAAAACATGCTGCTTGCCGAAGCCGCACACAAGGCTGGTATTATTACGGCTGTTGAGTATGCAAAATTTCAGGACGCTGGGTATCGTGGTTTATACGGTGGATTAACGGCGAGAGATATTGCCGAAAATAAAGGCTTGAATAGCGGCGAAGAAATTCTCGATTACATGGGCAGCGAAGAACTTGCCGCAAACCTTTTCCGCATAACGCAAACGGAAGCAAAAATGAAACGAGAAGGCACGGCTACGCCGTCGGAAGCAAATGCTGCACATTACCGGATAGGTTCAATCGTCCGCAAAGCAATCGTAGAAGCCGGCGGCACTATGCCCGAAAATTTGCCTGTTCCCGATAAGAGCATTAAAGAACTTGAATCGGAAACACGCAAACAGTTAAAACCTAAAAAAGACTGATTTTCAAGGAAGGCGATAAACCTTCCTTTCTTTATGCCTTCTTCTTGCCGAATTTACCTTTTTTTCTCATTAAAACAATGAGAATTGCCATACCCGCAATAAACATAATACCTATAATAATTAGCGAAACAGCGCCGGAATTCATAGAGTGCAGAATTTCAAAGGTATATTCCGTAACGTTTCCGCATTCGTCTGTAAGAATTACTTTGTAAACGCCTTCTTCGGTGATAACGTCTCCGAGCGTGTAAGAGATTTCGGCATTGTTTTTATACACTTTCATTTCTGCTTTTTCGCTTAAATCCGAAAGTGCTACCGAACTTTTCGTCGAACCGCCGTTTTCTACGCCCGTAAGCGTAAGAGTCGGAGCCGTGCCGTCAACCGTTACGATAAAGTTATACACTTTGCCGTTTACCACAACGCCGACCTCGTAAACGCCGTCGTCGAGCAGTTCCAAAGTTCCGTAGTTAAGACGTCTTTCTTCTCCGTTAACGAGTACCTTTTCAAAGCCCGGAGTATCGTCGAAATTGTGAGAGAAACTCTTTGCGAGCGGTTTCACGATTTCAAAAGAGATTTCTTCTACGTTACCAAGTTTGTCCGTTAAAACGAGCGTATATTTTGCCGGCGCGGTAATCGCTTCGCCGAGAATATATTCTATCTCTTCGCCGTCTCTTGTAAGCGAAACGGATACGCTTTCGTTTGCCGTTACCGTTACAGAGTTTGCAAGTCCGTTAGAGTTAACGTCGATAGCAAAATCGACATATTTGTCTATACCGAAAGTTACTTCTGTTTTGTTCCCCGCAAGGTCGCGAACGACAAGAGCATACCAACCGCTTTCGGTGATTGCGGCATCAGAAAGATAAACGCCGAGCGAGCTTCCGTCTTTGAAAAGTTCTGCGGTGAGAGCGTCTTCGGTAAAGATAACTTTTACGTCCCTATTTACCGTTTCGCCGTTATTCGCACCGTCAATCTTTACAACGGGATTTACCGTGTCGATTGTAAAGGAATAAGTCGCTTTGTATCCGTCAAAATTCTCAAAGGTAACGGTATAAATGCCGTCATCGATTAAAGCGTCACCGCTTGCGTATTCGATAACTTCTCCGTTTTTGCGAACCACTACCGTCGCTTCGTCCGTCCATACAAAAGATACCGTTCCGTTGGTATAGCCGCCGTTTTCAACGCCGTTCAAAGCGCAGGACGGTTCGGGCTGGACATAGGAAATCTGCTCGGTGACGGAATCGATTCCCGTGCGGAATTCATCGGTAACGATTACTCGGTAAATACCGCTCGTTCGGAAAGTGTAAAAAAGCCTGTCGGTAGAAACGGCGTTGCCGTAATCGTCTTCGTTTATAATCCTCCACGTTTCGCCGTTGTCGGTTGATTTCAAAATTTCAAGCGTCTGAATATTTGATTCCTTGTCCGCACTTTCGGTTACGGTAATTTCGAGTTTTTTACCGTCCGTGTTTTCAGTAAAAACTATTTTCGGCGCATTGCGCGAAATAACAAGGGTAAAGGATTCCGAAAACCCGAAATGGTTAACGGCTTCTACCATATACGATCCGCTTGCGGAAAGGGTAAATGTGTCGTAAAGATTGAGATTGCTGAGTAGAACGCCGTTCTCGTCATAAACGTTGAACATAGCCATTTCGTCGAAATCGTCGCTGATCGAAAGAATAATTTCATCTTTGAAATAGTATGTTCTGTCGAACGTTACAAGGTTAGGCGAACCGTCTTCGACCGCATAATGAATGTTCGGCGCTCTGCGAATAACGATAATTTCGTAATCACAGGAATTTCCCCACGAATCCGATACTGTGGCGACGTGTTTTCCTTCTCCTTCGTAAACCGAACCTACAAAAGTTTCGCCGTCTATCAAGACGCCGATATTGCCGCCGAATTCTATATATTTTGAGAGAATAACTTTCGCGTCTGAATATTCAAACAAATTTTCGCCGTCAGCGATGGTTGCGGGTTCTTTTTCCCAGAAGAAATAATCTTTAATGCCTATCGCGGCATATTCGGCAATGACTTCGTTTAAGCGTGCTTCGGTAAAGTAAGCGACTTCCTCGTCGGGACTGCCTGACTTTTTGTAGATAAAGTAGGATCCGTTTTCGGCGTTAACGGCGTCGATTGCGTCCATAGCGATACCCGTATCCCACGTTTCGTTATTCCATACACCTGTGCGAACAAATCCTCTTTCACGAAGTTTTGCAAAGGCAAACGCCGCATCGTAAGAAGAAAAAGCGTAATTATTTCCTTTTTCGTCAGGGGCTTCAAAATATTCTTTTTGGAGCGTTTCGGTTAAAACGTTGCGTTTTTCGGATACGAATTCCGTTTCCCATACGTTACCTGCGGCGTCGGTGCAGACAACTTTATATACGCCTGTGTCGATGGTATAAATCGTCGAACCTTTTACGTAAGGTTTGCCGTTTACGGTTACGCTTCTTACGGGCGCGTAAACATCGGGACTGCCATCCGTCCAAGTGATAACGACGTCTCCGGTTGTGACGTTTTCCGCAAGGTTTGAAATAGTAAGCGGTTTTTTAGTGCGGTCGATAACGACGGAATAAAATCCCGTACTGTTGCCTGCACGATCAACACCGTAAAACACGTATTTACCCGACTTGTAAAATTCCGCTCCCGATGCGTAGGACACGAAAGAAGTTCCGTCCGGAGTTTTTACGTAACAAGTTTCGCTGCATACGAATTTAATATGTCCGCCGTTTGTGTAGCCGTTGTTATCGATAGGCTTATCGTCAACGTAAAGCATAGCGGACGGAATTTGTCTGTTCAAGGTAATTGTATAAGTCACAGACTGATTTCCTGCTTTATCCACCGAATAGAACGAATAAACGCCTTCTTCCGTAAATTGAGTTCCCGACATATATGAAACATAAGACGTTGATGACGGCTTCTTTACGTATGTAGCCGAAAGACCTATAACGTCATAAGGCACGAATTTAATGTAACTTGCGTTCGTTGCTCCGCCGTTCTGTATTACAGAAGAACCGCCGTAAAGAATGCCCGTCGGTTTTGTTTTGTCGAGAGTAATAGACACGGTAGCCGACTGATTGCCCGATTTATCAACGGAATAAAAAGAGTAAGAGCCTTCGGTTGCAAGTTGCGTGCCTGACGAATATGCCGCATAGTAACTTGCGCCGGGCATTTTTACGTAGCAATTCGCTATTCCCGAATGAGAGTCCGTAGCCACGTACTTGACGTAGCTTGCGTTTGTATAGGAACCGCTGCTCATTGCCGTCGTTCCTCCGTAAAGAGTGCCGACAGGCAGTATCGCGTCGTAATACACCTTGTATTCTTCGGAATAGTTGCCGGCTTTGTCAACGCAACGGAAAGCGTACCAGCCGTAGGAGTCCGAGAGAGTAGTGCCGGACGAATAAGACGTCCAAGACGAAGAGCCGGGCTTTTTTACCTGATAATATGAAACACCGCCCGTATCGGTAGCAGTATATCTGACAGGCTTATTCGTGTACTCGCCGTTCTGGACGGTATAGCCGGCAGAATTTACAACCTTGCCTATGGGAGCAATCGTGTCGAGATAAATGCTAACGGTTTCGTTATAGTTGTCGTAATAATCCTCCGCGTAGAAATACCACCAGCCGTTATTGTAAGAGTTTGCGCCGATGGTATAGGTAGTGTTGTAGGATGACGAGTAACTCGAAGCAGCTGGAGATTTATAGAGAATACGCCACGGTTTGTAGTCTGTAACGGAATAAGTGATTTGTTTATTCGTATATGTGCCGCTACTTACTGATGTCGTTCCTGCTTTCAAAGTGTAAGACGGTCCGGTTTTATCGATTACAAACCTATACGTATAGGTGTACTCGGCGGTTGCCCAAAGAAACGTGTTGTGTTTGCCTTTATAGGTCAAAACGTATTCGCCGTCGGGCAATGAACCGGAATAGAGCGTCATATCTTCTTTGCCGGAAAGCGAACGACTTGAATAGGTGGAACCGTTTCTTGTCAATCTGAAAGAAATGTGCGAATTGATGTCCGTTACGTCGATTTTTATATAGACGTAATTCCAGTTTAGTACCCTGTCGTTATACGCCGTTCCCGTACTGCCGTTGACAGACGAAGCGTGCATATAGATTCGGTATTTATCCATATATCCGCTGACGGAACCGTTGCCCACGTCATAGGAACCGCTGGTCGTGAGAGTAGGCGAAGTGTATGTAGCCGCCGATGCGGTGGTAGCGGTTGACGCGAAAAGCGCGCAAAACAATGCCGATAGCGTCAGAACAAAGAACAAAAGTCCTTTCAATGTGTTGCGTCTTGTTTTTGTTTTCAAGGTTTATCCTCCTGTTTAATGATTTCGTGCAGCCCCACCCGAAAAATTGAGTTGGAGCCAGTTGAGTTTTTTGTATAAGTTTTCAAACGTGTCGATAAGGTGATCCTGATTGAGCGCGGTCGCGCGCTTTGCAGCCTCTTCGAGTATGGATTTCGCTCGTAAAAAGGCTTGCTTATCGATAAGGTTCAGCAGTTCGATTTTTTCTTCATCGGATACGATTTCAGAATTGAAAGAACGTTCTATTTGCTCCTTAACGTATTCTTTCACTCCATCCATTTGCCGAACGATATTCATACCGCCATTCCCCGCAGGTCTTCTCGGCGGGCGTTTCGGTATGACGATTTCGTTACGCCGTTTCATATTGTAAAAAACTTTGCCTTCATCGAAATATCTGCCGACGTTCAGTCTTTGCGTTGTTTTTTCAAGAGTATAAACCGAACAAGAGTAACTCGGAGTATATTTACTCATTACGGGCATATATCCGAATACGGTAACGACGGCGTTCCCCATATTTCCGGGACGATTGAGTTGTGCGAGTTCAGACGGATAAATAAGCGGACGCTCTTTTATGGAAGCGTTGCTGTTTATATCGTCCGCTTTCACCGTGTTGTATCCGACGTTACGAGTTATAACGGTATAGTTTCCGCAGCGTTTCGAGTATTCTTCGATGGTTTTGGGATCAGACGTGCCTATGAAAATCTGAATATTGCAGTTACTTCGGATAATGTCGGCAGACTTCTCGTCGTAAACTTTCGCAAGTTGGGCGTAAGACTGAATTACAAGGCACAGCCAGATATTACGGCTTCGTCCTACCGTTACCATTTGTTCGAGTTTATGAACGGCGGGTAAATTTCCGAATTCGTCCATAAGAAAATACACGCTTCGCGGTAAAGAAAGATTGTCATATTCGCTTGCTTTTGCTACGAGTTCTTTATACGCCTGTAACATTACCATTGCCGCAAGCGTATGTCTCGTTTCCTTTTCGTCGGGAATTTGCAAAAACAACGCAATCGGTTTTTCAGCCATGTCCGCAAAGGTTATTTCGTTTGCCGACGTCAAAGAGCATAGCGAGAGGTCCGCAAACATATTGAGTTTATCGAACATAGTTGACAGATACGAACCGCGTGTTTTTTCCGCCGAATCGAGTACCTGTTTGGAAAGAGACAACGCTTTCGATAAATCGCCGCGACCTTGAAAATAACGTATCAGTTCCTCGCAATCGTTTTCGGTATTCGTGGCTATTTTCGTAAGATTGTAAAAATTGAATTTATCTACCGTCATACCGAGTTCGAGATTAGCCGAATCTTCAAGCATAGCTATGGCGATTGCCAGAATAAAATTCTTTGCGCCGCTTTCCCAGATAGGTTCGTTTTTATTCGTTATAGGACATAGAACGGTAATCATATCGTGCAAATCCTCGTAAACCTGATCATATATTTGCTGTTTTTTGACTTGCACGGCAGAATCGAGTTCGTCGGGTTCGTTGTAAGCGTGTCCGTCGAAAATATACGTTCCGTGTTCCTCGTCAACCGTAATTTCATCCTCTAAATGCAACATTCTTTGATACATTAAAAACGGGCGTTCGAGCGGATTCCACTTTATACTGTTGAACGGATTCCTTAAATCGAGCACTTTGACTTCATAGCCTTTATCTCGTAAGGATTTTGCATGCAGAGCGTACAATTCTCCCTTCGGATCCGACAACAGCATGGACGGTTTGGATTTGCTCCGGGACAGTACCTGCACCGTGGGATTGATAAAGGTTGTGGTCTTACCGGAACCGGTTGTTCCGATGATGAGTGTATGGGCGTTTGGGGCAAAATTGACATATAATTTTTCTTTCTCCTGTTGAATTTTTATGGGAATACCGACGATTTCTTTTTTGGACAATTCGCCGTATTCTATTCTCGTAAAATTTTCGTTTATCTCTTTTTCCGTTTGGAATCTCGCTTGTTCGAGATTGACGTCGATTCGTTTATCTCCTTTGTTTCCGCGCATAACGTTTTTACTGTTAAACAGCCAAAAATGCTTATAGTAGTAAAACAAAACAATAAGTAATGCTACAAGGCACAAAAGCCCCGTATAAAGAAACGTCCTGCCGTTAAACAGCAGTCTTATATCGAATCGGAACACAAAACCGTGTGAGATAAAACAATTAAGCACAAAGCCGAATAGATAACACAACAGAACGATTATTCCGCATATAACGAGAATTTTCTTATTCGATTTCGTATAGCATTTCCTCCTTTATGATTTCGTTTTCGGTGTCACGTTCGCGAATTTTCTCGTAATACTCTTCAAACGCTTCCTGCGTTTCGTGTTCGATTATGGCGTTAAGTTTAGCGCAATAGGCGATAAGCCCCGTGCGGACGCCTCGACGGATACGTTTGTTTGCAAGACGGGATTTCGCTGGTTTTAACTTGCCTTTATACACACGAAGAGAGTTGAGAACCTGATTGCCGAGCCTGCGGTATAAATCGTCCATATATTTGTCCGATATGAGAAACCTGTCCCATTGTTCGGGCTTGATTTTCAGATTCGAGAGTATGCTCATCGTATCTTTGTCTTTGTCGGATATAACACGGCAAAAATTTACGTAGGATTCGTAAGTATTCCTGTCCGAACGAATTACACAGTTGATTATCTCTTGTATCTGCGGTCTGAACGGCTCGATATTTTTGCTGTCGTATGATAATCTTCCCGTAGCGGGTAACGTTTCAAGCAGTCGAAGCATAAGCGTCTGTATTTCGCGGTTGTAGCGTAGCGGGCTTTGCGCCGAAAACAACACGTTCTTCGTCGATTCCGTAAGTTGCTTTCGGGCAAGTTTCAGTTGCGCCGTCGAATCCGTAAGTTTTTGTTCCGCTCGCAATTTGAATTGCTCTATGCTGTAATAAGGCAATTTCCCGTTAGAAAAATGTCGATTATTACTTCGAGCACGGTATTTCATAGGCTCTTTTTCAAAAAACGAAAAGTGTATGTGTCTGTTATCCGTATTTTCGTGTAGTCCCGCATACCAAATTACGTTTTTCGGATCAAGCTCTGCAGATTTCAAAAACCGCGGGAATTCCGTTTTCATCATTCGGTAGGCGGATTCGTAATCGTTGCAATACAGATTTCCGAATTCTTCGGTAAACGACATAAACCCGTGCCAGATTACGCTTTTTGTTTCGCTTAAAGCCTTTTTTATGCTTTTCCGCTGTTCTTTCGTAAGTAGTCCGTCCGCACTAAACACTCCCGTGCTTTTTTCGGAATTACCCGAATAGTCCACGTAATCGAGCGGTTTTTTCGAGCCGTCCTGAACGTAGTCCACGTAATTATATTTAGAGTTCTTGCACGAATAAAATCGCCGTTTCGCGCCGTATTTTTCTTCGCGGAGCGGATTCTTCGCAAGGGCTTGTTCGTTGTCTAAAAAATAAATCTGACAGACTACGTTCGGCGAACTCATTTAAGCCCGTAGGTGTTTTTTAGATTAACGATTATCTTCTCAAATCGTTCGGGTAAATCGTCGTAAAAGCCCGCGTCGGCGTTACGGATGGTTGCCGTTTCTTCTCGGTGCATTTCTTGCAGTTGCTTGTAAACGGACGACATAAGACGTTCCACCACGCGCTGATTGACGTAAAGCGATTTGAATTGCGTGTATATGTATTTTGAAACGGCGTCCAGAATTTCGTAAATTTCCCGCAAGGTATCGGCGCATTCGGGCTTCGCCCCGTTGTCAACCATAGGGGAGTGTCCGACAGGTTTTACGTTTTCCTGCTTTTGCATTTCTAACAAACCGAGTTTAACGAGTTCTGTGAGAAATTCGTTTTTATTGCGGAATCGTTTGCTGTGTTTTTCGTGCATTTTACCGATTGCAGACACGAGTTCGGTGTCGTAAAGGCGCAGCGTGTGCTGTACTTCAAAATTTTTCATTTTTTATCCTCCAACGGGTTTTCTATGTTCATTGCTTTCCAGTCGATATAATGTTGCGCAACTTCGGCTTTGAAAAAGCGAATAAATCTGCGTGACGTATGTAAACCGACGGGTTCGCCGTTCAACATTTTTTCTACTTCGGTAGTTTCGACGTCGAGAATGGCGGCGAATTTCTCTTTGGATAGGTTTTTTGTTTCCAAAAAGCGTTTGAGTTTTTCTTTTCTGACTAACATTTGTTTTGTCCTCCTGTTCGATTGAAAATTTTATCCCTACACCTATCGGGGAATAAGCGGGGGTAAAAAGTAAACCACTTTTATTGTTTTTCTCAAAAATTCTTCAAAATTTTTTTGACGGCGTTCTCCAGATGGTGCTGAACGGCAACTTTTGTAATGTTCAGAACTTTTGCGATTTCCGTTTTAGACATTCCCACATCGTAGTAAAGTCGCATGATTTGTTTTTGCCTGTCCGTAAGGAAATCCGATAGGGAAATAAGGCTGTATTGCTCGTTTTCCTGTTCTATGAGCTGCTCCAACGGATTCGGGCAGGTTTTATCTTCAAATTCATAACCGTTATCCGCCAAACCCTCGTAAGACAGCCTGCGCTTACGGCGTTTCTTTTCCCGTTCTTCCTGCCGTTTTCGCTCGTCCTCCAACAGTTCGTATTGTAGTGCAAATTCGTCCGTTACTTCGATTTCTTCCGTATGTCCGTCTGCAAAGGTGTAGTTGATTTTTGCCATTTCCTTAATACCTCCTAAAAGCGTCAAGGTTTATGCCTTGCGCTTTTAAGGAGCGGGAAACGATTATCACAACCCCCTTAATCCAAAAAAGTTTTAAGTTTTTTCAAAATCTTCGCCATTCGGTTTTGTATCGCCTGATAACTCACGCCTTCTTGTTTTGCGATTTCCGTCAAAGATTGACCGTTAAAATAAACGTTGAATACAAGTTTTTGCTGATTTTCAGGGAGCAGGGAAAGGGCATTATGTAAGCGGCGGGATTCGTCGCGGTGTATAGCGAGTTCTTCGGGCGTAGGTTCGTTTGACTTAAACTGCACACCGAAATCGGTCATCTCTTCGAGCGAATTTAGTTTCTTTCTCTTCCGCCACCGCGTGCGTTCTTCTTCTCTGCGGGTTTCTTTTTCAATTTGCGCGTAGGAAAGCGCGGTGTGTTCGTCAACTTCAAACGTTTTGATTTTGCCGTTAGGAAGCGTGTATTCGATTTTTGCCATATTGACCTCCGATAAGATTTGAAATAAAATCGTAATCGGACGGAAAAAGGCACAAAAAAGCCCGATTACGCAGTAAAATCCGCGCAATCGGGTAAAATCGGCATCAAAAAAGAGCCTGACAATAGCTAATCCCTATGCTTAAAGGATTTTACTATCTGTCAGGCTCCTCACGGTTCGTTGCCGAGTCCAGCCTCATAACAAGATGTCGGTAAAGGACAGCAACGGCTTTCCTTTACCCGCTGATATTAAGTTTTAGAAAAAAAGTTAAGCGTTTTGCTTTATTTTCAACGGTTTGTCCGTCGTGAAGATAGGTTTTTTACTGATATGCACGTCATCATCTTCTATAACGACGGAAGCAAACGTTCCGCATTTCGGACATTCCATTTCGACCTTAGTTCCGTTTTCGCCTTTGCAAAGGCGACGACCGCAATGGGTACACATTGCATATTTCATATTGGTTGCAACCTCCTTTCTCCCAAGTTTTACAACCGGTTGGAATTTGTAAAACCGTTAAAGCGCGGTCGGGATAAATCCTGCGCAACAGTGATACACCGATTGTAAAGATATATCGTTGCGTTTCGGGGCAAAACGCCTTAATATCTTATTCGTACATTTTAATGCAACTGATAAGCACTCCTTGTATATCGCAATGCTTTACTACAATATCTTTCATTGCCTTGTTTTCGGGGTGGAGAACGACTTTGCCGTTTCGTTTATACAAACGCTTCAACGTTGTTTCGCCGTTTATCATTGCAACGACGATTTCTCCATTTTCTGCCGTGTTTTGTTGTCTGATAACGATAAGATCGTCATCCTTAATGCCGGCGTCAATCATACTATCGCCCTTTGCGCGCAACATAAACAGATTTCCGTTGCCGAAAATGGCTTTCGGCAGGGCAAAGGTTCCTTCGATATTCTCTACGGCGTCAACAGGTTGTCCGCAGGCAATAGAGCCGACGAGTGGAGCAAGTGTAAACCCGCTCGGTTTGAGTTTGGGCATAACTGATATACTGCCAAGCCGCGTTCTTTCAATTTTTCCTGCCTTTTCGAGAGCAAGAACATACCTTTGCACAAGGTTTAACGAACTCATACTCAAAGCGTGCATTATCTCGCGATAACTCGGAGATTTGCCTTGTTCCTTTTGATAGGTAATAATATACTTTTCCATTGCGTCCAAAGTGACGCTGTTGAGCGTTCTCATCGCTTGGACCTCCTTTTGGGATAAATTAAACACCTTGTTCAATTTAGATTGTAGCCGCATTATATCATAAAAAAACGGGGTTTGCAAATTTTCGATGTAAAATAAATTACATTGAACAAAATTTTCGAGTTTTTTAAAAAATACCCCCGCCGAAGCGGGGGCAAACCTTACTGTTTCTTAAAGACCTCTTTCATAATTTTTATAAACCTCGGCGGGGTGCCGTAAAGAAGAACGCCTACACGGTAGATTTTAGCCGACAAAACGCCGATACCTACGGTAGAGCCGATTAAGATTATAATGGAAATGAAAATTTCATACCAAGCAACCGTACTCATACAGATTCTCGTAAACATAGCCATAGGCGAAGTGAACGGAATATACGAGCATATCTTCATCAACACGGAGTTTACGTTGCCGCCTATCATCGAAAACATAACTACCATAAAGGCGATAATGAAAAAGAAGGTGACAGGCAATACCATAGTGCTTATATCTTCAAGTTTTGACGCGGTTGAGCCGATTGCGCCGTAAAGGAAAGCGTAAATCAAAAAGCCGAGAACAAAGAACACGAGCATATAAATAAACAGGCTTACGGGCATGCCGAATATCGAAGCGATTACCGGATTTTGCAACTGCGCTTTATTGATATTATAAAACAGCAACGCCGAGCCGAACACAAGCACAAGTTGAGTAAAGCCCACGATGCAGGACGCAAAAACCTTTCCGAACATCATACTCGTCGGTTTTGCGCTCGTAATCAGAACTTCCATAGCGCGCGAACTCTTTTCGCTTGCTACGTTTGTCGCAACAAGTTGACCGTAAAGCATAATGACCGTATATAATGCGAATATCATTATGTAGGTGTAGAAATAATTTTTTATCTGGTCAACACCGAGCGTCATCGTGTCGCTTTCGATAACCACCGACATAATATCTTTCGCCTGTTCGAGGGATAGTCCGTTTTGTATCATAGCGTTCACTCTGTAAACCTCTTGCAATACCGTGTTCGCAACAGCCTGATTAGTATCCATCATATTGAGATTGTTTACGTAATAAGTGTAAGACGACGGACTGTTCAAAACAAAAGCACACTCAACGCTGCCGCTTGTAATTTGCGATTTTATATCGTCAAGCGTTCCGTCGGCAACTTTTACGTTATACCCCGTAAAGGCTTGCGTAAAATATTCCTTTACGGTTTTAGAAAGGGTTTCGTCTTCGGCGTAAACAAGCATTACGGGAAGATCCTCCGGCGGCGTTGTCCCGGACTTGAAAGCCGCGATAATATTCGGAATAAACATAGAGATAGCGATTGCCGCTACAAGAAATATCGTAACGCCCACAAAGACTTTGTTTTTAAGATAGCCTTTAAGTTCGAATTTAAGTATTTTTCCAAACTGTTTCATATCTTTGCCTCCTTACACCTGCTCGCCTGCGTACTCTATGAATATGTCGTTAAGGGAAGGCTCGAACACTTTTACCTCGTCGATATCATAGTTTTCTACAAGCCGTTTCATCATAGACTGCTTTTCAGCGGGGCTTGCAAGTTGAATAATAAGCGTGCCGTCCTCGCGTTCGGTGCAAGCATCGCCGAAAGCGGATTTTATCCGTTCGGGGTTTGTTGTGCTTACCACTAACTTATCGCGCACGTAATTTCTCTTTATTTCAAGCAAATCTCCGCTGATTGCGACTTTGCCCGCGCTGAGAATTGCTATACTGTCGCAAAATTCCTCTATGTACGCCATCTGGTGGCTTGAAAACAACACGATTTTCCCTTGCGAAATCTGTTCCTTTACCACGTCTTTTAAGAGCATTGCGTTTACGGGATCAAGCCCCGAAAAAGGCTCGTCAAGAATAACAATGTGCGGATTGTGCGCAAGTGCCGTTATCAACTGAATTTTCTGCTGGTTTCCTTTTGAAAGGGTATCGAGCCGTTTATTGCGGTATTCCGTCATACCGAGTCTGTTAAGCCAGTAATCAACCGCCTTGACCGCTTCTTTTGCGCTCATACCTTTCAGTTCAGCAAAATATACAAGTTGGTCTATAATAAGTTTTTTCGGGTAAAGACCTCTTTCTTCGGGAAGATAACCAAGTCCGATTTTGTCATAATCAATAGGCTTTCCGTTCAGAAGCACCTCTCCGCCGTTTGCGGGAAACACGTTCATAATAATACGGATAGACGTTGTTTTCCCCGCGCCGTTTCTGCCAAGAAGACCGAACGCTTTGCCGCCTTCTGCCGTGAAAGAAACACCCTTGAGAACTTCCTTCTCGCCAAAAGATTTATCGATATTTTTTAATTCAAGTATCATATTTACTTTCCTTTCTAATTGTAATTTTTTTCTTACAGACTAAATTAGTATTCTTCCTTGATTTTCGCTATGAACTCTGCAAAACCGTTTTTGACATTACAAGGGGACAGTATTTTCACTTTGCCTTGCGTTCCGACAATCCACGCAAAAAGCGTTTTAGATATTTGAACGGTTACGGAAGCGGAAAACTTTTCGGCCGTCCCTTTGTGAATGTGCAAATCGTCACCGAATCTATCGAACATTTCGGAAATCATATCTTTTGTAAATTCAAGCGTAACCTTTTGCGGTTCTCCGCCGAACATTGAAAAGACTTGTTTGCGGTATTCTTCCGTGTTGAATATTTCATATTCGGGGTGCGGCTCGCGCTCGGTTTCGTCCACCTTTACGTCGTCCATTTTATCCAAACGATACGTAACGATTTCGTCGTGTCCGTTAGAAAAACAAAGCAGGTAATAGTTGTCTTTGCTCCAAACCATAAAAGCGGGGTTTGCTACATAGCGTTTTTTGTCTTTACGATAGACCTTTTTATGCTTTTCGTCATAATCGAAATACAGAAAAGATATTTTTTTGTTGTCGCCGATGGCGCGCTCGATTGCGTCCACGTTGTAAATAAGAGAACAACTCCCTTTGTGGCTTTTTTCGAGAGAGATAACGTGTTTGGAAATGCTTGCCGCTTGATGAGCGCAGAGAGTATCCGACAGTTTTTCCACCAACGCTTTTTTCTGCAAAGAAGAAAGTTTGCTTGCCTGTATCACGTCGGCGAGCAAAACGACTTCCGCCGTTTCAAGCAGACGGGTGACAACGTAATAGTAAGTATATTTCTTCTTGTATGACAGGACTTCGTAACCGAACTCGTTAAGCGTGGCAATATCGTGAGCAATAACTCGGCGAATTACGGTTATACCGCGTTTTTCAAGTTCTGCGCGGATTTCGTCCGCGTTCATTGCGTGATTTTCGTCGGTGTTCTTGCGCAGAATATCCCACAACACAAGTAATTTGATTTTATTGTTTTCGTTTGCCATTTTGTATCCCTTTATCTTTACGTAGTTTTTGATAACTATTCCGACGATTTATAATCTGCCTTTCAAAACACTCCGAGTTTTTCCGCCGCATAACTCCTGTACCAACGTTTAACCGCGTTGGCTTGTATTCCCGTCGGATACTTTTTGGAAACGTTTTGTATTTCAATCATTTAGATTCCTCTCGCGTTACATGTTATTTTGAAATCGGTATTATTTTTCCGAAACAAAAACTTGTTCCGCATGCCATTCGCCGTCACACGGAAGCAGATCCGTTGCCTATATCATAAGCACAAACGAGATAATTTTACTCTCCGCTTGCAAGCACGATTTCAACGCTCGTTATTTCTCCGAACGTTGACGGATCGAATGTAATTCTGTGCGTTTCGTATTTGTCGCCTATGCCGCCGTAGTTTCCGTATTCCGTATTGTTTTCGCTGCGGCGATAAATCGTTGCAAATTCTTGCGTTTCTTTGTCCAGTGTTTGTATGTTGCGGAAAACAAATTCTTTCGTTCCGTTGACAATCACCTTAATATCGTTTACGGTGCTTGCAAAGCATAAACCCAGCGAAAATCTGTTGTTTTTAAGTCGGTAACTGCCATACCTGTCGGCGTGTAGAAGGTACTGATTGTCGCCCCAGTCCATAATCTGCGACTTAAATTCGATGTCGTTCGACGTGGTTAACGCAGAGTCGCCGCTCATATAATCGTTTACTCCTTCGGCAAAATCAACGTCATAACCGTCCGCCCTTCCGTTTTGATAGGCTGAGGGTTTGTAAAGTTCTATATACCACTGTTTATCCGCTTCGTTATAGAAAAATTTGCCGTCTGCGGTTTTGCCGTTTACCGTAACTTTTTTGTACTTTTCGGCAAGGTGACGCACTACCGCATTATCGTCAAGCGGAGCGTAGATTTTGCCCTGCGTATCGTAAAGCGCTTGCAGCGTTACTATCCGGTTGAAATCGCCGTCGTATACACCCCTATGTAAAAACGTTGAGTCGGTGTATATGCTGCGTGAGGACGATTGTTTGGTAGAGCTGAGATGCAGTTGTATTTCCACGTCCGACAAAACTGCAACCTCCCAAGTCTTTACCTGTTTATCGCCGATGACTTTTGTCTTTTTTTCAACATACTTGCCAAGTCCCGAATATTCACCATGAATCATAAAGTCGTCGGGAAAAGCGATTTCTCCCGTGTGTGTAGCCGTTATGGTGATTTTCGTGCCGTGTTTTACTTTTTTTACGTCCGAGTTGATTTTGTCTTTCAGTTCCGCAAGCGAGGAGGCCTTAATCGGCGTCGATTCTTCCGTTCCGAATACGTACTTCAACTCATACGAAAACTCGTCCAAGTCTTGTTTGTCCTCGTCGTCGTAGAACGTCGCCGTTACGTTGTAACTTTTTAATGTGGGCTTACCCGTAAAAGTAATGTGGACGTCGGAAGTCGGATACACTTCGTAATCGACGACGGTTTCGTTGTCGTTTCTAATCGTCGCTTCCTTTCCGTTGGCAAATATCTTAAAGTCGCCTTTATCGTAGCCTTCTTTGAACGTGACTGTTACGAAAAACGAACCGCCTTTACCCGAAGTAAAATAGATGGTTTCGACGTTTCCGCTTCCGCTTGCCATAGTTCCTTGTCCGTTTTGGATACGCTCTACGCCTTCGGGCAGCACGGACAAGTCCGGAAAGGTTATTTTGTATTTAGCATCTTTGTTGCAGGCAGTAAACAAGCATACGACGCAAACCAGCGTCAATAAGCATAAAAGCAGTTTTTTCATAGTTGTAAAACCTCCTGTTTTTTAATTTTGTTTACTTTTTGGTTGATTTCGGGGAGCGGGGCGCAGAGAAAACAGAACTTTTGTTTCTTTTCCGCGCCCGTTTTCCGATTCGACTTTGTTTTACCCGATGACGGTATCTGATGACGAAATCAATAATCGATAACCAGATATCCGTCTACGATTGTTCCTTTTATCAAAGGATTTCCGTTTCTATTCCTAACGAAATAAAAGAAGGTCAGGCACGATTCACTATGATTACTTCCGTAGGAAGGACAGATTACGTGCTGTTTAGGTGAGCAACGGAACTAATAAAAAATCTGTTCGCTTTTATTGTGTTCTCCTTGCTTTGTTTTGCCGTGGTGGCAATGTTTTATCCGACGGGCGGCAAATACGTTCTTGTCGCAACAATAACAAATTCGTTTTTGCTAAATTACGGCGCAAGTTGTTTTTTACAAATCGTTTTCGGCATGTACACGCTGTTTCTGATAAGCGCGATTGCCTTTTCCGTTTCGCTTGTAGTGAGGAGTCCGCTTCTGTCTGCAGGAATTACCATTGTCGTTTGTTTTTGCGGGACAAAACGGTTTAACAGTCGACAAGCGACAGCTATTCCTTACCGAAAATCAATCGGTCTGCCAGGTTGTACGTAATTATACCGTCGGCATAGTTGATGCCGTTGCGGTAGATTGACTTGTTGTGGGTAAATTCTTTGCCGTCCAGTGTGTACGTAATGTTTCCCGAAAGATTTTTAAGCAAGTTTACTTCCGTAAGGTTGGCAAATTCGACGTGATTGTTACTGTTTAGCGCAATGGTAAGATTGTCGGGTTTCTCAACAGTGTGCAGGTTCAGCGTTGTAAGCGCGCTGTTGTTAGGTACGGAGCCGATTATGCCGTATATATCGGCAAGTTGTCTGTAAACGTGGTACTTGTGTGGCAGTGTAAGCCGAGTGACGGTATTGCAGCCTTTCAGCGCGCGCGGCTCTATGGTGGTAATGGTGGACGGCAGGTAGATTTCGACAAGGGACGGCAGGTTGGCAAATGCGTTTTCGTCAATGCGCTTGTAGCCTTTCGGCACGTACACGTATTTGATTAGTGCGGCTGTTTGTTTGTCAAGTTTGGCAAACAGGTTGCTTGCCATGACATCAATGCTTACCTTTTGTTCTGTGCCTGTGACATTGTATGTACCTCGTTCGGGCAATCGTATTCGTCCTTCCGTTTTTTGCAGATATTTCAATAGTTCGGGTATGGATTTTTCTTTTACACTCTTTATTGCAAAACCGTAATTGAAATTGGAGTAATTGAACCACGCAATGCTTGCTTCATGAACGGCGGAACAAGTATTGCGTCTGCACTCGAACGTAGAGTAGTCGTAGTCGTGTGAGGATTGACCCATCTCCCACACGAC
>ERZ870021.7-NODE-7-length-19563-cov-5.047624_pt1 | contig 19563 bp, 15 predicted proteins | sample MGYA00520890_ERZ870021 | MGnify/ENA primary metagenome ERZ870021 (study PRJEB32232, sample SAMN07284987) | human gut metagenome | biome: human-associated habitat; material: feces | host: Homo sapiens | place: Tanzania | collected 2014-08-14 ...
TACGGTGATGGGAGTTTAACACAGCAAAAACCGATTTATTCCCGCAAAAATAATTAGTGATAATGATTGGAATCCCTTATACATATTAACCCGCGCTCACGTTAAATTACGGGTTACCAAATTAGTATAACACGGAAAAAAGTCTTTGTCAATACCGAATTTTAAAAAGAAGCAATATATTTTTTTCCGACGTTAAAAAATGAACGCTTTTTGCTCGGTTTAAGGTTTTTACTTTCGTAAATTTCGCTTTATCCGTGTTTTTACGCAAAAATACGTTATACGTATAAACGGCGTTTTCGGGCGTATAGTTACTCAAAAAAATTACCCGAAAAACTTTGCGCGTTATAAGGCGACGTGTTTACGATTTAGCGGTATCTTTACGACGAACAGTATTGTTATTGCGATTTTTTTAACCCGCTTTTGAAGGGAACTCCGATTTTTGCTCAATATATCATAAAGAAAATCAGCCCGGTAACGGATTTTTAAATTGACCGACAAAATATTTTAAACCGAACAAAATAAACGCCTGTTTTTTAATGATAATCGAAGAAAATATTATGTTTTTTTTTACCATAAAAAGCCTTCTATAAGCCCGTTATCGGGCGTTTTTAAAATTTACGGGCATTTAAAAAGTCGGCAAGCGAAAATTCGCTTGCCGACTTAAAATTACGCGGATATAGTCGTAAGACTATTTTATAATACCGCTTTTAGCACGCGCACGGCGCGGTTTTTAAACGAAGATACGGAGCCTCTAAAGTATCTTTTCCTTCTTTAAGACAGAATTCCCAGACGTCATTGTTAAAGCCTATGGCGTCGGTTAAAATCGCTTTGCCGTATTCGCCGGAGAACATCGTTTCGGAGTACGCCGTAACGCCGTAGTCCGAATTGTATTCTTCCATAACGGTAGCGCACCTGCTGATAGTTTCGCCCGTCGAAGCGAAGTTACCCATAATACCGGAAATATTCTTTTGAGCGACTTCGACTTTGAGTTTCGCAAAGTACGCTGTCATTCTCGAGAAGCAACCCGTAATTACGAGTTTTCCGCCGCCCTTATGGTAACCGAGCATACCGCCCATACGCGAACTCGAACCGGTCGCCACGAGCGTCGAGGTCGTATAGCAGTTTCTGATGTCGAGGACGAACTCCAGGTCGGTTGTAGCGCCTTTTGCGTCGTCGTATTCGGCAACCATACCCGATACGCTGTAACTCGTAGCCCAGGTATAAACCGACGTGAAGCAGTTCAAAACGTAAACTTTAACGCCGTATTCGGGATTAGCGGAAGGCTGAATGAAGCCTATCAAACTACTTGCCCTCGTGCCGTTTGCTTTAACGTAATAAGCGTTTTCGGGATCTACAAGCGAACCGTCGGCTTTTATCTCGACGTCGGGGTTAACGACGCTCACTTTACTTACGACGGTAGGCACTTTGCCTTCAAGGACCTGACCGATGAACGCGCCCGTACGCTGACCGCCGACGACTTTAACTTTGGTAACTTCGATATTTTCAAAAGTACCGCCGTAAACCGTGGCAATTATACCGTTCTTTTGTCCGCTTGCGTTGTCGATAACGATATTGTCGAATTTAATATCGGCAATTGTACCGCCCTCTACCTTTTCAAAGAGTCCCGCTCCGTTTACAACGACGTTTTTAACGGTATGGTTGTTCCCGACGAGATATCCTTTAAAGGAACTGCCTCCCGTTTTCCACGTAGTGTCGGTAAAGTCAAGACAAGTCGTAAGACTGTATATCGTGTGAGAGATATTCTCGTTTTCGATTTTTTCGCCTTTGGCAACTTTCATAAACGCGGCGTTATCGGAAATTTCCATCATGGAGATTTCGTCGTGATAAATTTTCGACGTAATCTGACCGCGCATATTCGCAAGCGCGTAATATACGTGATAACCCGATTTGTTGGCGTTGTCGAAGTTGAACGAAATAACGTCGCTACTAAAGTCGTAATATTGTACGCCTTCGAGCGTTTTGATATTATCCTTAGTAACGGTCAGAGCCTTCTCGGAAGAAATCGCGTACAAATATCCCGTAACGTTGCTTAATTCGCCCGAAATAAGATATCCGTTGCGATTTACAGAAACTTCGGGCTTGGAAGCGAAATCTACGTTCGCCGCGGTAGAAGCGACGTAAATATAGTAATCGTAGGTTTTCTCTTCTCCGCTTTGTACAAGTTTTATCGTATGCGTTATGTGCCATACGCCCGCGTTGTTGGGAGTAAATTCTCTTACTTCTACAAAGTTGCCGAGTTTACTCGTCGCGTATTCGTAAGTGGTTTCGTTTGTATATTGACTGCCTTTTACAAACTCGTTACCGCTGTAATTCGCGCCGTTTACGACCTGAAGGTCCGGCTCCTCGGCGATACCGAAATGATTTACTATAAAGTTGTCGCCTTTATAAATTCTCTTTCCCTTATAGGTTACGAAAACGTCGCCTATTCTCGGTTCGTCCGCTTTTACGTTAAGAGTAAAGGCTTTTGTCACGCTTTGTCCTTCCGCGGATATCGTGGCGGTAAGCGTTACCGTTTTATCCTCCGAAATGTTGCGTTTTATCGTAACGTAACTGAACTTGGCGCCGGACGAAGAAGGTATTTCTTTCTTCTTTTCCGTAATTTCCGCAACCGTTACGTCGGAAGACGTCCATTTGATACTGACGTTTTTCATATTGGCGGGTACCCAGAAATCCTGATATACCGCGCTTTGATTGCATGCAATCGTCAAGGTCTTTTCAGCCGCCGTCAAAACGGCGTCCGTTTTGTTCCGACAAACCGAATAATCGCCGTCGAAGGCAAAATGCTCGTATTCTTCGTAACTTGTCTTGTCAAAATTCGAACCGATAACCGCGCCGGTTACAGGTTGATTTTTAACGACCAGAAGTTTACCTAAATTGAGCGAGCCGTCTGTGTTGCGGTATTTTACGTGAATACGATCGTTCCCTTTTGAAAAATCTTTCACGCCCGTAAAATTATAAGTGTTTGAAGCGTAGTTTACGGGCAAAACCTCGAACACGGCTTCGGTAAGCGCTTGTTGCTTTTTACCGTTGATACCTACCTTGGTATCGGCGTCAAGGGAGCCTTCTACCACGTAACCGTCGGTCATTCTGAAAACGCTGTTGATTACGGAAGCGCGATAAGCGTCGTTAGTAACTTTCGTAGCCGCCTTAGATTTAACGGAAATGGTATTTTCGACGTTGTTATAACTGTAAGTCTGGCGGGCTAAGTCTATGTTGGCGCCGCCGAGGTCACTGCTTTCTTTTACGACGTTTCCGTTTGCGTCAACTTCTCTGTTGTTATCGTAAGAGGTTACGTTTTTAAGAGAAATAACGCCCGGGTTAGAGTTATCCGTTACGCCGTGGTACTTATTGTTAAAGGATAAACAGTTGTATAAAACCACGTCGCCTTCCATAACCGAACCGCCGAGTTTAAAACCGTTGCCGTCGCCGTCACGCGTGTTGAAACTTGCGGTATTGCTTTCGTTGTAATCTTCGTTATAGGTGGGGAATTTTGCGTTGCAGTCTTTCTGACTGTATTCAAGAAAACCGTTTTCAAAAGCGACGCAGTTATACATAATTACGGCGCCGATATTGCCCGTATCGGTTTTAGCGTACAGATCCCATCCGTCGTCGGAGTTGCGATACGCTATACAGCCGTCGAAAACGTTGCCGTAACCGATAGTAAGTTTTGCCGCGAAACCGTCGGCGTTTTCGCCGTACGTTTCGTTGTCGTAGTTGTTGTGAGAGGTACAGTTTTTAATCAGGTTGTAACTCGGCCACTGTGAAATATCGTTATAATCTCCGCTCGCTCTTCCGAGTTGCAAACCGGAGTCGCGGTTGTCGTAAAATTCGCAATCCTCGACTATATTGTAACTGCCTCCTATGTATAAACCGTTATCGCCCGCGCCGCATACGTCTATATCCCTCCAACGAATGAAGTTGCCCGTAATGGTTACGCCGCGGTTAAGCGAACTGAATTGTTGATTGTAAAATTTTAAAGTTGCCTGTTCGACTTCGCTGTCGTTTTCGATGGTGATATACTTGTTGTATTCTCCGCTTGCGATAACGTTGATTCTCACCGTTAAATCGTAATCGCCCGGCAAAACTTTTACAGTATCGCCTGCTTTTAATTCGGCGGAATTCAACAACGCAACTATTTCGTAAGGTTTCTCACGATTGCCGATTTCACCCTTCGTCCCGTAAGTCAAGCCGGGCGCGACGTAATAAACGACGGGTTCGGCGGCTTTCGCCGTGATTCTGCCGTTATAAGTCAGAACGCCGAAAGTGGCGGTAACCGCAAGGGCAAGTATCATAACCAGCGATAAAATTTTGTTTCTTTTAATTGCTTTCATTTTCGTATGCCCCCTTAAATTAGTGTACATCCGTCATCGAGACGGTTTTTACGCGCATGCCTCTGCCCGTTGCTACGTACTTACAACAAATAGTGTAAGTTCCGGGCTGAGTGATTTCAAATGCCATAGCTACGTAAGCGGTGCCTTGTACTTCGTACGCCCCCGCTTCGTCGCCTTCGGTAACTAAAGTTGCCGTGCCTGTTGCCGTAACGTAATTACCGTTCGCGTCCGTAACGGCAAGCCTCGACGCGTTCGTTCCGCCGGTGGAAGCAAACGATACGGTAAGCGTTCCCTTTCCTTTGAAGGTTACCGTAAAATAACCTTTTTTGATTTCTACGCATCCTCCGCCGGACGTTCTGTATTGATCGTTTTTATCTCCCGTGCCGACGAAAGTCAAAAACTCGTTTGAGTCGGTAAAATATTCGCTCTTAAGAGGCGTTTTATCCTCGGGCGCCGCGCCTAAAATTTCGGTCATTTTTGCGGTAAGCGCGGAATAAGAAAACTCGTAATTATCCGTCGTCGCTTCAGCCGAAGCGGGTACGTGGGTTAAAGAAATATAGTAAACGTTGATAGCCGCCGTGCCGTAAACGTAGTAAGTTCCCTTTGCAGGGATATCGAATACTACTTCGGTTACCTCGTTGGGAAGTCCTTCTGAAGTTTTTATTTCCTTACCCGTCGCGTCGGCAAAGACCAACTGACGGCTTAAATCGCTACCCGAACCCGTTATTGCGTATAATTTTACGGTACCTTTTGAATTTGCTTCGATTTTGAAACTTCTTTCGGTGGTATTTCCCTTTCCGCCGAGTTTCATACGCTTGGTAAAGGTTAATTCGCCGTAAGTTTTATCGTTTGCGTCAACCACGACTTTTTTGGACGCCGTCGCCATAACGGTTATGCCTTTTGCTATTTCCTTGTTTTCGACGATATCGCCCGTTTCAAGATCGCTTGCGTTGATATTTACCGTTTCGAGAAGGCTTACGCTTACCTTAACGTAGTAAACGTTGACAGCCGCCGTGCCGTAAACGTAGTAAGTTCCCTTTGCGGGAATATCGAATACTACTTCGGTTACCTTGTTGGGAAGTCCTTCCGAAGTTTTTAATTGAGTACCCGTCGCGTCGGCAAAGACCAACTTACGGCTTAAATCGCCACTCGAACCCGTTATTGCGTATAACGTTACGGTGCCTTTTCCTTTGGCTTCGATTTTGAAACTTCTTTCGGTGGTTGTTCCCGCTCCGCCGAGTTTCATACGTTTGGTAAAGGTTAATTCGCCGTAAGTTTTATTATTTGCGTCAACCACGACTTTTTTGAACGCCGTTGCCATAACGGTAATGCCTTTTGCTATTTCCTTGTTTTCGACGATATCGCCCGTTTCAAGATCGCTTGCGTTGATTGTTACGGTGGATTCGGCGCTTTCTTCCTGCTGTTTTGCGGTAACGGAATATATAACGTCAGCCTCGGTAGTCGTAATCGATTGCGCTTTTGCGTTCTTTTCCGTATATGTGGCGGTAGCCGTCAGGTTTTCGCCGGCTGCGCTCGTATCGCAAGGAGTTATAAACTTAACGTCTTTACTGCCGACGACTTTGGTTTTACCGCTTTCATAGGTTACGATAAACTTCCACGTTTCGGAAATTTCGTCTTTACCTTCTGTCTGCGTAGTCAACGTACCCTCTGCCGAAGAGTCGAAAGCAAGGGTTTTGACGTCGTCTAAAACGTAAACGGTTACAAACGCTTTACGCACGTAAAACGCCTGAACGTCGGAGGCTTTTTCAACCCATATCTGGTAAGCCCCGTCCTCGGTTATACGCGCTTTACCGTTTACTATTGCAATTTCCTTTTTGCCTTTGAAAAGTTTGGTCGTGTAGCCCTGAACCTCTGCGTCCGTAAGATTTCCGTAAGAATCGGTTTCTTTTACGGATATTTTGGTAACGTCGAGGTCGAAAGGCGCGGTTAAACGGTAAGTATCCGTTTCGCCCTCTTTAAGCGACACCGAAAGACCGTCGTATTCTCTTTCCGTAACGGTGACGTCATAAGAAGCCTTTTTCGTGACGCCTTCTAATGTATAGGAAACGACTATCCGATAAACCCCCGGCTGGTATTTGTTAAAACTTGCCGAGTTTATCTCGTATTCGTCCCTACTAAGCGTCTTTTTTTCGTTGACGCCCGTAGCCTTGGCGATTTCGGCTGTTACTTCGATTCCTTCGTCAGTAAAGTCATCGCCGGTGAAATATTCGGTTTTGGTGTTTTCCGTATTTACGTCAATGCTCTTCAATTCCAAAACGTACGTTTTGATTCCGCACGCCGAAAATAATGCCGTAAGCGCAAAAACACTCAAAACCGCAATAATAAGTGCTTGTTTTCTCATTTTCCTCTCCTTTTATATTATTGTAATCGAAAACCCTCGGTTTTCGTCGTTACCCTTCGTTTTCCGTTTTCGCTTCGTCGTTTTTCTTTTTGGACGAACACAACGCGTTTATAATCGTGGTTACCGCGATTATAAGCCCTATTATCAGAAATATAACGAGCATTCCGAGCCCCATATATTTCAGATAATCCACAAAATTGCCGGGCGTAAAAGTTATAGTGGATAAAAATAATAAGTTCATGCCGTTACCTCTTTATAAAAAGAAATTAAGTATAATTCCGCCGGCTATTACGGAGGCGATTTGCCCCGAAACGTTTACGCCGATCGAATGCATAAGCAAAAAGTTCTGGTTATCTTCTTCAAGCCCCATCTTATGGACGATTCTTCCGGACATCGGGAAAGCCGAAATGCCGGCGGCGCCTATCATGGGGTTGATTTTTTCTTTAAGGAATAAATTGATGAATTTTGCAAATAAAACGCCGCCCGCGGTATCGAATATAAACGCCACAAGCCCCAGTCCGAGTATAAGCAACGTTGCCGGTTGCAAAAACCGTTCCGCCGTCATATTGAATGCAACCGTAAGACCTAATAAAATGGTTACGAGATTTGCCAGAACTTTTTGCGCCGTTTCTGAAAGAGAATCAAGAACACCGCACTCTCTTATAAGATTACCGAACATCAGAAAACCTATAAGCGAAGTCGCCTGCGGTATTATAGCCGAAACCACTACCGTTATTATTATGGGGAACAGTATTTTTGCAAGTTTTGTAACCGATTTCGGTCGGTAAGGCATTCTTATCAGCCTTTCCTTTTTCGTTGTGAGAAGTTTTATGACGGGTGGTTGAATAATCGGAACGAGCGCCATATACGAGTAAGCCGCAACCGTTATCGCGCCGGTATATTCGGAACCGAGCGCGTTTGCCACGGCAATCGAGGTAGGTCCGTCCGCCGCCCCTATTATGGATATGGAAGCCGCGTCGTTGGGCGCAAAAAACATAGACGCCGTGCAAAGCGTAAAAAATATTCCGAACTGAGCCGCCGCCCCGAAAATCATAAGTTTCGGATTGCTTAAAACGGGACCGAAGTCTATCATTGCTCCTATACCGATAAACAGAAGCAACGGGAACAGTTCGTTTTTGATTCCCGCAAAATACAGATCATTGATAGGTCCCTGTAAAGCGTCGGACAGCGGAACGTTTACGAGTATCGCGCCGAATCCCATGGGAAGAAGCAACGTAGGCTCCATTTGTTTTTTTATTGCGAGAAATATCAGGACAAGCCCGATAACTATCATAACTCCCTGTTGCCAGGTAAACCTTGCTAAGTTTTCGTACAGTATTGAAAAATTCATAAAACTAAATTCGAGTTGTATCCTCTGTTAACTATTCTGAAGTTCTGCGTAGCACATAACGAGCGGGGCTACTCCTTTAGCGTCGTTATCGACTATCGGTTCCGAAACGTAATATTCGTAACTTCCGTCGCGTCGGCGATTGTTTTCCGGTCCTAAACCCGCCACGAGGCAAATCCCTTTTAAAGTTATTTCGCCCTCGTCCGACAAGGTAAGTTGTTTTTTAACGACTCCTTTAAAAATCTTTTTACCGAGATCGCCGTAATCTTTCGGAAGAACGTTAAGCCTTGCGCCCTTCATCAAGGCGTAAGAAACCATAAGGCTTCCGCTTGTTTCGACGTAGTTTCCTTCCTTTCCGCCTTTATCTATGACCTGATAAAACATGTGCGTTTTTTTATCGACGTATCCGACTATTCCCCTGACTGCTTCGATAAAAATTTTATCGATTTCTTTTTTTGCCGTTTTTTCGTGCAAATACTCGGATAAATCGGCAAGCGCGACCAAAAACCAGCCTTCTGAGCGCAACCAGAAACTTGACGAAAGTCCCTTTTTATCCGCCCAAAAAGCCTTTTTCGAGCAGTCTATGCCGTGATAATATAAACCCTTTTTCTTATCGAACATAAGGCGGCGTACGTTTTTTACCTGACTTACGACGTCGGAATAATCCGCTTTGGAAAAAGCCGTCAGGTACCTGCAATAAAAGGGTTGCGCCATATATACGCCGTCGAGCCATATCTGATCGGGGTAAATCTTTTTGTGCCAGAAGTTACCCGTTTTAGTCCTCGGCTGGTCTTTAAGTTGCGCGTAAAGATTAAAGATTGCTTTTTTATACTTTTCGTCGCCCGTCGCTCCGTATAAATCGAACAAAACGCGACCTTCGTTTATATCGTCGAGGTTGTACTTTTCTTTGTCGTAAGTTTTTATATTTCCCTCGTCGTCCAAAAAGTAATCGATATAGTTTTTGACGAAATCGAAATATTTTTTCTCGCCCGACGAAATGTAAAGGCTGTATAAAGAAGTCATCATACAACCGTCTATGTAATTCCAGTAAGGCGCTTTTTTACTTCTGACGGATTCCACGTTCCATTGCGGGTTTTGCGGAGAGGAACCGTCTATCAATCCGTCGATATAGTCTTTGATTTCTTTCATAACTATTCTTTAATTATCTCCCCTGTTTTTTCGGTAACGATTTCTTCGCCGGTAACTTTGTCAAAAGTAACGTTTTTAAGAACGAGTTTTTTTACGCCGTAAAAATACGCGCCCTTTTTAGAACATTTTTTAACGCCCGTCGCCATGGAAGGAACTCCTCTTTTTGCGTTCTCCGCAAATGAAAACTTCACGTTTTCCAAGGTAACTTCGCCTATGGGCATTTCGGTAAGTCCGTCTATATAAGCCGCGCAGACGTGGCAGTTTTCGCAAACGACGTTCTTAAACGTAAATTTACCGAGATAGGGCGTATCGTCGGTTACGGGAAGACTTTCCCTCGACCAGACGTATTCGCTGAATTTATCGGGATCGCAACAATAGTAATACATATTGATGACAATCGGCGTAAGGACGTTATTCATTTTGATTTTGTCGAACAAAACCCCGTCGATAACGGCAAGACGACCTCTTCCTCTTCTCGTTTTAATTCTTAAACCTCTGTCGGTGTCGGAAAAAACGCATTGAGATACTTCCAGATTTTTTACGCCTGCCGACATTTCGCTTCCGAGCGTTATGGCGCCGTGTCCGTTTTCCATATAGCAGTTGCGTATAACGTGATGATCGGCGGGTTTTCCGTACTTTTCGGCAATATATTTTTTGCCCGATTTTATTGCGATGCAATCGTCGCCCACGCTGAATCTGCAACCTATAACGTTTACCCCGTCGCAAGATTCGGGATCAAGCCCGTCGGTATTCGGGCTTATTTTAGGCGCCGAAACGGAAATATCGTAAAACGATATATCCTTTGAAAAATACGGGTGAAATTGCCATGAAGCCGCGTTTCGGGCTTGTACGCCGTGGAAATTCACGTTTTTACAATCGTTTAAAAATACCAGACGCGGGCGCCCCGTTTTACGCTTCTGAACGTTTTTCCACCAGGTGGAATTTTGCGCGTTGCCGTCGATTACACCTTCGCCTACGATATTTACGTTTTTAACTCTTTCTCCGAATATTAGCGCCTGATGCATAGGACGGGGAATACCTTCCCACGTTCCGCATTGCAGATACTTATCCGAACCTATGGCTTTTACTTCGCCGGGAATAACCGGGTAACGCTTTTCGTCGGTAACTCCTTTAATTACGGCGTCCCGACATATTTCTATCGTGATATTGCTTTTGAGCGTCAACGGCGCTGTCGGATAAATTCCTTTTTCTATTTTCAGTCTTCCGCCTTCGGGCAAACAGTTTATAGCCGTCTGAAGAGCCACGGTATCGTCGGTTTTTCCGTTACCCTTCGCGCCGAAAGAAAACGCCGAAACGCAAACGGTTTCTTTTTTCGTTTTAAACCGTAAACCGTTATCCCCGCCCGCAACTTTGAGACTATACTCGGTATCGGGTTTAAGATTATAAAGGGAAAAAACGTTGGTTTTACCGTTTAAAACCGTTTTTTCGTCAAGAATTATTTCGTAAGGGGTTTCCGAATAATACGCGGTGTCGTTTTCAAACTCGAAACAAGCGGAACAACTTGACGTATATAGCACTTTAATCATATTTTAATCCTTATAGGCGGCGTATTTTTTTCTTTTGACGAGTTTTACCGCCAGATTTTTTATTCCTATAAAAACGAGGTCGTACAAAAGGTATATAAGCCCGTATAAAATAGGCTCTACACCTAAAACGACGGTATCAGACGGCAGATTTTCAGATGATACGATAAGCCGGTTTATGCCGTTATAGGTGTAAACGACGAAAACGACGAGCATCAAAGCGTAAACGATATTTACGAAAAAAGTCCAATATTTTTTTATCGGCAAAAGCATCCACTTGTCGTATTCGCGTTCGCTTGTTTGCATAAATCTGAATAAGTTGTTCGTGAGTAAATCCGTAACGATGCCTGACGCGATACCTAATATGAGTATAAGCGCAAAAACGTCCTGAACGAACATTCCGAGTCCCCAATAGAAAAAGAAACAACAGGCGCCGTTAAACCAGAATTTAATAAAAAGCGCTTTTAAAAAACACGGTACTTTGTCCAAAAACCGAGGTTTTGTAAATTGTTTTTCCTCCTCGGGAATGGGTTTTGCCGTTTCTTTTTGGGCGTTTACCAACCTATCGACCGCATCGGTATTCAGTTTATAATAATCTTTGATATCCTCTTCGGGTTTACGATGTTCAGTCATAAGTAATATGCGACGGGTTTTTTCGTCGTTTCCGTAAATTGCAAATCGACCGCAACGCGCTTTTTCGGGCGTGATGCAGTCGATAGCCGATTAGTCGTCTTCTCTTTCGATGATCATGTTTTCGGAGTTGTATTCAATCTTTACGGACGTATCGATTTTTTTCAACGCTTTTCCGATTAAAGGCGACGCGGCGAACAAAACGCTCGAAAGTAAAACCAATATTACGTGAACGATAAGCATGCTTTTAACTTTGAAACAATAGGAATATTTGGTCTGAAACTCGCTTATTTGTTCCTTTGTGGTAAAAGTTGCGTAATGGGCGTTAATGCCTTCGATAAGTTTTGCGCGATACATAAAATCAACCGTGACTATAACCGCCGCCATCAAAAAGAACAGCGTAAGCATAACGTAGTTGGTTTTCTGACGCTTCGGATAAACGTTAATCATACACACGATGCCTAAAATAGAAAACAGCACGGCAACGAAAGCGCATAACCCCATAGGCGTTTTTTGTATGTAAGCCGTCGTGTTTGAAACCGCGGTAAGATTAAGCGTATAACAAACTAACGCTATAACGTACAGAACCGTTGCTACGATCTGAGGACGGCGCTTTAAACTTACGACGAATTTACGTAAAAATTCTTTTACGGCGTCGGTTTTCTTTGTTTTTTCGGGATTCGTCCCGGTTGCGGTCGTATTCGTTGTGTCCACGGGAGCCTCCTTTATCGCCTTATGGCGTTAGTTGTTTCTTTGTCGAAAAAGTGCATGTTTGAAAACCCTACGTTTATCGTATCGCCGAATTTATACGTCGCCCAATAATGAAGTTTAGCCACGACTTTTTTATCGCCGATATGTCCGTGTACGAGTGTGTTCTGCCCGAGGTTTTCGTTATTGACGACGTTAAACGCGATATTTCCGTTTTCCTCGATATGCTCGGGGCGTACGCCCAAAACAATCGTTTTACCCTCGTATTCTTTCAACAGATTCGTCTGTTCTTCGTTTAACTTCACTAAAAATCCGTCGCCTGAAAGCGTTCCTTCCGTTACCGTTACGTCGAACAGATTCATGGGAGGAAGCCCTATAAAACTTGCTACGAAAAGGTTACTCGGAGTATCGTATAACTCTAACGGCGTACCTATTTGCTGAACGTGCCCCATAGACATACAAACGATTCTGTCAGCCAAAGTAAGGGCTTCGGTCTGATCGTGCGTTACGTACAGAATGGTCGCTTTAAGCCGTTTATGAAGGAGCAAAATTTCGCGGCGCATGGAACCGCGCAATTTGGCGTCGAGGTTCGATAACGGCTCGTCGAACAAAAATACTTTGGGGCTTCTTACTATCGCCCTTCCCATGGCAACCCTCTGACGTTGCCCGCCCGATAACTGTTTGGGTTTTTTGTTAAGTTGCGAGGTAAGCCCTAAAATTTCCGCCGCCGCCATGACTTTTTGATGGATAACGAGTTTGTCCTCTTTTCTTAATACGAGCGAAAACGCCATGTTTTCGTAAACGGTCATATGCCCGTACAAAGCGTAATTCTGGAAGACCATGGCTTCGTCTCTGTCTTTGGGGGGCATTCTCGTAACGTCTTTGCCGTCGATTATAAGAGTGCCTTTGGTAATATCCTCCAAACCCGCTATCATACGAAGCGTGGTGGACTTACCGCATCCCGAAGGACCGACCAGAACGATAAATTCGCCGTCTTTTACGTCGAGGTTGAAATCAAAAACGGCTTGCACGTTGTTGTCGTAAACTTTATCTAAATGTCGTAACTGTAATTCTGCCATTTTTTCGCCCCTTAACTCGGCTTTTCTTCGCCGATTTCCATGCGGTATTTTTCAAGTGTTTTGCTTCTTACGATACCGACTATGCCCGCCGATATCAGCAAAGCCCCCGACGTTACGAGGTATATAACGACGCGGATAAACTGAGAAGTTTCCATTACGAGTTTATCTCCGCCGCTCGGGGCAACCGTCGTATGCCCCTTCAACGGATAATATATTATCCTTAAAAACTGTAACGCGCCTATTACTATTAAAGCCACGCCGTAATCCTTTTTATAGTTTTTAATGCCCTCCGAGCATAAAAAACACGCGAGCATAAACATCAGATTATACACTATGGAAATGCCTATAACAGGCTTATAGTAACTTGTTACGTTGGATTTATATATACTGACGAAGTAAAAAACGTTAACTAAAATAGCAAGGAGGGTAAGGTTTGCGGGCAGTCTGTTTTTAGTAAAACGCATTCTGTCTTTTTTGACTTTTTCTATATTCGTAAAAGTCGGATTTTCCTTGATTTGAGGAGTATCTTTCATTGTATTCCTCCCTCGCCCGATAAAAGAGCGTTTTCTTTTTTCATCAAAGTCGTTTTCCAGATTAAATTAAATACGGTAAGCCCCGCAACGATGATAAGCAAGGCTGAAATTACGAAACCTAAGTCGAACCAGAAGGTCGAGTTCGAATAAGGAAGCCCTAACGGCTCGTTATAAGTTTTTAATGCTTCAAAGTCCACTTGCAAAAATGCGACGCGGTATTTTGCTACGTTTACCACGGTAAAAATCGCCGCGAAAACGAAGGTTACCGCAATTATCCCTGCGGATACGTAGTTTGAAATATAATACTTTCTGCGATTTTTGCTTCCCGTCAAAAAGTAAGTAAGAGAAACTATTATAACGATTATTGCGACCGTCAGAAGTTGTTTGTTGAACGGTTGCATATCGTAAAACAGTTTTGCGCCCTTGACTTTTTCGCCGGAAGATCCCCATTCGGGATGCTCAAGTTCTGGATCGAACGCCGAAAAAAGCGTTACGTAAACGTGCGTGATAACGGACAGCGAATATAAAAACAACAGCGCGAACATCACGATAAGCGCGTATGATAATATTTTCTGAAACTTAAGTTGCCTTGAAAACATAAGTTCTCCTTTTTGCAAAGGGACCATTCCCCTCTCGGTTATTTTTCTGTTTACCCCGAGGGGAAAGGGACGAACCCTTTCCCCGAAAGGTAAACGTAGTTTTATCGTTTTTGCGCGATAATTATTTGGCTATTCTGTTTTTGTAATAGTCCTGAAGTCTCGTCCAAGCGTCGTTTTTGATGTTGAGATAACTGTTACCGTTCCAGGTTTCGGTAACCGTGTTAAGAGTAGTTTCTCTATCGGTACACGTAGGAGCTTCCGCTACCACGTAACCGTTTTCGATCATAGCGAGTAATACGTTAAACCCGCCTTTGGATTGACTGAACTTACCGTTTGAAGTGAGTTCGGTATAACCGTTGAGAGTGGTGTTTTCCGTATTTGTCGTGGGAAGAACGGTAGGAACGGAGGTGTACCAGGAATTTTCCGCAAGAGCGAGTTCGGGGTGCTTAATGGTTCCAAGTCCTATAGCGGCGGATATTTTAGCCGCGCCTTCTTTACCTATTGCGTTCGTGCATTGATATTCGAAAGCCTGAGATTTAACGAAACTCAAAGTCGAGCCGAGATACATACGCGCGTAGTTGGTGTAGTTTCCGCCTGCTTTGGAAATAAGTTCCGCGTAAGTAGCGTCCGCGATAACGGGCATTTGTTTGCCGTTGAAGTTAAAGGTTTCGTAACTTCCGTCTGCTTTCGTCTTTATGAAAGCGTCGGGACCGTAAGACATAAGAATCTGACCTTTTTCGCTGTACGCGTAGTCGATAAGGGCGAGAGCGGCGTTGAGTTTGTCGGGGTTATCCTTTACGCCCGCCAAAGAGATTGCCCAACCGTCCGTTTTGACCGAACGCCAGGATTCGGTGAATCTCATATACTTTTCGGTTCCGTCGTTCCATTTCGCTACGGGAACCATCGCGGCGACGTATTTTTCGCCTTCCTGAAGTTTGGTGGCGTTCATAGCGGTCTGAGTCTGGTTATAGTCGTAAGACATGAAGCCACCGTCTTTTTCAAGGTAAGTTTCCGATTTACCGGTACCGGTCATGATGATAAGACCTTCTTTATGCATGGCGTTCATTCTTTCCATCGCTTCGTAAGTAGCGGATTGCTGACGGGCGTCGTAAAGTTTACCGTCGGTACCTACGTACAAATAATCCTGTCTGGATTCCAAACCGCGCACGCCGAAGAGCGAACCGGCAAAGCGGAATAAATCTACCTGGCGTTGAGTGTTACCCGTTTCACGGGAGAACAAACCTGCTACGGGTTTACCGTCCGTATCGTTTTTGTTTGCAACTACGCAGCGAAGAAGCGCTACTAATTCGTCGGCGTCCCAGCAAGCGTCGTAACCTAAGAAGAGGTTGGAACGGGTTTTTCCGTAGTATCCGTTGTAAGTTTTGTCGATATACTCACGAAGCATTGCGACCGCTTGCTGACCGTTGATTGCGCCTGCGGCGTTCATCTTTTCGATGATATTGCCGTATTTAGCGTAATCCTTGGTGATGGTGGTCGTTGCCGTACCTTCCTTGTTTAAAGATTCAACCTGAACGGTGCCTTCGGTAGGCATATAAGGCTGATAAGCCGCGGCTTTCAATTCTCTTGCTTCTGCGTTTTCGTAAGCGGTTTCACCGTCCAGAAGTTCCGCTACCCAGTCCGCGCGCATTAAAGGCATACGTTCGATGTCGTTGACGCCGTCGAAGTAGGGCGAGAAGTAAATAGCCCCGCTGAATACGTTACCGGTTATCGATAAACGAACGATGGGGTTTGCTTCGAGATATGCTCTGAAGTTAGGCATTCTGTCAAGATATTCCGCGATGTTTACTACTTTACCCGCGGCGCCCGCTTCGTTTAATAACGCGGTGGTACCGCTTACCATATCTACGTTTTCAAGTTTCGGTTCCCAGTATTTCCATTCGTCGCTGGCTTTTTTGCCTTGATACTGATTGTCGAATTTAACTTTGAGAACTTTTTCGAGTTCCTGCCAGGTGGGTTTAAGGTCGCCCGTGTGATAAGTTTTGCCGTCGGCTAAGGTAACGCCTTCGCCTGCGGTATCGGCGTCAAACGCAATACCGGTTTTGGCGCTGTTGTAGCCGGTTGCCATACGCAAAACGGTTCCGTCGGCGTATTCGAGTTTGGGTGTCGGTGCAGGTCCCGGACCGGGAGTGGGCGTGGGGTTGCACGCTACGAGCGAAAATGCCATAACTATAGCAAGAGCGATCGTAATGAGTTTGCTTTTTTTCATAATTTACCTCCATAAATTGCTTATATTTTTCCGCTTCCGCGGGTTAAGCCGTCACATATTTTTTTCGTTATTTCAATTTTTTATTATTCCTTTACGCCGCCCATATTTACGCCTTTCGCAAAGTACTTCTGAATGAACGGGTAAATGATAAGGATGGGTATGACCGCGCATACTATAAGCGCGAATATCGCCGAGTTGGGCGCGTAAGATTCTCTCCAGGTCGCTAAGTTTTCGGAATCCGTTAACTCTATGAGTTTGTCGTGAATAAACACTTGCAGAGGAACTTCGTTGCGGTTGGATATCATCTGATTCGCCCAATAGTAACCGTTCCAGCGGGAAATTGCAAAGAACAGCGCGACGGTCGCTATCGTCGATTTACACATGGGTATGTACACCTTGAACAAAACCTGTAATTCGGTTGCTCCGTCAACCCTCGCCGCTTCTTCTATCTCGGAAGGCACTCCTTCAAAGGCGTTACGAAGCAGTATGATGTTCATTGCCGCCATACCCATGGCGATAACGATAAGCCATTTATCGTCCATAATGCCCATAGAGTTGAAAACCCTCTGCGTTTGCAGATAATTAAGGTACTGCGGTACTATACCCGCCGAAAACCACATGGTAAAGACCAGAAAGAAGTTGAAACCTTTTCTGAACAAAAGCCTCTTTTTTGAAAGAGCGTATCCGCCGAATATGGCGACGCCGAGCGCCCAGATGGTTCCGTAAAAGGTCAGAAACAAAGTGTTTGTGTAAGCGTTCCAGAACATATTGTTATTGAACATCGACTTGAACGCTTCAAACTGCACGTCTTTGGGGAAAAGTATAATTTCGTTATACTCGACCGCGCGCCTGCCCGATATCGACGCGGATATCGCGTATAAAAACGGATAAAGACAACAAATTGCGAAAATAGTGAGTAAAACGTAACTTATGATTTTAAAGATAAGTTCGGATATTTCGAGTTTTCTTTTCATTTTATCTTCCCCTTTTAGTAGAGCGATACGTCGGAGGCTTTTCTTGCAATCGTGTTTGCGCCGATAACCAGAATCATGCCGATAACGTTGTTAAGCATTTCGGCGGCGGAAGCAACGCCTTGCAAGGATCCTTCCACGCCGTATCTTGCCGCGAAGGTAGAAACGACGTCTGCGGTTTCGTATATTTTCGCGTTATATAAAAGTATGACTTTTTCATAACCGATGCTTAAAAGATGCCCTATACGGGTTATAAGCATTATGACCACGGTAGATAAAATACTCGGAAGCACTACGTACTTCATCTGCGCCATTTTACCCGCGCCGTCTATCTGAGCCGCTTCGTAACTCGTCGGGCTGACAGCGATTATCGCGGCGAAGAAAACTATGCTGTCGTAACCGGCGGTTTCCCAGATACCGCTTATCTGATAAATGGCTCTGAAATACTTCGGATCGTTTAACAGCCCCGCTTTTGCCGCGCCGTCGGAAACAATGCCGAGTTTGGGTAAAAACGTCGATACGATGCCCATGTGGGAAACTATATCCTGCTCTTTAACGAGCATTATCACCAAAGTCGTCATAACGACGGTGGACATAAACTTGGGAAGATAGGTCATTACCTGATAAACACTGCGCATTAAATTCGACTTTATTTCGTTGAAGAAAAGCGCGAGTATTATAGGCATCGGAAAACCGAAACAAAGCCCGTAAAAACTCAATAAAAAGGTGTTTCTTAAAGCGCGCCAGAAATCGCTTGACAAACTCCCGCCCGTAAACATAAGTTGACGGAAGTTTCCAAGCCCTATAAAGTATTGATCCGCAACGTGTTTGCCGACTTCGGTAAGTTTAAAGCACCCTAAAAGTTCGTACATGGGAAAATAACGCCAGAATAAGAACACTAAAAGCATAGGGACGAGCATAAGGTATAACCGCCAGTCTTTAAGCACGGTTTTAACCGTGTTTATGACGCGGTTTTTTTCTACGTCGTCTCTGACCGCTTGTTCGGGGTCTAATTTGTACGTTTTCGTTTCCTGATCGTAAATTATGTAATTGTCAAGCGCCTTCGCTTTCATCAGATTCCTCCGCTTGGTTGCCCGTTTTTGATTTTATAAATCGTTATTTATATGGTTTCCGCCTGCGTTATTTATATGGTTTCCGCCCGAGGCGGTTATACGTATCTTAATCGTATATTTTCCTTAATTTCGACAGTCTTGATTTAAAAAGTAGGTCTATAAGCCCGTTATCGGCGTTTTTATTTATCAATCTTCCCCATCGCCGCCCCTTAAACTTTTTTCTCTTTCCTTTTGCGTTCTTATAAGATACGCCTTCTGATCTTCAAAAAGCCCGTCCTGCTTTCTTATAAAAAGCGTTATAATAAGCGTTACGATAAGGCTTAAAATATCGGTGGTAAGCGTTGCCGAAACAAGACCGAAAAAGTTCGCTTTTTTTATAACGGCAAGCATCGCGCCCCGCCCTATCGCCGTCATAAGATAGATAATGACGACGAAAAGAGAAGAAAGAGAAAAACTGTTTCTCACCTTTTCTTTCCCTATAAGTTTAAGATAGATAAGAGAAGTTAACGCGAAAAGATTTCCTGCGGCGAAAGATATTATCTGCCCGATATCTCCCTTTGAGGCTATCGCAAAGGTAAGCCCCGAAAGAACGCAATGAATCGCTCCCCACGCGCCCCACCTGATTATTACGAGCGATATGATAAGGTAAGTAATCGTTACGGTAAAATTTACGTTGATAAGCGTATTAGACAGCGTTACGATTATGCCTTCCAGAACGACGAGGATAATCGCAAAGAGGCTTAAGTCTATCGCTTTATATTGTTTGAACGTCAGATTTTTTTGCAACGCTTTTACCTTTTTCAGTGTTTCCTTTATAAGTGATTTTGCGGTTTAGCATAAACCGCAAAGCACCCATGGGTGCTTTTTTGTAAAAACAAAATCCGTTTTTACCTTTTTTTATTATTTCGTTGTAATTTTTCCGTCCTTGTGCTATAATTTGCAACGTAGAATAATTACAGGAGGTTTTTTTATGAAATCCCTTTACTTA
>ERZ870021.8-NODE-8-length-18799-cov-5.613503_pt1 | contig 18799 bp, 18 predicted proteins | sample MGYA00520890_ERZ870021 | MGnify/ENA primary metagenome ERZ870021 (study PRJEB32232, sample SAMN07284987) | human gut metagenome | biome: human-associated habitat; material: feces | host: Homo sapiens | place: Tanzania | collected 2014-08-14 ...
TCAGCTTCATCGTTATTTGTCTTTATGAGGATGGCGTGCATCCTCATTGGTTCTTACTATGTTCTTTGCATTCCCCATATTCTGATGGCGAGCCTTTATCAGCGAGTCCTGCCGCTCCGTGGCGGTGCGTCGCTCTCCCTGATAGTGATAAGCTCTTGCCATGCGATAGATGTTGAAACTGAAGCTCACACCTACAAAGCCGAACACGATAACCAGAAACAGTGTCTTATGCAGGTCGGCAAATCTCTGCACCCTGGCTGCCGCCTTGTCAATTCTGCACATCCTGGCAAACTTCCTTCCGGCTCTCACGTCTCGCTCATAGCGTTCCTTGTATTTGGGGTCGTCCTTGTCGGGCATCTTCTCCCCAATGAGCATCTGCTTAAATCCTTTTGTGTTCATCGTTATTTCTTTTTATTTTTTACCTTTTTACTTTTTTACCCTTTTACCTTTAATAGTTCGACTTTGTCTTCTGGTCAATATCCTTGTTGAGCAAGGTTCTCCAGTTCACTATCAGCAATCCATGTGGGTTGTTGTCTGTCCTCGGCACTCGTTTCAACTGTCCTGCCGTCACCAGTTCACGGGTCAGCACATTGGTTCTGCGCTCGATGCGCTGTCTTCCGTAATAGGTAAACTCCATCTTCTCCTTGTTAAACTTGATGCTGTCACAGAAGATGCTGAACACGGCACTTGTTCCCATGATGTTGGAGTAGAATCCCTTTTCCTTCAGTGTATTGTACTGCGCCAGTCCTGTCTCATCCACCAGATACATGGCTTTCTCCATCGTGTATTTGATGTACTTGTCATCTGGTGCCAATGTAAAGAAGTAGTGATGGAACATCTCGATATGACTCTTTGCTTCCACATCCAGTGTCTCATCCATCGTCGTGCGCTGCACCAAAATTGGTACATTGCCGTCCAACACATAGATTTTGTTCTGTGCATCCACCACCATATTCTTCGCCGTCCAAATGCTGCTGATACTTATCAGCACACACCCAACCAGAAACAGGCTACAGATGATAGTCACCAACTTCACCTTATTCTCTAAATTCTTGATTACCATTGCTATTTCGTTTTTTACCTTTTTACCCTTTTACTTTTTTACCTTTATCAGTGCATCACATGGGCAAGTGTTCCCTGTGCCGACATTTTGGCTTGCTGTGCCACACCCTCACCGAAGTTTCTGGTGGAGAATGCGGTATCGCCCTCTGGTATCATCCATGCCGCAAGGTCTGGAACCAAGTTCAGACACTTCAAAGCCACGATGCTTGCTGCCATCAGATACCCTGCCGAGAAGAACGAGTTCTGCAAGTATGCTGCCATCGTCTGTTCACTGGCGGTGATAGCCGTCAGGTTCTCCACCTGTATGCAGAGCACAATGTCGAAAAGTAGCAGTACATAGAAGCCCACGAAGTAGAGCATGGCTCCATAGAAATGCACGGTCAGATACCTTGTCAGCCACTTCGCCCAACTGCTTTCCCATTTCGGCAATAGCGAGAATGCCCATTGTATCGGTCCGAATATCGTCAGCATTCCCAATAGTATCTGTTGGCAATAGATGGTGCTCCACCAACCAATGCGGAAGACAATCAATGCTATCAGCATCACAATCTTGTCGATGTTCACCACTGCTCCTGCAGTCAGTGAGGTAAACCACAGTTTTGCTGCGTCCTTTTCCATATTGGTCACTTCATCCACACCTGTCTGCTCCATGGTCGATTCCACCAGATTCGGGTCTGTTGTTCCCTTATGGGCAATGTCTGCCTGGGCTTGTACGTTGGTGTACATCGTATCTCTGGTATAGATAAGCTGTTGCACCTCCGTAAACTTGTCTTCTATATGTGTGGCTTCTGCCTCATATAGGTCATGGGTATAACTTCCGATGGAGTTTGGAATGTAACTCAGGAAGTCCAATACGCACCAACTGCTACCACTATTTGTCATACCAGTATCGGCTGGTGGGTACCACCAACAGAGGATGATGCTTATCACCAGTGGCTTGAATAGTTTCATCACATCCAGTGGCTCATGCTTCACCATCATCTTGTAGGCCATGTTCGCTGCCACCACGATGGAGAAGAGGGCTGCGAGTGCCATACACATTTGGACGACCCACCAAAAAGGTCCGTTTGAGCCTGTGAAAGTAGCGTCGCACAGAAACTCGTTGGTCTGGAAAATCACGTCATCAATCTCTTCTTCCAAGATGTTGATGCCGAAGTCGGATAATATGCTGCTGTTGTCTGCCATAACTCCTTATCTGTTTATTTTCAAATCATTGTCATCCTCATTCGAGCCGTTATTACTGCCAGAAGATGTGTTGTTTCTCACTGCCATTCCTGCCTCTCGCCATTTGCTGGATGCACTGCTGATGATACTTCGTTTGTTGGCGGTCTGGTAGTTGCCGTTTGCTGCCAACAGTTCCTTGGTCTTGCTGGCATTCGAAATCTGCACCAGTTGCTTCACAAGTGTCTCGTTCTGTTTTGCCACATCTGCATAAATCTGTAGGTACATCTTCTTACGCTTGGCATTGGGCATATAGGCATCCTTGGTGGCTTTGATGGCTGTCTCATAGACATGATAGTATTCTGTCCAGCGTTGCTTGTTACCGATGGATCCGCCTACAGGCAGGATGCGGTCGATGTTGCTCTTGAAGGCATTCATCTTGCTGTTAATTTTGCTTCCTTCCACTTTCCAGGCGAGGTCAATCTGACGGTCTGCCATATTCAACGCCTCAATCTCTGCTCTTTTGGTCAGGGCAGAGTCGATGGCTTCGGCATATTCCACTTGATTGTAAGCTCCGATTCCTGCCGTGGTACGAAAACCGAGTTTGTTCTTGCTGGCAGCCGATTTCTTGTAACTGCTGTGCAGTAACTGATAGTACAATTCTGGTGACAGACTACCGCCTCCTGTCTCCATTACCGTTATCTGGTTCTTTTTCGAACTGTCATGATTGTATGTCACATAACTCTGGGCATTGCCTGTCATGGCTATGCCCAACAATAGTAATATAGCTCCTGCCTTTGTTTTCTTTCTATCCATATCTATACATTATTATATATAAGGGTTACTAACTTTCACTATTTGCTAACAAATGAATTCTTCATACTTCACTCTTCACTTAACTAATATCCAAGTTTACCTGCCACTCGCCACCGACCGAAGGCATCTTCCAGTATTTGCTGCTTGCTTTTGGTTCGGTAAACCTTTTCTTTCCAATAGCCGATGCGCACTTGGATATATCGCCACGACTCAAAGTAGCTTTTGTTCAGATGCTTCTCGATATTGTCAAGCGAGGTGTTGATGCTTTCCAACACAACAAGTAGGTCTGCCGTGGAACACGCTGCCGCTCCTGTGGCATACAGCACCAAGTCGCTCACGCTTTTGTAGAGGTATTCGCCTTCATTTGCGATATTCTCTATGGCTCGTCGGTTAATACCTATCAGTATGGTATCGGCAAGCGAAATGCGCTTTCGTTTGATGACTTTCTCGTTGTAATCATCAAGCAATTTCTTGTAGTCAGATATTCTGTCGCTCACACTCTCGTAGGTTGAGTACACGTTCAGACTGGTTCGTAAACTTTGATACAGCACATCTATCACATCGAAAGCCCTGGTGTACTTGTCAAGGTCAACGTTCAGTTCCTTGTATGCCTTGGTCTCGTCCTTACTGTAACTGTGCAATAGTTTATTGCTGTATTCCAACGTGCTTCGTGCAAGCAACAGACTCCGCTGTTTCTTGTGGTCATTGATGTAGGCTTCCACGCTGGCAACATCAAATCCCCATTGGGCGAATGTTTTAGAGGGGAGGGCGAGGAGCAAGATTGCTACCAGCAATGTTCTCACAATATCCATTCGTCGCTTCTTGCTCACTGACCCTGCAACCCTCTCCGCTGCATCAGCCTTGTATTCTCTTCTATTTCTCATTTTCATTGTCTTCATCATTAAACTTGCCGTGATAATCATCTGAATGTTTGGTGTCGGCAGCTTTCCTTAACCAACGTTTCTTGCATTTCTCCACCAGTGTCAACCGTCGTCCTTCGTCAGCATTGATATGTGGAGCGATGTCCATCAGCACGTCGATGATGTTGCGCTTGTAGTGCATCATCTTCTCCAACGATACCAAGTCTGCGTATATCTTGGTGATTCTGCTGTCCACCTCTCTGGCTATCTCTAACCTATCGCTCGACCATAGCAGATGAAAGGTATCATCGGTGTTATTGTCATCGGCAGGTGCGCTCTTAGCATATTCGGTGGTTATCTTACACGACGGATATTCCTGTGCGATTTCCGAGATGCGCTTATTCACCTCGTTGGCCTTTTCCTGCTCGGTCTTGCTTGGGTCAAGCGTTATCACATCCACTACCGAGGTGTTGGTGTATTCCGATGTCAGCTCCCAACTGATCTGCAGGATGGCTCTGTGTATCTTGATGCCCAAGAAAAATTTCGGCTTTCGGGCTATCTTCAATGTTGCCTTGAAGGTGATGATGCCGTTGATGTTGGGCATGGTGGCTTTTCGAATGTAAGTATAGCCGCTCCATGTTCCTTCCCCTTGCCAAGTCAGGTTGTAGGCACTCTTGCAGTCGTTCATAATGGCTGGTATGCGATAGTAGTCATCCGTCGCCACGTCATTGTCCTTTCCTGCCTCTGCCTTGGCTTCCTCTATTTCCCTTTGTTTCTGTTGCCATGTGGCAAGTTCTTTGTTCAGTTGTTCTATGGAAGCTTTGTTCTTGTTGTATTGCTCCCGATACTTGGCTGCATCTTCCACACTTGCATTGGCGATTTGCTTGACAAGTGACTTGTTCTCGGCTTCCAACTGACTGATTTGAGATTGCAGAGAGGCTATCTTGGCATTGGCTTCCTGCTCTTGTTTATACAAGTCCGAGAGGTCGAGGGTGTTTTCTGTTACCGATGTTGTCATGGCGCATTTCTTGCTGTGGTCATTCAGCGAACCGCCACAACTCTTGCATTTGTATTGTGTGGTGCCTTGCCCCAACTGCACACCGTCGCTGCATGTCACACTAATGGTCACGCTCTCGCATCCCTTCAGTTTGGCGGCATCGGTTGCCTGATAGTAGTTGCGTGCATCACTGCCTATATAATAGGTATAGCCTTCCTCGTTGTCATTCCATTCGCTCAACCGGGCTTGCAGTTGTGCCTTGAAGGTGTTCAAGTCCATCGAATAGGAGTCGAAGACTGCCTCATACACTTCTTCTGTTTTGTTCCAACTCTTGTACACCTGTATCTCGTAGGCGTATGCCTTCTGTTTCTGTCCTTTTTTCTTGCTACTGATGATGTAGCTGTTCAACCAATAGCTGATACTGTAGGTAAAGCCGTCATTCTGATTGTTGAGCTGCTGTACCCTTGTCCTTGACCATCCTGCATGATTCTCCGAGTTTTGCAGGATGGCTTCCTTTTGGCTATTGTTGGGATAGAAGTTGGCATCCTTGGTGTTGATTCTGTACCAGTGGTCGCCTTTCAAGATGCTGTTGTCATCGGTGGGCGGTACATAGTCGCACAGTTTTTCTCGTCCTTGGTCTCGTCGGGCGATATACCATCTTTGCGTGTAGTAGTTTCCTGCTGTCTCATCCAGATAGTCGGTCATCCAAGAGGTGAGGTTATAGTTGGCAAGAGAGAAAAGTCCTGCCACGTTGTCCTTGCCTCCAATCATGCCCAAGAGGGTGTTGCCTACGCTCTTGTCGAGACTTTTGAACAGCGAGGAATAGTTATCCACAATGTCGATGGCTGCACTGAGCTTGCCTTGGAAGAGGTCGTTGAACTGGCTGCTCTGCAAAAGGGTATTGCCGATATTGTTCATTCCTGCTCCTGCAAGGTTGGCTCCTGCCTTATATAGGTTGTCGATGTCTGCTTTTAGATTGTCCACAGTGAAGTTGCCCGGAACTTTTGACAGGTCATCCAGCATCTTCTTCCAATCCACGTTGCCAATCTCTGAAAGTTTCAGGATGGCGGCTATCTCCTGGTTGATTTGTAGAAAGGCGATGTCCGAGAAGGTGAGGGTGCTGTTTGTCACCACGCTCTCAAACTGCATGCACAGGTTCTTGGTGTCGTCGCATATCTTCATCAGATAGGTTCCCCAATACAGGGCGGTCTGCGGACTTTTCAGCATCATGCCTGCTACCGTCCATATCTTCGGCATGATTTTGTTGCTCAACATTTTGTAGATGCGGCGGTAATAGTAGTTCTCTGTGCTACTGTTCCAGATGCCCAACTCCGTCATTGCCTTGCGCTCCAAGAACTTGGAGGCGAAGATGCCGGCACTTGCCACTTCCGCAGCATTATAGTGTTTCAATATGTTCTGCACCTGCTCGTTATAGTATGCCTCTGCCACGGCTTCCGTTCCGTATGCAGCAGCCATAGCAGCCACCGTCTGCTTGTCATAGTTCACGCTGTAGTACTGTGCGTCAGCCTTTGCCAACACACAGACTATCAGCATTATGATGGATAGAAGTCGTTTCATTTTCCTTACCTGTCTTTCTTTTGTTATTACCAAATCTTCACACTAACATGTTAGTGTTTATTCTTCACGCAAATATGTTACCACCAAATCTTCACACTAACATGTTAGTGTTTTTGAACCTATCTTGTGGATTATGCTTCAAGCTCTTTAATTGTTCCGTCATACTCCAGATGCTGATAGACTGTGGAACGTAGTCCCATGTCATGTCTGTACTCTTGCATGATATAGTTCGCTTTCCGCATAGCCACTTTCACACGATAGTTGAAGGAACAGAATGTCCTCATCAGCCAACTCTGCTGCTCCAATACCGACATCACCAACTGGTGTCTCATAAACTCCAAATCGTCACCTCTCAGCATTTGGCATGGATCACGCAGTATTCTAGCCATCGCATGATTATAGGCTTTTTGTGCATCAAATTCCTTCTTATGCTTTGCCTCCATTTCTTGCAACGGTTCAGTCTCTTGCAACAGCTCTTTCTCCGGCAATTGCTCTGTCCCTTTTTTCTGTTCAGTATCTTTCTCCTGCTCAGTCTCTAGTAACAGCTCATTCCATTTTTTCTGTATAGCATCCGTATCGGCTAAAACAGCATCTTCTTTTGCTTCATCTTTCGCTATCTCTTCCTCGGATGTTCCTTTGGATTCTACACTTGAATGTCTTTCATCATATTCTGCATCATGGTAGGCATCCAATTCTTTTTCTGTCATGCCAAGATGCAGTCCTGCACTTTCGAGAGTTTCTTTTATATGCTCTACCAACTCTGGCGTTACATGTCGTATTTTCAACAGTTGTTTCTCTGTCAAAGCACACAGGTCTTTATACGTCCACACTTCTGAATCATATAAAGCCTGACGTGTCTTCTCCACCATACTAGGACGTATATCCCAATCTTCACGATGGAAATTGATAAACCCAACGATATTAATTCTTTTCATCTTCTTCTATCTTTCGTTAATTGATTCTATTCTGCTTTCACTACTCAATCTCAACACTCTTCCAGCTTGATTTACTTTCTGTGCGAAAGCCAAACTCTTACTAACACCACTTGCATCCCAATCCCTGCAATAGGCTTCGATAGCTTGTTGGTGGTTGCATTTCAACTCTCGCTTGTAGAGTTTTAATGCTTCCTTCTCCGCTCGTTCCGTGGTGTAGGTCATATAGCACTCATGCGGTTCCTCCACACCATACACATTACTGGTCTGTCCTCGCCTGATAAAGACCTCACGAAAGAAACTGCGTCCTTCCTTGTTTTCCAAACGGTTGATGGTGAATATCTTCTTGCAGTCCACATCGGTCAAACCGAGTATTGCCTTGATGGTGTCAAAGCGTTCCTTGAACTTGCTCTGGTCGAGCAGCATCACCACATCCGAGTTGTTGATGATGGCTTCCTTCACTATCTCACTGCCGATGATGTCCTGTATCTCCTGTGTCACCACACCCACGCTTGCCCAGAACTTTCTGGCGGTCTTATACAGATATTTTATGTATTCCGCCATCATGGGCGAGGCGATGGCTTTCCATGCCTCCTCGATGATGAGCATCTTTCGGTTCTTTTTGATGCGCATCTTCTGCAGGAACACGTCCATGATGATGAGTGTCACCAGTGGAAAGAGCAATGGATCATCCTTGATACTGTCGATTTCGAAAACGATGAAGGTCTCATCAAACAGACTACTGTCCATATTCTCATTCAGTGTCACATCGTGGCTGCCTCCTTTATAGAAGTCCTTCAACAGATAGTTGTAGGATGACAGGTCTATGCCATGCAGACCGTTCTCCTCGCATATCTTCGGCAGTCGTTCCGTGCTGAACTCATAGAAGGTGTTGAAGCAGAGATTGTTCACTCGCTTGGTGGTAAAGTAGGCATCGTAATACTCGTTGATGACTTGCTCTATCAGTCTGTCTTCGGTCTTGCTCACCGTGCCTTGACTTCCTTTCCATATCAGCATCACCAGGTTCTTCAGGAATCCCAACTTCTCGATGTTCCATTCCTCTCTCTTGATTTTGAAAGGGTTCATCGTGATTGGATGCTCTTCGGTATAGGAAATGTATTTTCCACCGAAGTATTCGCATAGTCCCTCATACGAGTTACCTGTATCTACCAGCACGATGTCTGTGTCCTGCTCATGGGCTTGGCGCACCATGGAGTTTACATAAAAGCTCTTGCCGCTTCCCGAAGGACCGAGAACGAAGAAGTTGCTGTTGTCGGTCAGTTTGTTTCGTCCCTCTTTTCCCGATATGTCGATGGCTACTGGCACTCCTTGGCGGTCGGTGTAATAGACTTTGAATGGTGTGTCCTCGCTATGCACTATCTTTTCCTTGTACATCAGGCAGGTGGCAGCGTCGCCCAAGGTCATAAATCTGTCGTAGTCGGCATTCATACCATAGCAGTTGCCGGGGAATGAGTTGACGAACAGTTCCAACTGGTTATAGGCTCGCTTCGAGATATGGATGCCCATCCTGCCAAAGGCATTCTCCAGATGGTTGGTGCACTTTTGTATGTCCGTGTCTGGTTTCACCGTCACTATCAGATTGTAGTGGGTATATACCAGCTGCTTGTTTTCTCTCGCTATCACCTCCTGCACTCTCTTGATGTCCTCCACGGCAATCAGGTTGCTTGGATTGGGCATACTGGCATGGCGGTTCTTCTTTTTGTCGAGCAGGGCAAGTTCACGTTTCTGGTTCGGTACAAAGATGATTTGGTTATACACCACACTCTCCACACTTGGAATGCTGTCCACCAATGCCACCAAGTCCACTGGCATACTGGTGTTGTTCACCTCGATATTGGTGAATGGACGTATCTGTGTCGGCAGATTGGCACTATCGACATCCACCAGACTATACACCTTACAGCGTCTGTCACCCATACCTATCATCTCGTCATCCACCTTGAATCCTGTCATGCTCACCATCTTGTCACGGAAGTTCATGGCAAAGAAGCGGTCAACATACAGACTTGCCTCCTGCTTGTTCAGAAACTCCGACTTGATACTGGCATCCTTCAGCTGGTCTTGCACCTTTCTGATTTTCACCAGGAAATCTCGCCACTTCTTGTTATCGAAAGACATCAGACGGCTCTTCTTGTTCTCCTGAGTAATGGTCAGATAGGTCATGCTGTCCGTATATTCTCTTCCGTTGAAATAGCGGAAGTAGGATTCTGACAGGAACTCATGTCCCTTGCCACTCTCATCCTTGAACTGTTTTCTGGTAAAGATGTCCTGCTTGTGCAGGGCATAGCCTTCACCCAGAGTCTGTGCGATAGCAGCAAACAGGTTGGTGAACTCATAATAGCTGTCTATATTGGCAGAATACTTCTGCACTGGATTCTCCATTCTCAGAATGGCAGAATATTCTCCAGTCTTGGTATAGAGCACACCGATACCGTCCGTGTCTTCCACGGAGAAGTAGATGTCCTGAAAGATTTTCTTCCGCTTGCCACCAGTGCCAAAGGCATAGACCGATATGGCCATGCCAATGCAGGTTGCCACGAAAAATAAGATTACATATAGTACCATATTCGTTTATTCTTCTGTTTCTTCGGATGATTGATGATTTTCTCCCATACTGGATGATTTGTTGTCATTCTCTTGATAAGAGGTATTGTAGCTTTCTTCGCCATAAAGGGTTGATACACTATCCTTTGCAGTGGAATCCATCCTGCTTGTTTGTGTTTCCACGGTCGCAGGATGTTCTTCTGCCTCTCTCGCCCAAGCAGCTCTTGCCTTGTCAGCACTCCTCATGGCATCCAATGTGGGTGGCTTGTAGGTCTTGTCCTTGCATGCGGTCAGCAATATGCCAGCCAATGCCATAATGATAATGTTCTTTGCTTTCATGCTCATAACCATTCTTTTATGTCAAAGATGCGATACTTTCGCTGAAACAAATAAAGGTAGACCCACACCCTTGGGGGAGAATGAGCCTACCAGTCGTTCATTTTCTACTTGTCATCCACATCTTGGTCATGTCGATACTTTTTTTGTTTCACATTTTTATATGCGCTTGCTGTAGGCATAGATAAATACTCCTTGGTCGTTCTTCTTGGTATGCAGTCCCTTCCGTTGCTTGAACATGATGAGACCTGCACCCGTAGTGATTGCCACGACCAACACTATCAGTCCTGCAATGATACCCATCAGACAGTAGGCGGCAATGAAGCCGATGATGGCTCCTCCTGCCGTGGCTGCTGCCCAATAGATGTACCGTCCCTGTATTCCCATGAATTCAAGGGGCTTCTGGAGTCCCTTAAATAGTGGGTAGTCGGGGTAGTGGATTCCCTGCTCTTCTCTTGCCATTCTTCACGTCGTTTCTCACTTACTGAATATGCACTGAATAACTCTCACTCGTTAGTTGGTCACACCGAAGAACAATGGCAATGCCTGTGCTGCTGCCACGAGGAAGATACATGCTCCTACAATCATCATGATCTTCTTCTTGAAATCTTACTGATTGCTCGTAATATACTGATAATCAATACTAATTGGAATGATAAAATGACGAAAGAAACAAATTAGGAACAACAAAATCAAGAAACCCCAAAATGAAAGCATGAGAAAACATAAATTAACACTGAAAACAACGATAACTTTCCGATTTTATCTTTTGATTGTGCAGGTCAATGAAATGATATTTATGTCATCTCTCTGTGTTTGTAGTAATTCAAAAAGCTCCAAAACAACCTTTTTCGCTCATATTTTATGATTATCAATGAAAGGAATAATATTGCGAAAAACCCAATTATTTGCTTGTTTTGCAAAGATTTTGAGGGTTTTGTGCCTTTCTCTGAATTTATTTTCGTACTTTTGCAAGCGTATTCACTTATTTTATAATAATGTATGGCAAAGAAAGATGTAAACAGATTGAAAATAATGTTGGCAGTAACCAAGCGCTCAAACAAGTGGTTGGCAGAAATGTTGGGTAAAGACCAAGCAACCATTTCTAAATGGTGTACAAACACTTGCCAACCAGACTTGGAAACCTTAATACGGATTTCTGATTTGCTGAAAGTGGATGTAAACGATTTGTTGAACAAAGAATGTATCAAAGAATGATGGACGATATATTGAAACAGATAAAGGCTGGCGAGGTGTCGGGGGTGCAGTTCAAGGAACGCATTCTCGACAAATATGATATTGCCTGTGAGTTAGTGGCGTTCAGTAATTCTCATGGTGGCAAGTTGGTAGTTGGTATAAAGGATAAGACCGGAGAAACCAATGCCTTGTCGTATTCAGAGGTACAAGAAACAACCAACTTGTTGAGTGACATTGCTTCAGAAAACGTAGTGCCATCCATTCTGATAAAGATAGATACTGTTGAGGTCGAGGATGGCAACTTGGTTGTTGCTACTGTGAAGGAAGGACTCAACAAGCCTTATCATGACAACAAGGGAATCGTATGGGTGAAGAATGGTGCCGACAAGCGTAAAGTGTTCGATAATGCTGAACTTGCAGAAATGATGACCGACTGCGGTAGTTTTGCACCAGACGAGGCTGGTGTTAGGGATGCAACTGTCAACGACCTTGATGCAACGACCATCAAGCAGTTTTTGGGCAACCGTTTTGATAGAGTGTTGGAAAAGAAAGGCTTGACAGGTGACGCTTTTAATGAAGCATCACTTGATATGATTTGCTCTGCCATAGCTAAGGGACATGACTGTGAGAAGATACTTCGCAATCTGCGATTTATCCGTCCCGATGGCACACTGACTGTTGCTGCCATGCTTCTGTTTGGCAAATATACCCAACGCTGGATGCCAATGATGACAGCCAAGTGTATCTGTTTTGCTGGCAACAGCGTCGGCAGCAAGGTGTTCCGTGACAAGGTGAATGATGCAGATATGGAGGGAAATCTGCTTCATCAATATGACACTATCATGGATTTCTTCACTCGTAACCTACATAATGTGCAGGTGGGAGATGAATTCAACAGCATGGGTAAGTTGGAAATACCTTACACAAGCTTGGTTGAGTTCACGGTAAACAGCCTTGTACATCGTTCGTTGAACATGAAAGCCCCTGTTCGCATTTTCATTTTCGACAATCGTGTTGAGATTCACAGTCCTGGTGCATTGCCTAACGGACTCACTATTGATGACATCAAGGCTGGAACCTCTATGCCTCGCAATATGTTCCTTTTTAACAATGCTATATACTTGCTGCCATACACCGGTGTAGGTAGCGGTATCACTCGTGCACTTGACGAAGATATCAATGTCACGTTTATGAATAATGACAAGGCACAGGAATTTGTCATCACAGTTTGGAGAGGAGAAAGTAACCAAGTCGAAGACTTAGACACCGGACTTAGACACTCCGACACCGACTTAGACACCGGACTTAGACACTTTAATACCGACTTAGATACCGAACTTAGACACTATAGCACCGACTTAGACACTAAAAGAGTAACTTTGACGAACAAGGAAAAGGATATTGTAAACTTCTGTTCCGTACCTCGTACAACCAAAGAGATACTTGACAGAATTGGTGTCAGTATGCATTCCAAGAACCGTGAACGTTACATCACATCCCTTGTTGCAGCAGGATATTTGCAGATGACTAATCCAGATAATCCTACAGCAAGTAATCAAAAATACAAGAAAGTAAACAAAAGATAAGAAGCGTATGGATTCATTATTTCTATTTCAGTTTGCATGTTTTATATTCATGCTCGTCAATGCCTTCTTCGTGGCACTCTCTTATCTGCATGTACGATGGGAGAACAAGCGGTATGAGCGTTCACGATGGATGATTGTTGTCGCCTTTTTAGGACTGGCGATACAATATGTCATACAGATGGGGTTCGGCTTCCGTGCTGCTGACGACAGTCTTGGGGCTGTCGTTAACATTCTCGTCTATACGCCCTGTTTTTCGCTTATATCCATGGGAATCTACAACATAGAGGCCACACGTTCCAACCTCAAAAAGATGATACTGATGTGCAGTGGTATTTATGCTTCCATCATTGTGGTCTTTTGCGTGGGTATCAGTCTCCATCATAGCCTGTATATCAGAGAAGGGCTTTATTTGATGCTGACTCTGTTTTGCGTAAGTGTTTTCTATTGCATATACATGATTATTCAGGAGATGATTAGGCGTAAGAATATGTTGGAGACAATGGCGGCAACGGATTTGTTGCCTTACGTAAGATATTCGCGTGCAAGTGTAATCATTCTATGGCTCGCAGTTCTTGCTATGCCAGTTGCCATCTTTTCTACTACCTTGTTATATATAGTAGGTCCTGCCGTATTGCTTGCCTTGTTGTTCTTCAATCTTACGTTTATTGCTCTCGGCAGCAGTTATATTCCAACAGAAGAGCTATTGGATAAAGAAGAGGAAAATCAAGGAAGCGGAGAGAAAAAACCTTTACAGCAATTATCTGAGGAGCGCAGAAACTTTATCCAAAACAGTCTTGACCAATGGTGTATGGATTTGGGTTATAAGGATTGTAATGTAAACATGTTGACGCTTTCTCGTACACTTTGTATATCAAAGAACGAATTGAGCCTGTTTTTCGATCAATGCTTGCACTCTAACTTCCGAATATGGCTCAGCGAGATACGTCTCAACGCTGCAAAAAAGATGATGTTGGAATATCCAGATTATAGCAACGACATCATTTCAGCCGAGTGTGGATTCTCTTGTCGAACTCATCTTTACCGAATCTTCAAGACAAAAGAAGGCTGTTCTCCTACAGAATGGAGAGACTTCCAATCTACAGATGTAGCACAAAATGATTCAAATTCAGCATAATCATTTTTTCGTAAAGCACCAAAGAAAAAGCAAAAATTTTATCGAAAAACAGCCAAAAAGGTGTCGCATTCGTAGGAATGCGACACCTTTTTGGTAGGAATGCGACACTTGTACAGTGAAAAACTGCACCTTCTTTCGGAAAAATTCACTATATTTGCAACATGAAGGAAATAATAGAAACTATGCCAAGGATAGAATTAGCCCTGATCATCATCGGGGTGTTTGTACTCATATTAGGTATTATCTTGGGATATGCCATGATACATGAGTACAGGATGTATCTTGAGAATCATTGGAAGGCTCGCTATAGCTTTCGTGACTTCATCAAGAGAGAACGCTTTTATATCTATTTGCTATTGGCATCCATATTTATCTTCCTGACAAACCTCTTGTATTTCCTGGAGTGAGTTTCGGTTAGAATGGATGAATTAGCTTTATGGTGGATACCTGTCTTGTAATTGGAGACAGATCCTTACCTTTACGATAAAAAACAAATGAATGATATGGTAAATTATTTGACAACAAAAAATCGGTTGCTGGTTGCAATACTTGCATTTATTCTTCCATTTTCTTTTGCGAGAGCAGAAGCAAAAAAAGATGGAAAGACTATTTCGCAAGGCTGGTACGTCGGTATTGAGGGTGGAATGCCTTTCGGTTTCTCTACTTTCTCAAGTTTCGGACATGACAAGACGCACCTCGGTTGGGCTGCTGGCTTATATGGTGGCTATCGTTTCAACTCCATATTCTCGGCTGAGTTATCTGCCAAGTATGGAGAGATGAACTTGTCTGCACAAGACTGTTGCGTAGAACGTAACTATTGGTTGGGTAGCGACGGTGTGCTTTACAACGCAGGTGTCTTAGGCATGGACAGTTGGGAGTATGCCAATCTGAAAAGCCATGTCAGGATGGGTTGGTATGGGGCAAGAGTGAACGTTCATCTCCTTGGACTGTTCCACAAGACAGCTAACAGCCGATGGGATTTGGCTGTTTCACCTCATATATATGCAGTAACGACCAAGGCTGATATCCAGACTATAGCCGATGATGCCAAGGTGATGAAAGGTTCTACCAACTGGCATTTGGGTTATGGTGCAGACTTGCAGGTGGGCTACCAACTGACCTCATGCCTGAAATTGGGCATCTATTCCGGTTTGACTCGTCTTACTGGCGAACGTATGGACGGAATGCCAGAACATCTGCATAAGAACAACTTTGTTTGGGAAAGTGGAGTAAGATTGGGGATTAACCTCTCTAAAAAGAAAAACAAGGTAGCAGAAACTCCATCAGTTCCACAAAAGGAAGTTCTACAAACGGAGGTTCTACAACAGGAACCAACTTCTTCGGAGAATGTCAATCAGAAAGAAACAGTGGATAAGGCAGAAACAAGAGTTGTTGAACAAGACATAAAAGAATCTGCAAAGGTGACTTTCCCTGTCATATATTTCACCTTCAATAGTATCGACATCCAACAAAATGAAGAGACTAAATTGAATGCTATTCTCAAAACATTGAAAGAGAATCCGGAGATGAAGGTGACGGTAACAGGTTGGTGTGACACAAAAGGCAGCGTGGCTGTCAATAAACGTATATCTCGCCAGCGTGCTGAAGCCGTAAAAACTTGGCTTGTGAAGAATGGCATAGAGGCTAATCGCATTACTGCAATAGGAAATGGTAGCGATGACACCCAAGATGCGGATAAGGCTCGCCGAGTAGAGACTAAAGACAATCATAAGTAACCCATAAAACAAGATAGAAAATGAAAGCAAAAAGAAGATTTAATATTTGGTTATGGGTGCTGTTATGCGTCCCATGCCTGTTGGCAAGTTGCGACCATAATGTTCATGATGGTGAGGATGAGGGTGGCTTGTCAGTATCGCTCACTTGGGCGGATGAAGCCGACCAAGGTACGGATGTGAAGGATGTGAAGCTCTGGATATTCAATGCCGATGACGGTTCCTTAGTTGAGGAAAAACATTATGGCAGTGCGCAGGAGGTGGCAAGCCAACGCTTCGCTCTTCCTGAAGGGCATTATCAGATATTGGCTATTACCAATCTCATAGAGCCATTCTTCACCACTGACCAGACCAGGGCTTTGACTAATTGGAACAATATCCAGATAGGCTTGACCAATCCTAAGGATGTGAACCATAATGCTTATTTCGGAGTGACCGACGTGAGGATTGACAACAAGGAAGGCAACTATGTGGTACAGAATCCTGTTAAAAGCGTGCTTGCCGAACTGACCATCATCATAGAGAATGTACCTAAAGGTACAGAAATGAGTGGTAAGGCATTAGATGCAGCCTGGTATCTGTTCCCTACACAGAAGAATAGTGATGGAGAATATGGATTGCCGAGCATAAAGCCAACAGAAGTGGAAATGCCTACTATCTTGGCTACTGAGTCAACTTTGCAATCAGAAGTCATCCGGCTGATGCCGACCATACAGGGAAGCCCCGCCTCTCATGTTTATCTCCGCCTCTTGCTCCCTAACGGGACCTTGCAAGAGTATGACATCACCGCTCCTGCGATGAAGGTTGGAGGAAAGTATGAGTTGCGACTCAACTACAACCAAATGCAGCCAAAGATGAATCTGGAAGCTACCATCAACGGTTGGACGAACCTCAACAATGAAGTAGAAATAAAATAATAATAACTTTTAAAATGTTTATAAGATGAAAAAGATGACTAAGTTCTTCGCCCTTGCACTCTTGGCTGGTGCAATGGTTTCATGCAGTACAGAAGACACCGCACCTTCTACCCAGAACGATAAGGTAGCCGTGCAGTTTACTGGTGGTATCAGCGTAAACACCCGTGCTGCTGGTGTAGCTTGGGCTGATGGTGACAGGATCGGTATCTTCATGACAGAAGCAGGCAAGACACTCTCTGCGGATGTAATCAAAGAGGGTGTTGACAATGTTTGCTATCAGTCAAATGGAAGTATAGCCTTTTCACCTGTTTCTGGTGGTAAGACTGTTTTCTTCCCGATAGATGGAGATGTGGACTTCTATTCTTACTATCCACAGACTACGGTCAATGACTACAAGGTAGCACTTGATGTAACAGACCAAACGAAACAAGAAACTATCGACTTTATGTATGCCAAGACAGAAGGCTGCAACAAAGCTACGCCACAGGTTGACTTGAAGTTCTTCCATAAGTTAAGCAATCTTATTTTGGATGTTCAACCAGGTAACGGTCTCACGCAAGAAGACCTTAGGAGAATGACTGTGACAGTGAAAGGTCAGAATACCAAAGCCACTTTCAATCTTGTGGATGGGACTATCTCTGGTGAAGAAAATCCTGCGGACATCATGATGAAAACTACCGAAGCTGGCAAGCAGTATGAGGCAATCCTGCTCCCTACAGACGAAGAAACCCGAGTGATAGAGTTTGATCTCAACAATGGTTACGACGCTCCTTTCGTATGGACAATGCCTGTAAAACTTGAGGGTGGCAAAAGATACCACTATACAGTAGTAAAATTGAGTCGTTCTGCCGTAGAGATTTCTGGAATCATTAAGCCTTGGACAGAGGCAGGAGACAATAATGAACATATAGCACAATAACAACACTTAAAATATAACGTTTATGAAGAAATTTAGATTCTTATACATCGCTGCCGCAGCATTGCTGTTTGCAGCTTGCGCTAACGAAGAAGACGGTATCGGCAACAATGGTCCTGTTGCTGCTACCGTACAGGCGGACATTTCCAACAATATCAAAACCCGTGGAACTGCAGACAACAACAGCTGGACAGCAGGCGATGCCATTGGCGTAAATGTCACATCAACAGGCAATACAACAGGAGACAACAAAAAGTATGTAACAACAAATGGGGATGGTACTTTTGAAGCTGCTGACAATAACAACATCATCTATTTCAAGGACAACAAAGAGACAACATTTAGTGCATACTATCCTTATAACAAATTCTTAACTGATGGTAAAATGAATTGGAATATAGCTGAGGTAGAAGCAAACCAACCTTGTAAGGCTGATGTACTTTTTGCCTCAGGAGCTACTGCAAGTAAAGCATCTCCAACTGTGAATTTTACAGATGCAGAACATCGCTTTAAGCATTGTATGAGTTTGGTTGAATTCAAAATTAAGCCAGGGCAGGGTGTCAAATCTAACAATTATAAATTCAATAGCTTGAATATGAAAGGAATATTTACAAGCGGTAAATTTGACACAAGAACAGGTTCGGTTGAAACTGCTGGTGACAGAGCTACTCTTACTCGTGTTTTTAATGATGTACCTTTTGAAAGCGAAGAAAGTTTTGCTTATATCATGTTGCCGCAAAGTCTTGAAAGCAATAAAATGGATATAGAGATTTACTTGTTGTTGAATGATAGCGAAGTAAAATACACAACCCCTATAACACCATCCACCAATGGAAAATTTGAAGGTGGCAAAAAATATATATACAACATAACTGTTAAAAATACTGGGATTACTATAGAAAATGCTAATATAGTTCCTTGGGAAAATGGTGATTCAAGTGATTTAGACGCAGATATAGAACAATAAAGTACTGAAAATAGGAAATACAGGGTTAGTGAGCTTGGCCG
>ERZ870021.11-NODE-11-length-18630-cov-4.531774_pt1 | contig 18630 bp, 16 predicted proteins | sample MGYA00520890_ERZ870021 | MGnify/ENA primary metagenome ERZ870021 (study PRJEB32232, sample SAMN07284987) | human gut metagenome | biome: human-associated habitat; material: feces | host: Homo sapiens | place: Tanzania | collected 2014-08-14 ...
CGGTCGTTTGCCTTGCAAAAACTTAACCTAAATCGGCGATTTCTTCGCCGCAAAAATGCTTCGCACCGAAAAGAGCGCATTTTCAGATGATTTTTCGTGAGCGTAAGGGATGCCGTACTATCCGTACTGCTCCCGAGCGGTCACGGAAAAGGGCTGAAAAGACGCCTTTTCGGTAATTAGCGATGACGAATGGAATCCCTAGCAAGTTTTAAGTTAAACCGACAGCAAAAATATTTGAGTGAGGTATATATGAACAAAAGCGTTCGTCAATTCGTTTTGCCCGTTCTTTCTGCCGCGATATGGGGGGCGGCTTTTTTGGCGCAGGGTAATTTAAGCAACGTTTTACCGCCGTTTTTTATAAATTTTGCAAGGAGTATGCTTGCCGTAATAACGCTTTCGGTAGTTGACGTTTGTTTTACTTCGGTTAAAAAAGCGCAAAAAAAAGAGACAAAACCAATAAATAAAAAAATGTTTATAATCGGCGGAACGTGTTGCGGGTTATCGCTTTGCGTGGCTGTGAATTTACAACAATTAGGTATTGACTACGGCGCTACGGCGGGGGAAGCCGCGTTTATTACCACTTTATATATGGTTCTCGTGCCGATATTCGGGGTGATTTTAAAAAGAAAAATCGGTTTGAACGTTTGGATATCCGTAGTTTTTGCCGTTATAGGGCTTTCGTTTATCTGTGAAATCCATACGCTTAACTTCAGTATCGCGTATTTGTATCTTATACTCGCCGCGCTTTTTTTTGCCATGCAGATAATGTTCGTGGACTACTTCGTCGGATATGTTGACGGAATAAAATTGTCGTGCGCTCAATTTTTAATAACGGGCGTTTTGTCGGGCGTTATTTCTCTGTGCGTGGAAAAGGTGGAGACGACTGCTTTTAAAGAGGCGATATTTCCGCTTTTATACCTCGGCGTATGTTCGAGCGCGATAGGTTATACCTTGCAAATTACAGCGCAAAAGGGAACTAATCCCGCCGTCGTTTCTCTTTTATTATCGTTTGAATCGGCTTTTGCTCTTTTGTTCGACGTTGTGGCTTGTTTGTTCACGGGAAACAAAATCAACGAAACACCCATGCAATTTTTGGGCTGTTTTCTTATGTTTACGGCTATAGTTTTATGTCAGATAAATTCTTTCAAGCGCAAAAAAAAGAAAAAGGAAGCGGATAATCGACCATAATTTACGAAATCTTAACGATATCGTAACAAATTGTAGTGCAAGAAAAGTAATTTTTCTTGCTTTTTTTGTATTTTTGCATTACAATAGTAATGTTATGACAGAGAAAATTTTAACTTACGTAGCGTTATTTCTCGCTATTTTGGTAGTTATGCCGGCGCATGAATTCGCCCACGCGTTCGTAGCGTATAAATCGGGGGACGAAACGCCGAAGATTCACGGAAGACTTACCCTGAATCCGTTTGCGCATTTCGACGCAGTCGGGCTTATCATGCTTTTGGTAGCGAAATTCGGCTGGGCAAAACCCGTTCCCATAAACCCGTATAATTTCAGACATTTAAGGCGCGATTACTTTTTGGTATCGATAGCGGGCGTAACGATGAACCTCATTCTGGCATTCCTGCTGTATCCCGTTTATCTTGTCGCGGCGACGTATTTACCGACCGGGCTTGACAGCAATTTTTTAAATCTTGCCGTCTTACTTTTAAAACTTACGCTTTATTGTATCTTTGTTTTGAACGTAAATCTTCTCGTGTTTAATCTTATACCCGTGTTTCCGCTTGACGGTTTCAGGGTGATGGAAGTTATTTTTTATAAAAAGCCGAACAGTAAAGTTTTACAATTTTTGCGTAAATACGGTCATATTTGTTTGCTCGCGCTGATTTTAATCAACTGGTTGACGGAGTACGTTCCGCAATTAGTTTACGTTGATTTATTCGGTTTTCTGATGAGTGTTCTGACTGCTTGGGTAAGATTTCCGATAGAATTGTTCTGGCATTGGATTTTTAACTTATTCATTTGATTTCGAGGGTAAAAAGTGGCTGCAAGCGATAAGAAAAAAGTTAATATAGATAAGTTCGAGTCGGTCGTAGATTATAATACTAAACTCGAAAATTTCGACGGCCCGCTCGACCTTTTGCTGTACCTTATAAAACAGGCGCAAATAGAAATTAAAGATATTTTCGTATCCGAGGTTACCGAACAGTTTTTGGAATACATTCAATCGGTTGACAGGCTCGATATAGAAAAAGCAAGCGAGTATCTGGCAATGGCTGCTACCATACTGGATATTAAAGCCCGTTCGGTATTGCCGTCGCTCGAACCCGAAGAAACGGAGGAAGATCCGAAAGCGGCTTTGATAAGAAAAATAGAGGAATACAAGATTTTCAAAGAAAAAGCCGAACAACTCAAAGAAATCGAAACGGTTGACAGGTTTTATAAAGAACCGGACGAGTCTGCTTTCGACGTAAGAATAATTTATAAAGATTTTACTCTTCAAGGGCTTATCAAGGCGTTTGCCAAACTTATGGAGCAGGTCGATATAAGGGAGGTAAACAGAACTACCGATAAAAGCATACCGAAAGAAGTCTTTACCGTAAGAGATAAAATCGAATTTATAAAAGAAACCCTTTTAGAACGCGAAAGTTGCAGTTTTTTTGAGTTATTTACGAGGTATTACACCAAAAACGAATTGATTACGACCTTTCAAGCCATGCTCGAACTTTTGAAGCATCAGTATATTCTTGTTGAGCAGAAGGCGATTTACGACGATATTACGATAACTTTAAACCCTGACAGGAGTGAAGAAATTGGAGAAATTGACGAGTATAATTGAGTCTATTTTATTTATAAGCGGTAAAGCCGTAGCAATAAGCGATATTTCCGAAAGAATAGACTACACCGATAGAGAAATTTTAAAAGCGGCAAAATTGCTTCAGGAAAAATATTCCGATCCTTGCGGGATAAATTTATTGATTTTCAATAACAAATTACAATTTTCGTCTAACCCTAAAAATGCAGAGCCGGTTTCGCTCGTTTTAAATCCCATAAGGGAAAGAGAACTTTCCAAAAGTATGCTCGAAACGGCTGCTATCGTCGCGTATAAGCAACCGGTTACGAGGCTCGATCTTGAAGAAATAAGGGGTAACAGCGAGTACGCTATCCAAAAACTTCTCGAAATGAAGGTTATTGAAGTCGTAGGACGCAAGGATGCCGTAGGTCGCCCCGTACTTTTCGGTACGACGGACGAATTTTTAAAACGATTTCAGATATCGTCGCTTGACGAATTGCCCGATTACGACGAACTTATGGCTCGTATAAAGATGTCAACGGGTACGGACGATTCTTATTTGTACAAAAAACCCGAATACGTCGAGGGTAAAGCGGATACCCCGCAGGAAATCGATTTTTCTTCTTTAAAAACAAGAGGCGAAGTCAACGACGAAAAACTCGAAGAATTCGAGTTCCCGAATATAGAAGAAGAAGTTCCCGATTTTCTGGAAGGCGAAAATTACACCGTGTTGTCGGCTGAAGAAGACGATGACGACGATGACGACGAATAAACCGAGATATTAAAACGAATAAAACGAGATATTAAAACGGAGTTGTTTTTATGAATATAAGAGAAGAATCACTTAAAAAACACGCAGAATGGAAAGGCAAAATCGAAATTGTTTCGAGAGTGGAAGTCGATACGAGAGAAAAACTTTCCTTAGCCTATACGCCGGGAGTTGCAGAACCTTGTATGGCGATTCATGAAGACGTAGAAAAGAGTTTCTGCCTTACAAGGCGTTGGAATACCGTTCCCGTAATAACCGACGGAACAGCTGTTTTGGGCTTGGGTGACATCGGTCCCGAAGCGGGTATGCCCGTAATGGAAGGCAAATGCGCTTTATTCAAAACTTTCGGCGGCGTCGATGCTTATCCGTTATGCATCAAATCAAAAGATACGGAAGAAATAATTAAAACCATCAAACTTTTATCGGGTTCTTTCGGCGGAATAAACCTTGAAGATATTTCCGCGCCGCGTTGCTTTGAAATCGAAACGAGATTAAAAGAAGAACTCGACATACCCGTTTTTCACGACGACCAGCACGGTACGGCGATAGTAACCGCCGCTGCGCTTATCAACGCGTTGAAAATCGTCGGTAAAAAAATGGAAGATATTAAAGTGGTCGTTAACGGCGCGGGCGCCGCAGGCACCGCGATAGTTAAATTTTTATTGAATTTCGGCGTTAAAGATATAGTGGCGTGCAGTCGGAACGGTATTTTGGAAGATACGCAATCCTTTAACCCGGCTCAAAGAGAATTATCAAAGATAACTAATCCGAGAAAACTCGTCGGCAAACTTGACGTCGCAATGAGCGGTGCCGACGTTTTAATAGGCGTTTCGGTTGCCAACTGCGTTACGAAAGACATGGTTCGCTCGATGGCAGATAAACCTATTTTATTTACGTGCGCAAATCCCGTACCCGAAATTTTGCCTGAGGACGCTTTCGACGCGGGCGCGTACATCGTAGGGACGGGATCTTCGCAGTACGCAAACCAAATAAACAACGTTCTTGTTTTTCCCGGGCTTTTCAGAGGCGCTTTGGACGCGCGCGCCACGACGGTAAACGTCGAAATGATGATGGCTGCGTCCATGGGAATTGCCGAATGTGTTTCGGATAAAGAGTTGTCGAGAGATTACATTTTACCTTACGCTTTCGATCGGCGGGCGCATAATTCGGTTGCCGAAAAAGTTAAGGAAACCGCTATAAAAACAGGGGTGTCAAAACTTTACAAATAAGAGCGTTACTTTGGTTTTGTCAGGAATATAAAAAAGCGTTTTTCCCGAGATGGGAGCGGATAACGCGTATAAATAGAATTTCAATGCAAAAAATAGGTGTAAGTAATTATGCCTGTTTTTTTATTTGCTTTGATTACGGTTATATTGTTTTTTCCGTTGGTATTCGGCGTTTACGTATTTTTTGACGGTGAAAGCAAACGACTGAATTTTTCGGTTTATATTTATAAAAAAGTAAAAATCTTCGGCGGATTCGTAGAAAAATGCGAAGGGGAATATATACTGCATCATTCCGATAAACGCGCGCGAATGTTTAAAAAAGACGATATGAATAAGATAAAAATCAAACTTAAGGACAAAAAATATTTTGAGTTGTTATCGTCAAGGCTCGTAGTGTCTTTCTCTTTTTCGCCGGGATATTGCAATTTCGGGGGTATAATTACGGTCGCAAGCAATTTTTTATGCCCGCAAATAAGGGCAAAAAAAGACTTTATCAAACTTAAATCAACGGTATATATAGGAAAAGACGAGTACGTTAAAATATATTACAAACTAAAATTCGTTACTACGTTATGCCTGATTATAACCTTACTTTTAATAATGGCGGTGAGAAATGAAAAATAATAAAAATACAAACAAAAACAGGAATACAAAAGAAACTTTCGATTGTATATCAAAATACGTTACGCCCGATGCTATTATAGGTAACCCCATAATTACGTCTTCGGGTACCGTAATAATACCCGTTTCAAAATTAAGTATGGGGCTATGCCTTGGCAAGGGAGAATACGGAGAAGTGAAAGTTTTCAGCCCCAACAAAAATTATCCTAACGTTAACGCGGAAGGCGGTATAGTTTCAATGAAACCTTTCGGTTTTCTGATTGAAACAAAAAAGGGCGTAAGGTTTATTTCACTTCCTGAAACCTATATGGATAAGACGATGGACGCTATCATGAATTTTTTAGGAGAGAAAAATGAAAAAATGTAAAAAATCGGTTATTATATGCGTAATTCTTATGATTATTATGACGAACGTAATTACAAGTAAAACCGATAATATCACTTTGGCAAGCGCAAATCAGAGTTCTGAAATCGTAATGGAAAAAGACAGTTTAAGAGTTTTATATAAGGCAAACGAAAATAAAAAATTGCCGATTGCAAGTACTACTAAAATAGTAACGGCGATTACGGTTATAGAAAATGCAAAACTTAGCGATAAAGTAGAAATTACCAAAGAAAGCGTCGGGGTTGAAGGCTCGAGTATTTATCTCAAAGTCGGCGACGTTTGCACCGTTGAAGAACTTTTATACGGTCTTATGATGCGTTCCGGCAACGATGCCGCCTGCGCGCTTGCGTTACACGTCGGAAAAACAATAGATAACTTTGCAAAAATGATGAATGAACTTGCAACGAAATGCGGAGCGCGTAATTCACGTTTTACTAATCCCCACGGACTTCACAATGACAATCATTATTCTACCGCGTACGATATGGCGGTTATTTCCTGCTACGCGCTTAAAAACGAAACTTTCAAAAAAATCGTATCGACAAAAAAAATTACGATAAATTCTCATACGTTTATAAACAAGAATAAAATGTTGTTTCGTTATTTAGGAGCCAACGGTATAAAAACGGGATACACCAAAAAAGCGGGGAGATGCCTTGTTACGGGCGCGGAGAAAAACGGCATGCAACTTGTTTCCGTCGTTTTGAATTGTCCTTCGATGTACGAAAGATCGGAAGAACTGTTAAACGAAAGTTTTGATAAATTTAATCTTACCACTCTTTTGGATAAAGGCGCGAAAGCAGGCGAAGTTTCTTTAGTTGATTGTCCTTATCCTTTAAAAAAATACGACGTGATACTCGATAATCCGCTTACCTTACCGCTTAGCGAAACAGAGCGGCGAAAGGCAAGAATCGTATTTGAACCGATAAATTTTCTCAATTATCCCGTAGAGCATGGAAAACTACTCGGAAATTTACGCGTTTTCGTTGATAAAGACTTGATTTTTTCATTAAAATTGTTTAATATATATAACGATAATACGTTATCTTACGGGGAAGCGCTATACGGCGTCTTTGCGCGTTGGGGTTTTTATGAGAATCAATAAATATCTGGCAGATTCGGGTGTTGCGTCAAGGCGCGCGTCCGATAAACTTATCGAAGAGGGAAGAGTCAAAGTAAACGGAAAGGTATGTAAACTCGGCGACGAAGTCGAACTCGATGACGTAATTACGGTTGACGGTAAAGAAATCTCGCTTAAAACCAAGTGGGAATATTACATAATGAATAAGCCCAAAGGGTACGTGACTACCGTAAAGGACGATAAGGGAAGAAAAACCGTTATGGATTTACTGCCTCAAAGCGCGGGCAGAGTGTATCCCGTCGGCAGGTTGGATTACGATACCGAGGGGCTTTTAATACTTACGAGCGACGGTGAATTAGCAAATCGTCTTACACATCCGAGAAACGAAATACCGAAAACTTATCTTGTAAGAATTGAAGGTAAAATAAACGAAAACGCGCTATCAAAACTTCGCGGAGGCGTTTATCTCGACGGAATAAAGACTAAAAAAGCAAACGTCAAGGTCATTGAAGAAAATCAAAATTTTACAAAACTGCACGTAACGATAACCGAAGGCAAAAACCGTCAGGTACGCAGAATGTTTGAAAGCGTCGGTATAAACGTAGATTTTTTAAAACGCATAAAAATCGGCGATTTGACTTTACGCGGGCTTGATCGCGGCGACGTAAGAAAACTATCGAAAGAAGAAGTTTACTATTTGCAAAACTTATAATCATTTCAACCTCGTTAATCGGCGAGGTTTACTCTTTACTCTTTTCGGAGGTGTAAAATGGAACGTAATAACGTTAACGATTACGAGCAACTTTTAGCCGAACTCAACAATAAATATTTTGAAAAAGTTTGCGATATTTTCGATACGGCTAAATCAGAACTCGTCAATAAACTAAAAGAAACGCTCGGCGAAGAATACGCCGTTCTCGATAAAGAGATTAAATTACTTAAACAAAGCGCGCTCGATCTTCGCACGCAATTTGACAACGAGCCTTTTATGGTAGATCTCAAAGAAAAACTCGAAACCGCAAAAAGCGAGTTTGTCGAAGCAAAGGACGACGAAACCCGCTCGATAAAAAAGGCGGAGCTAAATGCGGTTTTATCCGAAATCGCAAAAAAGAATCTCGAAGTATTTTCAAAAATGGCTGAATTGCGAAAGCAAATCGACGCAAAATGTTCGGTTGCGACGGACTTGATTAAAGAAAAAGAAAAAGACTTCACTTTAATGGAAAAACAAGTTATCGAAAACGCAAGAAAACGAACGCTTGAACTTGCAGTTTCTTATAAAAGCGAAGTTTCCGCTCTTTCTTACGCATTTGACGTCAAAAATTACAGCGACGAAATGCCTTTTTTAAAAAGTTTCGATCCGAATATGAAACTTATGGACTTTAATAAAGAGGCTTTTATGAACGCTTTTTTAAACAAAAATCAAACCTGCGGTTCATGCGCGGGTGATTGTCAGGCTTGTCAGGGGATAGCCGAAAATAAAAATCATTTTACGTCCGAATCAAAGGGCGAATTTAAAAATTAAGAGGTAAAAACCTATGTGGTGGTTTGTTTTTGCGCTGTTAACGGCGCTTTTGTGGGGCGCAGCCGACCTTTTTTATAAAAAAGGCACGGTCGCCGAAGATAAGTACAGTCCGATGAAAATCGTCGTGGCGGTCGGTTTCGTAATGGGACTGCACGCGCTCGTGTACGGACTTATCAACCGGGTGTCTTTTACGATAAACGACGTAGTTACTTATTTGCCCGTTTCCGCAATGTACATAATTTCAATGGCGATAGGCTACAAGGGGCTTCGTTACCTTGATTTATCCGTTGCATCGCCCGTTCAGAACGCTTCCGGGGCGCTCGTCGTTATATTGCTGTTGCTCGTTTTTCAGGCAAAAGTCACCGTGTACGACGTTATAGCCATAGTTTTGGTTTTCGCAGGTATTATAGGCATGGGCGTAATCGAAAAGAAGGAAGACGATTACGTACCGCTTATAGAGAGCGATAAAAAATACGCCGTCAGCGTTTTAGCGATTGTCTTTCCTATTTTGTATTGCGTAATCGACGCTTTGGGAACTTTCGGCGACGCCGTTGTGCTGGAACAATTAAAAATTATAAGCGAAGACGCCGCGCTGATTTCATACGAACTTACCTTTTTCGTATGCGCCGTCGTTTGTTTCATTATCCTTCTTTGCAAAAAACAGAAATTCGACTTTAAATCCGATAAATTCAAACTCACCGCCGCAATATTTGAAACAGGCGGACAGTTTTTTTACGTTTTTGCGTTGGCGGGTAATTCAGTTATAGCGGTTCCCATAGTCGGTTCTTATTGTATATTCTCGGTAATATTCTCAAGAATTTTCCTTAAAGAAAAGTTATCGCCGAGAAAACTCGTTATGGTTATTCTGGTTATCGTCGGTATAGTTTTAATGGGTGTAAGCGAGGGCTTGCAGGGTTAATTTTTCCACCAGTCTTCAGGTCTGTCGTCGGAGTTTTCTCCGACGACTTTTTTACTATCGAAAAAGACGCTTTTAAGTTTTATTTTACCGCTTTTTATTTCGGATTTACCTTTGATCGTATATACGACGAAGTAGTCGTATAATCCGTCGCGTATAAGCGTGTCTTCAAAATTATCGCGCCCGCTGTAAATTAAAGTATCTTTGCCTTCGCCCGACCGTATAATTTCAACCGATGCGTATTCGGGAATAGCACATTCGAAGGATACGACGTTTTTGTTTAATTTTACCGAAACGGATAAGTCTTTGAAAGAAGTAAATCTTTCGCTTTTCGTATTCGGCGCGGACTTATCCGAAAGCGTAAATTCCAGGAGGTATTTTTCGGGCGTGTTTTCGTCGGCAAGTAAAATTTTGCCGTCCTTTTCGTATGATATTTTATCGATAAAAACTTTTTTAAGACCGTAATTTTTAAAATTATCGGGCTGATGATTTTTATATAAAAACTCAAGGTATTTTCCGACAAGCGTCGTCGGGGTTTTTGAACCGGTTTCGTTTTTTACTGGAGCGTTATCCTTGTTGCCGAGCCATACGGCAACGGTGTTTTCGGTCGTATAAGCAACCGCGTAACAATCGTAATTGTTTTCGTTTATACCGTTGGTACCGGTTTTCGCGCAGACGTTAAAATCGAGATAAGAAAGTTTTTTTGCCGTTCCGCTTTTGACAGTTTCTTGCAACATATCGTTTATAACGCTCGCCGTAGAAGGCGAAAAAACCTTTGTCTTTTTGCTATTATCGGATTGAAAAACTTTACCGTTAAATATAATTTTCCGCACAAAATGCGGTTTTTGATATTCTCCTAAGTTTGCAAAAGTTGAATATGCCGCTGCCACGTTTTTTAATTTTTCTCCGTTACCGAGGTTTCCGAGCGCCAAAGAAAGACCGTTATTTCTTACCGATAATCCGAGTTTTTCCGCGTAATATTTTGCCTTATCGATACCGATGCAATAGAGTATCTTTACCGCGGGGACGTTAAGGCTTTTTTTAATCGCATCCGCAACGCTTACGTCGCCGTAATATTTATCGCCGTAATTTTTCGGTTTATAACCGTCGAAATCACAAGGCTCGTCGGTAATTTTCGTGTATTTCGTCAGATAATTTTCTTCGATTGCCGGCGCGTAAACGTATAATGGTTTTCCGAGCGAAGCGATATCCCTCGATAATTCTCCTGCGGTCGAAAAATAGGCTTTAACGCCTGCGTTTTTGTTGTCCAAAACTATTGCCTGATAATCACTGCTGTTTTCATAATCGGATAATTCTTTTTGTAATGCGGAATTATAATACGTTAAAATTTTGCAATCCTTTAATGAATATGGCGATGCGCCGTATTCGGTTTCTATTTCGTCCATACATGCCTTGACGTAAGACTCGTACGGCTCTTTCTGTCCTTTATAAACTATAAGTTCTTCGTTTATAGCGGTATTTTTTTGATTTTCGTCTATATAACCGAGCCTATGCATCGTCTCGATTACTTTGTTCCTTTTTTTAAGACATAATAACTTGTTTTTGTTCGGGTTTAACTTTGAGGGCGCGGAGATTATTCCCGCAAGCGTCGCTATTTGCGCAAGGGAAAGTTTTTCCGGCGGCAGATTGAAATAATGCATGCCGGCGTTATATAGCCCGAAAGTATTTTCGCCGAAGTAAATCGTATTGAGATACATCGTTATAATTTTGTCTTTCGGGTAACTTTTTTCAAGAGCGACCGATAGTTTTATTTCCTCGATTTTTCTCGCAAGCGTTTTTTGACTTGTCAGATGCGTGTTTTTTACAAGTTGCTGTGTTATCGTGGACGCGCCTTGTTTATATGAAAGGTTTTTAAGGTTTACTAAAAACGCCTTAATCATCCGTTTGAAATCCAGACCGTTATGCTTATAAAAGTTTTTGTCCTCCGTTGCGATAAAAGCGTTTTTTATTAGCGCGGAGTATTCTGAGTTCGCGTTTTTATAATTTTTTCCGTCGGTAACGGATATAAGATCGTCGTTTTCGTCGTAAAAATCGACGCGCTTTGTCGTTTCTTCGAGTTTATCCGGATCGAGCATGATTTTTGACGGCGTTAAAAAAACAATCGCCAAACTAAGCGCGGAAAGAAAAATAACGGTAATTACGCAAACGCTTGCGATTTTGAGCAGTTTCTTCATATACCTTTATTATCTGCATACTCTTTAAAAATAATTATTAGGTTTAATTACGCTTGCTAAAAAAATGGTTTTATTATATAATAAACTTGCTATGAAATTTTATAAAGTAATTACATACGGATGCCAGATGAACCTGCACGAATCGGAAAAACTTGCGGGCATTTTATCCGCTAAAGGATATTTTCCGACCGATGACGAAAAACAAGCGGACGTTATAGTTTTTAACACCTGCTGTATAAGAGAAAACGCCGAACAACACGCCTTGGGAAACCTCGGCGCGCTCAAATATCTGAAAAAGCAAAATCCTTCGCTTATAATAGCCATCGGCGGCTGTATGACTCAGCAACCCGGCGTTATGGAAAAGATAAAAGAAAGTTATCCTTTCGTCGATATAGTTTTCGGAACTCATAATCTCGAACGGTTCGGCGATTACCTCGATGAAAGAACGGCAACCAAAAAGAAGGTTCTGAAGGTCATAGACGATAACGGAAAGATTTACGAAGGAACTACGCCTTTCAGAACGAGTTTTCCGAACGCATGGGTAAACATAATGCAGGGTTGTAACAATTTTTGCACCTATTGTATCGTGCCTTACGTACGGGGAAGGGAAAAGAGTCGCTCCGAAGACGCCGTTTTTTCGGAAGTTCAAAAACTCGTTCTGCTCGGATATAAAGAAGTTACTTTGCTCGGTCAGAACGTAAACTCTTACGGAAAAGACTTGTCGGGCGGCGTTTCTTTTGCGACGTTAATCGACAAGTTGAAGGAAGTAAGAGGGAATTTCAGACTTCGTTTTATGACAAACCACCCAAAAGATCTCAATGAGGATTTGGTTAAAGCGGTTTCGCAAAACCCGCATTGCTGTCATTCGATACATTTACCTGTTCAGGCGGGAAGCAATCGTATTCTGAAACTGATGAACAGAAAATACACTGCGGAAGATTACCTGGAAAAAGTTAAACTTATCCGTAAATATATGCCCGATTGCGCAATTACGACCGATATAATGGTTGGATTTCCGACGGAAACGGAAGAGGATTTTGCGGATACCTTAAAACTCGTCAAAGAGGCGGAATTTTCATCGGCGTTTACTTTTGTGTATTCGAGAAGAAAAGGTACCGTCGCCGACAAAATGGAAGGACAGATCCCCGAAGAAATAAAAAAAGATCGTATTATGCGACTTGTGGATCTTTGTAACGAGCAGACGAGAAGTTATTCGGCTAAATACGTGGGAAAAACGATAACCGTACTTTGCGAAGATTTCGACAAGAAAAAAGGGCTGTATATGGGGCGCGACGAATACGGCAGAATGGGTTATTTTAAATCCGACCGTAACGTCGTCGGAGAATTTTGCGACCTGAGTGTAACCGACGCCAACGGAATATCTCTTTACGGCGATTTGCTCTCGGTCGTACTTTAACGCGTAAAAAAAGGAAAAAACTTGCAACTTTTCAAGGTGAAAACTATGGCGAAAGAAAATAAAATGTCGTCAATGATGACGCACTACCTTTCCGTAAAAGAAAAATACGAAGATTGTATAGTCTTTTACAGACTCGGCGATTTTTACGAGATGTTTTTCGACGATGCGATAGAAGCGTCCGAACTTCTTGATCTGACGCTTACGGGAAGAGATTGCGGACTGAAAGACCGCGCGCCGATGTGCGGTATTCCTTTTCACGCGGCGGATACGTATATTGCCAAACTTGTTTCAATGGGCAAAAAAGTCGCTATATGCGAGCAACTTACCGAGCCGGGCGCTCAGAAAGGGCTTGTGGAAAGGGACGTTGTCAGAGTAGTTACGGGCGGAACCGTAATCGAAGATAACCTCGTTGACGAAAAAAGCAATAATTTTATCTGTTGCGTATATATCGGCGATAATTGCGCCATTTCCTGGGCGGATATCACTACGGGGGAGTTTTTTTGTCAGCAACTTTCTTCTATAGATAAACTATTAGACGCATTATATCGCGTCAACGCCTCCGAAATTATTTGTAACGACGCGGGCTACGAATATTATAAAAATCTTGCCGACGGAGTTAAATCCTCCGTTGTAAAATTTTCGCCCTACAAAGAACAATGTTTTTTGTTTTCAAATTCAAAAAAATGCTTGCTTGAACAATTTTCGGTCGCTACTTTGGACGGCTTTATACCTTCGGATAAAAACTGCGCCATATCGGCGGCGGGCGCTCTTGTTTCCTATCTAAAAGAGACGCAGATGCACTCTCTTTGTAATATCAAAAACCTTTCCTGCTACGACGACGGAAACTTTTTGATTTTAGACGCAAGCGCGCAAAGAAACCTTGAAGTTTTAAAGTCCATAAGAGACGGTAAAGTTTACGGAAGCCTTCTGTGGGCGGTGGACTTTACGAAAACCGCAGGCGGCGCAAGAAAATTAAAAGAAGTTTTAACCTCGCCGCTGCATGATGCGGATGCGATAAATTACCGCCAAGACGGGGTTGAGGATCTTTACAAGGATAATCTTACGAGAGAAGCGATTGCCGATTCGCTTAAAAGTATCAAGGACTTAGAAAGATTATCGGGTAGAATATCGAATAACATATTAACCCCGCGCGACGCGAGGGCTATAGCGGATACTCTTACCCTGATACCGGTTATAAAATTTCAACTTTCGGGAATGCCTTCGAAAATATTAAGAGATATTTCGTCTAATCTCGGGGACTATGAAGAACTTTCTTCGCTAATCGACTCGATGATCGTCGAAGCGAATATTCCGCCATATACGAAAGACGGCGGTTTTATTAAAGACGGTTTTGACGAAAGACTCGATCACTACAGGGCTGTCAAAAACAGCGGGCAGGACATTTTAAAGCAGATGGAGCAACGCGAACGCGAGGCTACGGGTATAAAAAATTTAAAAATCGGATACAACAAAGTTTTCGGTTTTTATATAGAAGTTACCAAGTCTTTCGTCGATATGGTGCCTTATACGTATATAAGAAAACAGACGCTCGTCGGGGCTGAAAGATACATAACCGAGGAACTTAAAAAGTTTGAAGAAGATATTTTATCGAGTACGGAAAATATAATAAAGATCGAAAATGAAATCTTCGCTAATCTTAAGAAAATTTTAACAGACAAAATTTCGTTATTTTTGCGTACTGCAAAATGTCTTTCCATGCTTGACGTTCTGGTAAGTTTCGCCACGGTTTCCAAAAAACGCGGTTACGTAAGACCGGAAATGCTCCCGGCGGACAAAAAACTTAATATCGTCGCCGGAAGACACGCGGTTGTAGAGGCGACGGGCAGAGAAAATTTTGTTCCGAACGATACCGTTTTGGATAACGACGAAACGCGTATGGCGATAATAACCGGTCCTAACATGGCTGGTAAAAGCACCTACATGCGACAGGTTGCCCTTATAGTTTTGCTTGCGCACGCAGGTTGTTACGTGCCGGCAAAATCCGCCGAAATACCCCTTGTAGATAAGATTTTTACGAGGGTAGGCGCAAGCGATAATCTTATATTCGATCAATCGACGTTTATGGTCGAAATGACCGAAGTCGCAAATATAATAAGAAACGCAACCAAGAACAGTTTGCTCGTTCTGGACGAAATAGGAAGGGGAACGAGTACTTACGACGGGTTATCCATTGCCTGGGCAGTAGTGGAATACATTTCGTCTGAAATCAAAGCCAAAACCTTGTTTGCGACGCATTACCACGAATTAAGCGAACTCGAAAACAAACTTGACGGCGTTAAAAACTTTAAAATTTCCGTTAAAGAAATAAACGGTAAAATTATCTTTTTGAGAAAAATCACTCAGGGAAGCGCAAATAAAAGTTTCGGCGTAGAGGTTGCGTCGTTGGCGGGCGTTCCCGAGTCCGTGACGTTACGGGCTAAAAAGATATTAAAAATGCTCGAAAAGAACGATTTGACGCAAAATTTTGTCGATGAACGTTCGGAAACCGATTTAAAATCGTCGTTTGTCGAAAAATATCTTAAAGATCTCGATATCAACAACGTAACGCCCCTTAAAGCGTTTGAAATTTTATCTTATCTGAAGGAAAAAGTAGATGGCTAAAATTAACCTTTTACCAAAAGAAGTTTTTAACAGAATATCGGCGGGCGAGGTTGTCGAAAGACCTTCTTCGGTCGTTAAAGAACTTTTTGAAAACGCAGTCGATTCCGGCGCGCGTAATATCGTCGTTTCCGTAGAAAACGGAGGTATCGGCGAAATTCACGTTCAGGACGACGGAGCGGGAATGGATAAAGAAGACCTTAAAAAAGCCTTTCTTCCGCACGCTACAAGTAAAATAAAAAAGGCTGCCGATCTCGACTATATAGAAACTTTGGGTTTCAGAGGCGAAGCGCTGGCAAGTATAGGAGCCGTTTCAAACGCCGCCATAGTATCGAAAACGGCAGATACGGAAGCGTATAAAATAACTTGCGAAGGCGGCGTCATAGGCGACGCACTCGAAACTATGGGCGTAAACGGAACTTCCGTTACGGTTACGTCGCTGTTTTACAACACACCCGCAAGACTTAAATTCTTAAAGACGGATAAAGGAGAGGAAAAGGAAATTTCTTCTCTGATGGACAAACTTATACTCGCAAATCCGTACATTGCCGTAAAATATTACGTTGACGGCGAACTTGTAAAACAATCGTACGGCGACGGATTGAAAGACGCCGTTATGTGCGTTTACGGAAAAGAAGCCGTATCTAACTGTTACGAAATTTCGACAGAGAAAAACGGGCTTTATATAAGCGGTTTTTTAGGTAACGCAAATTATTATAAAGGAAACAGAACGTATCAGACGATTATCGTGAACGGAAGGTACGTTACCGATAACACCATATCCATGGCGATACAAAACGCTTACGGCAATTATCTGATGAAGCGTCAATATCCTTTTTACGTTCTTAAAATCAACGTCGATCCTTCCGTGGTTGACGTAAACGTACATCCGAGAAAAGCAGAAGTCAGATTTGCGAATAATCAGATAATTTACGGGAGCGTTTACTCGGTTGTTTCAAAAGTGCTTGACGGATCCGAGGATGCTCTCGACATTGTGGTTAGCGCGCCGTTTATCAGTGATAAAACGACTTCTCCCATAGCGGAAATCCCTTCAAAAACGGATAAAATTACGGAAAAAGCCGAAAATTACGCCGAAAAACCCGTTTTTAAAAGCGATTATTCTTCAAGTTATGATTTTACTCCGATACGAACGAGTTATAGCGCGCCGCTTTGCGACGTTTCGACCGAACCCGCCTTTGAAGACGCGAGAGAAAATACCGAGGCGGACGATATATTTAAAGCGAACAAAGAGTATATAGAAAAACTCGAAACCAAGAAAAATTCCGTTCAGGTCAGAATTGACGAGGATTTACCGGTAAAATATATCGGGCAGGCGCTCGGGACTTATTTAATAAACGAATGCGGAGACGAACTGATAATTATCGATCAGCACGCCGCACACGAAAGATTATTGTTCGATAATTTTTACGCTCTCGTGAAAACCCGCAAGGTAGTAACTCAATCTTTACTCGTTCCTTTCGTTTTAACCGTAAACGATAGCGAGTATTATTTAGTTTCCGAAATGATCGATTTATTTACCGACGTAGGTTTTGACATTAAGCGGGCCGGAGAAAACGCTTTTATGGTTTACGCTGTTCCTCTCGAACTTTCCGATATGGATCTCAACGCCTTTTTTAAAGACGTTTTAACCGACGACCGATTCAAAAACGAAAAAATCCCTACGGTTTTAAGAGAAGCAATCGCTCAGAAAGCCTGCAAGTCCGCCATAAAATCGGGAGATAATTTGTCGAACGAAGAGGTCAACAGCCTTATTGAAAGATTAAAACAAAACTGGGGCTTGAAATGTCCGCACGGAAGACCGATAGCGGTAAAAATTTCGAGAACGGAAATCGATAAATGGTTCAAAAGAATTGTATAGATAAAACCGCGCTCGTCGTATGCGGACCGACAGGATCCGGTAAAACAAAACTATCCATAGACCTTGCGAAAGCCTTTGACGGCGAAATTATATCGGCAGATTCCGTAGCCATATATAAGGGCTTGAATATCGGAAGCGCGAAGCCGACCGAAAAAGAGAGAAGCGAAGTCGTTCATCACATGATAGACGTAGTTTCTCCGACCGAAGAGTTTTCCGTCGCCGAATATAAAGAGTTATCGAGAAAAATACTTTCCGACGTAATAAAAAGGGGCAAAACGCCCGTTATTTGCGGAGGAACGGGTTATTATATCGACGCGCTTTTATACGATTTCAGTTACGGCAATTGCCCGAAAAACGAAAAATTCAGGCTCAAATGCGAGAAAATAATCGAGGAGCAAGGCGTTTTATCGTTGCATGAAAGGTTACGCAGCGTCGATAAAGAAACGGCAGACATTCTTCATCCCAACGATGTTATGAGGATAGTCAGGGCGCTTGAAATATACGAAACGACCGGAAAGAAAAAATCGGAAATAACCGACAAAAAGACGCCCGTCGTTTCGTTTTTCGCCTTTTCTTACGATTACGAAAGAAAAGTTTTGTACGAAAGAATAGAAAAACGGGTGGATAAAATGTTTGCCGACGGACTAATAGATGAAGTTAACGGTTTATTAGATAGCGGCGTTACCGCGGATATGCAGTCAATGCAAGCGATAGGCTATAAAGAAGTCGTTTCGGGACTAAATGAAAAATTAAGCGAAGAACAAATAAAAGAAACGGTAAAACGAAATACGAGAAGATACGCAAAAAGACAAATCACATGGTTTAAGAAAACGGATAATCTTGTTTTTTTGTCACCTTATATTGACGCTGTTTCTTTTATAAAGGAATATTTGAATGGACAAAAACCGAATTGAAGAACTTATCTTAAACGTAGAAAATAAATTACAGCCTCAGTTTAAAAAACTCGACGAAATCTCTCTTGTCTGTCAGGAAAAGGTTTTGTCGGCTTTTCAGAAAAACCGAATCGCTTTAAGGCATTTCAATCCTACTACCGGCTACGGTTACGACGACGACGGCAGAGATACTTTAAAAAAAGTATATGCCGACGTATTTAAAACCGAAGGCGCTTGCGTAATGTCAAGCATAGTTTCCGGAACCCACGCAATAGCGCTTGCGCTTTTGTCCGTATTGAACGGAGGGGATAGGGTATTGTCGGTTACCGGGCTTCCGTACGACACGATTCAG
>ERZ870021.12-NODE-12-length-18249-cov-5.145939_pt1 | contig 18249 bp, 17 predicted proteins | sample MGYA00520890_ERZ870021 | MGnify/ENA primary metagenome ERZ870021 (study PRJEB32232, sample SAMN07284987) | human gut metagenome | biome: human-associated habitat; material: feces | host: Homo sapiens | place: Tanzania | collected 2014-08-14 ...
TTTTCTTTCGACTTACTTTTCGTTTTTTAAATAATAAGAGTAGTTTTCAAAAATTTCTCTTTCGGTTTCCGCCTGCCCCTTTAACGCGCAATTATTAAGACTGCGGTAAAAAGTGGTTTTAAGGCTGTCCGCCCATTTTTCTTCGCCGTCATATTTACGATAATAGCAGGCAACCCTGAGCGAAGTAACCGTCGAGGGGTATTCGATTTCTTTTTTCGATAACAAAAAATATTTTTCCGTATTTTCTTTATCGTTAAACAATATGCTGACGAATAATTTTTCCAAATATAAAGCTATAAGCCCGTTATCCGTCGTTTTATGCTCTGAAAGCGCAACGTCTAAATAAACCTCGGCGGTTTTTGCGTCGCCCGTTTGCAAGGCTTTCTGAACGTCGAACAAAGTCGTTATTTTTTTACCGCAGGGATTATCGAAATCCAGCCGCTCGATGTTTTTCGCGCTTACGCCGTTATATAGATACGATTGATATTCCAGAAAACTTGCCGCTAAGGCGTATTCTTCGGGCGCGGAAGCCATAAGTCTGCCGTCTGTTCCCCGAGCCGACGAAAAAAAGTTAAGCATTATCATATAAACGTTGACCGCTCCGTGAGCGCCGAACGCCGAAGCGAGAAAATAATTTTTCGTAAAAATACCCAAGCAGTAAACAATCACCGCGATAAACAGGGATAAGAAACTTCCGATCATTCCCCCGACGAGAGATTTACGCAAAACCTCGCTTGCTTTTTTCGGTTCGTTCGGGACAAATTCCGTCCAGCCCGCAACGCCGCTTCTGAGATTCATTCCGACTTTTTTATCCCTTGCGAAAACGAATCCGCAAAAAGCAACTTCAAAAATCGTTGCGCCGGCGCGTTCGGCAAATAACGCATGACCTGCTTCATGCAAAATATTGTGCATAAAATATCCGCCTATAAGCCCGATAACGACAAAAATTGCTATTTTATAATACTGCCCGTCGCAAACCGAACAAATACTTATCGACGTCAGAACGGAAACCGTGGCGACCGCAACGGAAAGAATTATCGCCAAAATAACATTGTATGCGATTTTCTTCATGTTTTTATTCCTTTAAGATAGTTATAATAGCCTTCTATGTTGTCTTTTTCGCTTACTTTAAACCCTTCAAGACCGAGATATTTTAAAATAGCGTAAATGAGCATACCACCGCTGAAAATCGTTTTTGCGCGGGACTTTTCAATATCGAAAACCTCGCTTCTTTTCTGCGGCGGTACTTCTTTGATTTTCAATAAAGTGGCGTATAGGTCGGTTATCGACACAAATCTGCCGTGGTTTTTTTCTCTTTGATATGTTTTATCACCGCTTACGATATAGCCGGCGCACGTTGCCGAACCCCCTATTGCGGTAAGCGCGGCTATTTTCGGCGCGTTATAAGTTTTTACGACTTTTTTAAGATACTCCGACAAAGGCTTAACTTCCTCGGAAAACTCGTCGGTTAGTTTTACGGCGCCTTCGGCAAGGCTTTTTTCATAAACGATTTTACCGTCTCGTTTTACGATAAGTTCGCTCGACGCGCCGCCTACGTCCAGAACCGCACCGTCAGAGTCTCCGAGCGCGCCCGACAAAGCGACTTCACATTCTTCTTTTTCGGAAAGCACCTTAACCGTTACGCCGATTTTTTGTTTTACGGCGGCGACAAAAGAACCTCCGTTTTCGGTTTGGCGAACAGCCGCCGTCGCAAACGGAAAGATATCCTTTTTAAAAACTCCCCGTTCTATCGCCGTTTTACAAAAATCATCAATGACTTGTATATTTCTTTCGACGGCTTTTTCGTCGAGTTTCCCGGTCGTTGCGATATTCTCGCCGAGCATAGACGTTATTTTATCTCTGAAAATAATATTTCCGTCCGCAAAAATTGCCATACGGACGGAATTTGAACCAATATCTATAATTGCGCGTTTCATTTGTCTTGCTCGTAAACCCAACCGAGTTCGCGTTGTCTTTCTTCGATTTTCCAATCGGAAAGCCAAAGTTCAATTTTGTCCTCGGTTTGTTCCTTTTCCGCTTCGAGTTCGGATATTTCTTTATTTAACGCGTCGATTTGCCTTCTTGTATTTTTTATGGCTATCATCTGATACACCATGATACTCAAAAGAATAAACAACAGTAGAACCGCCGTTACCACCGACGACACGATTAGTCTTTTTATCTTTTCTGCCGGCATGATATTTCCCTAACGTTACCGTTTTGACGTGCGATTTTATTACGTCGTAACGTTTTTCAAGCATATTATACACTTTTCGACAAAAAATTGCAAGTGTTTTATTAAAAATAATATGACTTAAATATGCCCCGCACAAAAAGGAAACCGGCATGTATAACCTTACCGAACCCATATCGAAAAGGTTTTTGATGAAAAAATAACAAATAAACTCGGCTGAAAAGTAAAATAACCATCCCACTACGGATGCGATTTTCTTTTTTGCGTCCTTAAAAAAGGTAAAAGCGTCCGTAAAAAACCCGGACGCAAAACCACAGGCGAAAAGAATAAGAAGGTTTTTAAACTGACCGCTCGATACGAACATAATCTATTTCAAAAGCCTTTTGATAAATTTTTCGCCCTTATCACGATAAGTAACCTGCGTTATTTTACCGGAAACGCAAAGGTCTCCCGTCGTTCTCGAAAAACCGACGATTTTAAGCCCTTCTCCCGAAATCGTTATCCTTCTGTCGTCGGAAAGCGAAATTTTAACCTCTTTTTCCGAAAAGCCGAGAACTTCGGCAACGCATTTTGCTTCAAGCCCGTTTTTGCATAACGTAAGTTGATGTTCGCTCATTTTTACACCTTTATTATAAGGTATTCGTAAGTAAAGAAATTTATGATAGTATTTAAGGTTTCCCGTCAGTTTGTACGCTTGTTTTCAGAAACGAAAAACGGCGCGACGTTTGTTTTCAACAGTCTTTTTTTAAGCGCTTTGTTTTCTCTCGTCAGTTCGTCGTTTTCCGCTTTTAATTTCACACATTCAACGGCGTACTTGTCTTTGATTTTTTCCACAAGCCCGTCGATTTCTTCGGACAATTTGGAAAAATAAAGATAATCCTCGGCGCGAACGGGTGAATCGTTCAGGCGCGACTTATCTTCTTTTTTAAGATAATTACGATATTTGTTCTGATAGCGCAAGGCAAGTTTAGGATCATTGCCGGCAAGTTTTTGTATAACGCTCCTTACCGATTTACCCTCCGTTTTACCTTGTCTGATTTTACTAAGCAACAAATTTAAATCGGCGTCGGAAAAGTTTTCAAACTTTTCCGCTTTAAGATCTTTTACTCCCTCTATAACTTCGGAATAAGCTTTTTTCTTTTCTTCGTTTTTGATTAAATTATAATAGTAATTTCTCACGCTTCCTTTCGCGCGCCCCGTTTTGTTTGCAACCGAAGAAAAAACTTCGGACAAACTTTTTCCTGCTCTCGTCGCCTTAACAGCTTCAAAAAGCAACAATTTCGTTTCCGTTTCAGTAAATCCTTTCATCAGAAATTAACCGTCCTAAATATTATTTCGATTGAATTGTTGACAACAAAATATACTTTCAAACATAGCCGAACGGTTTTTTTAATATATTAAGGTATGAAAGTTTTTCTTTATTCTTCGCAAAAGTCATTGGCATCGTTCGATAATCAAGAGGTCGTCATCGATAAAAACCCGTCCGAAATAACTTTATGCGGTGACGTCATAAGATTTTTTAACGGCAAAAATTACGAACCTTCAATATATCATAAAGACGCTTTTTTTCAAGAAAATGTTGCAATAACCGACCTATACGGGGCTTTTTTGTGTTATCCGATTTTAAAACCGAAGTTTGATTTACCTTATAAAACAATCGTAAAACGTTCGTTTGTTTTCGATAACATAGAATATCTGATTACGGTTTTTACGGACGGCGCAATAAAACTACGCATTAACGGATATAACGAAGAATTGATTTTACAGATACCTTTTATCCCGCAAGATTTAAAAATTTATCCCGTAGGTGGCAATCTGTTTTTGGTAGATCTGATATCGGGTATTCACTACGTCGCTGTTTTTTCGGCGCCGACGATAAAGGAAGAGTTTTCCGCGGTTTGTCATAGTTACGACGTATCAAAAGAACTATCGATAAAAAAAATCAGCCGAACGATTTTTTCTTATGAGGAAACTTCCCGATACAATTACGACGGAAAAGTTAATTTAACGGATAAAACCTGCCGTGTTTTTTATCCTTATAAAGAACTCCCCGATAAACTTATAACCTACGCATTTTTGGAAGAAGTCCGTCTATCAGTCGATTATCGGCATTTTTTAAGCGATAATCTTTTATCCGATTATTCGCTTATAAAGGATTTTTTAGGAGAATATTCTTTTATTCTTCCTCCGTTTTTAAAAGACTTTCCTTCTACTTACGCCGTCGTCGGAAAAACCGCTAAGTACGTAAAAACGACGGTCGAAAATAACAAAATAACGGATATTCTTCTTGAAGACTATCCGTTTTAAAAAAGGTTGCCGTCAAAAATCGGCAACCCTTCTTCGTTTACTTTTTCTGTATTTTACTGACTTTAAGTTTTTTATAAATTTCGTCGTATTTTTCTTTTTTAAAAAGACTTGTGCCGGGCGTCGTTACGGAAGCCGTACCCGCCGCGACGGCGCATCTTAAAAGTTCTTCGTCGTCAAAGCCTTCCTGCAAGCAAACCGAAGCCGCCGCTATCATGGAATCACCCGCGCCGACCGTAGAGTTTACCGCAACGTTTTCGCTACGGCAATATAAATTAGTAACGCCGTCGGTTAAAATAGCGCCTCTTGTACCGAGCGATAACAAAACTTTTTTCACGCCCGCGTCTATAAGCGAGTGACAACAAGAAAGCATGTCGTCGTAACTTTTGCATTGTCTGTTTGAAAAACTTTCGAGTTCGAATAAATTCGGTTTAACCATATAAACGCCTGCGGATATCGCCGCTTTAAGTTTATCGGTTTCGCAATCGACTATCACTTTGCCGTTAGAAGCCTTTACGAGGTCGTAATAATATCCCGCCTTTACGCCTTTGGGAAGAGACCCTGATATTACGGTAACGTCTGCCGAGGAAGAAAGTTCTTTAACGAGAGTCAAAAGTTCTTTTTGTTTTTGTTCCGTTACCTCGTGACCGCTGTCGTTAAGTTCGGTCAGCATGGATTTGGAATCTATTATTTTAAAGTTGACTCTTAAAGAACCTTTATTGAAAACGAAATTGCAATTCACGTTTTCCTTTTCGAGGTAATTTATAAACGCCTTTCCGCCCTTGTCGAACAAAAAACCCGTTGCGGTAACGGCTTTGCCGAGGCGCGTCACGCCTATTGCGGTATTGCACGCTTTTCCGGCAAAATGTTCGATGCGGTTTTCGATGCGGTTAAGTCTTCCGACGTTTATATTTTCGACTTCTATCGTGTAGTCGATGCACGGGTTAGGACATACTGTTAGTATCATAATTTCAAAAAAGTCGGGCTATAAGCCGTTTATCGTCAAAAGTCGAGCGTACACAAACTGACGTGTGTACGCTCTCGGTTTATTATTATTCTTAATTATTCTTTAGCCGCCCTTTCCTTGGCTTCTTTGATAATCTTATCCTGAGCAGTAGGAGGAACTTCTTCGTAACGAACGAATTCCGATACGAATCTGCCTCTTCCCTGCGTCATTGAACGAAGATCGGTAGCGTATTTGGAAAGTTCGGACTGCGGGGCTTCCGCCGATACTATAGCCTTGCCTTCGACCTGATCGGTACCTAAAATTCTGCCGCGACGCTTGTTCATATCGCCCATAATATCGCCCATAAACGAATCGGGTACGGTTATTTCAAGATGCATTATAGGCTCCAAAATAACGGGGCTTGCTTTAGCGATACCTTCCTGATAAGCGAGTTTCGCGGCGGTAACGAACGCGATTTCTTTCGAGTCAACGGGGTGATACTTTCCGTCGAAAAGGGTGCATTTCAGGTTAACCATGGGATAACCCGCCAAAACGCCTTCTTTAATGGCTTCTCTTAAACCTTTATCTACCGCAGGAATAAACTGACGGGGAACGGCGCCGCCGACAACCGCGTCAACAAATTCGTAAACGCCGTCTTCCGCGCCCGGTTCGAATCTTACCCAGCAGTCGCCGAACTGTCCCGCTCCGCCCGATTGCTTCTTATGTTTACCTTCGGCTTCCGCGGTTTTTCTGACCGTTTCGCGGTAAGCGATACGGGGTTCCTTCAAAACGGCTTCGCAACCGAATTTACTCTTTAACTTTTTGCAAAGAATGGAAAGTTGAGTTTCGCCTATACCGGACAAAAGCATTTCGTTGGTTTCCGCGTTTTTGGTTACGGTAAAGGAAATATCTTCGTCTTTAAGTTTGCTAAGACCTCCGAAGACTTTATCTTCGTCGCCTTTTTTAGCCGCGAAAACAGCCATCGAGTAAACGGGCGTAGGCGTAACGATGGGGGCGAATTTTAAGGAAGGATCTTCCGTCAAAGTGTCGCCGGTGGTAACGTCGCCGAGTTTTGCCAAAGCGCCGATGTCGCCCGCAACGATAGAAGAAGCGGGTTCTTGCTTTTTACCTTTGATGTAGTAAATAGAACTTACTTTTTCGTCGTTATCTTTATTGACGTCCTTTAAAACCATACCGGAAGCAAGCGTACCGCTTACTACCTTAAACATATTGAGTCTGCCGACGAAGGGATCGACTATGGTTTTGAAGATGTGGAGTATGACTTTACCGTTCGAATCGCATTTGACGTTAACTTGCTCTTCGCCTTTAAGCATAACCTGTTCTTTTGCTTCGTCGGGAGAAGGAAGTAAAGCGATAACTTTATCCATCAAATTGAAAACGCCTTTGTTGGAAGCGCCCGCGCCGCCCAGAACGGGAATGCAAGAACACGTTTTAACGCCGATTTTAACGCCTTTTAACACGTCTTCGGCAGATAAGGTTCCTTCTTCAAAGAACTTTTCCATAAGTTCTTCGTCGTTACCGGCGGCAACTTCCGCAAGTTCGCCGAAAACGCCTTCGTAAGAAGACTCCAAAGAAGCGGGAACCCCGCCCTTTTCTGCGCCTTGCAAATCGAACAGTTTGCCGAGGGCTACGTCAACCCAACCCGCAAATTTATCGGATTCTTTATAAGGGATAAACATAGGAGCGATCAGACTTGGGTATTTGGAGCGAATGGCCTCTACGGTTCCGTCGTAATTTGTGTTTTCCTTGTCGAGACCGCTTATAAAAATCATAGTGGGAATCTTGTTTTTGATGCAATATTCCAACGCAAGTTCGGTACCGACGGTCATACCGCCGGAAGCGCCGGTTACCACTATAGCGCCGTCGGCAACGGTAAGAGCCTCTATCATTTCTCCTTCGAAATCAAAAAAGCCGGGTACGTCCAAAAGGTTAAACTTGAAGCCTCTGTATTCGCCGTAAGCGCATGCGAGAGAAATCGACGTCTTTCTTGCTATTTCTTCGGGATCAAAGTCGCAACAGGTGTTGCCGTCGTCAACTCTTCCCTGACGGTCGATTGCCTTGCAATTAAACAAGATAGCCTCCGCCAAAGTGGTTTTACCTTCGCCCGCGTGACCGATGAGCGCAATGTTTCTGATGTTGGAAGTAGAAATTCCCATAAGTGTTGTTCCATCCTATCTATAATATTTTTTTGCTTTGTTGAAACGCGCGAAACAAAAGGCGAAAAATACCGCTTGAAATCGCGCCTTTTCTATTATATAATAAAACTCGGATTTTTTCAATTGTTTCCGTAAACTTTTTTTATATTTTTTTGCGTTTTATATAAAACGGTTAAAAAATGCGACGGCTTGGGCGCGTCTGCAAAGAAAATACCGCCGTTTTACGGATATTGCGGCGCAAAAAAACGGTTTTTTGCCGTAAGTTAAGCAAAAACCCGTTTAAGATAAGCGTAATTTAAGGATTCAATTCGTCATCTGCTTATTCCCGAAGGGTTTTTGCGGAGAGGAAATATCCTCTTACGGTTAAAGTTTTCGCAAGGCAAACGACCGAAATCGTACTTTGGCGTACGCTAACGGGAGTTTAACAAGGCAAAAAACGATTTATTCCCGCAAAATCAGTTAGTGATAATGATTGAAATCTCTATCGATTAAAACTTTAAAGACACCTCTTCGGCGCAAAGGGTTCTGCCGTCCGAAAGCAATAATCTTCCGTCGTCCGAAACTTTTTCCGCTATTGCGACAAACGGTTCTCCGTTTAACGGGCAAACTTTGATTTTTCTGCCAAAAATCATCGAATAACGGGCGTATAGCCCGACTTCTTCGGTATTTTCGATGTTATATAAAAGAGTAAAAACAAACGATTTCAAGTCGGCTTTTTTACCCGTGATTTCATTTACCGATATCGCTATATCTTTTAATTCGTCGGGGATTTCGTTATTGACGTTTACCCCTATTCCGCAAACGGTGTAATCGACGTATTTTTCGGACAGCGAATTATTTATCAGCATACCGCATATTTTTTTGTTTTCGGCGTAGATATCGTTAGGCCACTTTATTTTTGCCCGAACGTTAAAAGCGCGCAAAGTTTTAACGACGGCAACGGATATTTTTTGATTGATTTTAAAAGCGTCTTTTGCGGGGAATTTATCGTAGAACTTTACGAACGACAGATACGCGCCGCCTATATTCGACGAAAACGCCCTGCCTTTCGTACCTTTCCCCTTGGTCTGAACGCTTGCTATTACCGCAGTGTCCTCACGGGTTTTTATCAGTTTTTTTAAAAGTTTACGAATATAGTCTTCCGTTGAAGAAATCTTTTTTACAAAAATGATTTTCATGATTCGATAGTTTCTCTTTCAATCTTTTCCAGGGCGTTTTTTGCGGAATCGTAAGAAAACCCTTTTGAAACGACGTATCTGAAGCACTTTTGCTTCGTCGTATCCGTAAACGGCTTGCGTCTGAGATATTTTTTTGCAACTTTATAGGCGTTTTCGTCCTCGTCCGCGATATCCGACAAGGCGTTTTGTACGTTTTCTTCCGAAACGCCTTTTTGTTTCAGTTCGAGTTCCAAAAGACGCTTTCCTTTGCTTCCGCATTTCAGTTCGACGTAGTTTTTGGCGTACGCGGCGTCGTCGAGATAGCCGTAGCCGCATAGTTTATACGCTACTTTTGCAATGATTCTCCCGTCGTAGCCCTTGTCTTTCAGGTACCCGCACACTTGTTTTACCGTGTGGTTACCTTTTAAAATATAGTTGGAGGCTTTCTGAAAACAGGAAGTATATTCGGATTCTTCTATAATTTCGGCAAGTTTTTTTTCATCGACCTCGTCGCCTATATGGAGATTGTTCGATAAAAGAACTATCTCTTCAACGCCGGAATAAAACGCGCCGTCAACGAAAAGATTTACTCTTTTTTTATCTTTTTGCCTTTTCACGTCGGTTATTTTTTTCATAACTAATAGTATTCTTCTCCGATTTTTTCAGGCGTTTTATCATAAAAAACCGCTTTAAATTTGTCGATAAACGGCTTATAGCCCGACTTTTTAACGGCGACGGTTATCGTAACCCCCTCGTCGTAAACGATATCTTCGGTTAAAAAACATACGGGTAAGATTTCTTTTTTAAAAACGTTCAACTCGTCGTATTTAAGTTTTACTTTAAAAATATCGCAAACAAAATATTCTTTTTCAACGGCTTTAAGTATGCCTTCTTTCGCCGAGGCTGAGTACGCTCTGATAAGCCCTCCCGCGCCGAGTTTTATGCCTCCGAAGTACCTTGTAACCACGACTAAAACGTTTATAAGTTTTTTATTTTTTATAACCTCCATAATAGGGGCGCCTGCCGTTCCGGAAGGCTCTCCGTCGTCTGAAGATTTTGTAGAAAGACCGAAATCGGTAACGTAAGCGTAACAATTATGAGTCGCGTCGGAATACTCTTTTTTTATTTTATCAAGATACCCCCTTGACTTTTCCTCCGTTTCGGCATAAAAAACGTGGGTAATAAACCGAGAACGTTCTATCAACGTTTCGGCTGTCGCGTTTTTTTCAATCGAAAGGAAACTTTCCATAATTTATCCCGTTAAACCGCGTCGCCCGTAAGATTTTACGGGCGACCTAAGTTTGTTTTTTTATAATCACGATTATTCGGGTTATCGACGACAACCTTATAACCGTTAATCGTATAGCAGTTAACCTCTATTTAAGAATTATTTTGACGTGAACTTTTTTGCCTTTGTGCAGAATAAACTCGCCTTTTTCCAAAACTTCGTCGGAAACGGTTAACCCGAGAAGTTTTTCGTCGTTTACGGAAACGCCGCCGCCCTGAATAAGGGTTCTCGCCTCGCCTTTAGACTTGGTTATACCTGCGGCAACCATAATATCCGGCATAAAATTCGTCTTTTCCACTTCCACCGCGGGCATATCCGCTTCGTTACCGCAAAAAGCCGCTTTTGCTTGCTTTTTCGCCTCGTCGGCTTTTTCTTTTCCGTGAACGAGTTTCGTTACTTCGTACGCAAGTATTTCCTTCGCCTCGTTGATTCTTTCGTCTTTATATTTAGTAAGTTCTTCGATTTCACATAGATCCATAAAGGTTAAAAGTTTCATACACTCGGCAACTTTAGCGTCCTCTACGTTTCTGAAGTACTGATAAAATTCGTAAGGCGTCGTCTTGTTTTCGTCAAGCCATAAAGCACCCTTTGCGGTTTTACCCATCTTTTTGCCTTCGCTCGTAAGTAAAAGAGTACAGGTTAATGCGTAAGCGTCTTTACCCGTTTTTCTTCTTATCAAGTCCTCGCCCGCAAGCATATTAGACCATTGATCGTCGCCGCCGAGTTGTAAAACGCAGTCGTAATCGCAGAACAGCCTGTAAAAATCGTAACCCTGCATCAGCATATAGTTGAATTCTAAAAAACTCAGACCGCGCTCCAAACGCTGTTTGAAACATTCCGCGGTGAGCATACGGTTTACCGAAAAACATACGCCGACGTCGCGCAAAAAGTCGATATAGTTAAGGTTCAAAAGCCAGTCGGCGTTATTTACCATTATAGCGGCGTTTTCGCCGTCGAAGTCAAGAAACCTCGACATCTGCTTTTTAAACTGCTCTATGTTATTTGCGATTTGCTCTTTGGTAAGCATGGAACGCATATCCGTGCGCCCTGTAGGATCGCCGACCATACCCGTACCGCCGCCGAAAAGACAAATGGGCTTATGCCCCGCTTTTTGCATGTGCGCCATAGCCATTACGGGAATGTAATGCCCGATATGGAGAGAATCCGCCGTGGGATCGAAACCGACGTAAAAGCAAACTTTCTTTTCGTTAAGCAATTTTTCGAGTTCTTCGCCGTTTACCGTCTGTTTTAAAAAACCGCGTTGTTTTAATGTTTCAAATACGTTCATATTGTCACCGAGAATAATTCTTTTTATCTATTCTATCATTGAAAATTCTTTTTGTAAAGCAACTTTCGGGTTATATTTATTATTATATAATCGGAAAGAATCTAAGCGCATTTTATTACGGGAAAATATTTATAAGGAATTTAACCTCCACGTAAAAATTAACCCTCTGTTTTGTTTAAAACAAAAATTTTGCCGTTCGGACTTTCGCCCGAACGACAAAACTTTTGATCTACTTTGGTTTAACCCCTCAAAAACATTGGAGCAGCGTGGATAGTTTTTTATTAACGTTTATCTGAAAACCGCTGTCAGAATATCAATTATTTACCGACAGAATGTCATAGATTATTTAGTAGCATGATATAATACGCTTTTACGTTGAAAAATTTACGATAACCGGAAAAATCAAAACTTCTTAATCAAACAATATGCGCCTTTACCTACGGTCGCGATTTTATGATTCGGTTTTTTTAAAAGCAAATGTTCTTGCACTTCACGCAGATATCGATAAAACGTACGCTCGGTAATGCCGTTGGTTTTACAAAAAACGTCACGGTCGAGTTTTTTGCCTCGTGATAAAGTATCGTACATAAATAAAGCAAGTTTGACTTTCATAACTTTTGCCTGTCCGTTGGTTTTGCCTTCGCCGCGGGGCTTAAAAAAATTTGCCGTAAGGTTTTTATTCCCGAAAAAACCGCTCTCCTTTTAACGATTTTATTTTAGCACGAAAGTTGACGAAATTTGTCACCCTCTTTTGCAAAACCGCTCGCATTTTGCGCTTATTTTGTCGCAATTTACGCTTAAAAGCGATTTTCGTTACTATTTTTGCCGATTTTTTGCTAATTTTTAAAAATCTTTTTACAAAGACTTTTTTTGAATTTTACAAGGTTTTTATTGCTTTTTTTTGCCGAAATTTTCGCAAAAAAACGACGCCGTAACCGGCGCCGTTTCAACCTTTTACATGCAATTTACCCTTCTATAAATGCCTTTTATTTCTTCGTATTATTTTTTACATAGAGATTCCGCTTTTCATCTGCTTTTTACCGGAAAGGCGACTTTTTAACCATTTCCCGAAATTACGTAATCGTTATCGTAAGGGTTAAGTTTTTCCTGAAAAAGATATTGTTTAAATCCGTAAAGTAATTGCTGTCCGATATCGTAACGCAAAATATCATACCTTTTTTACATTCCGTAATACCGTTCACTTTCCTGAATTGTCCGTTCTCGTCAATATAAGCAACCATAGTTTCGGCAATAGTTACAGGCGTAATCCGGAAACTCAGAGAGTTTTTTATATCAAACATTACGTTAACGGTTTTATCGGACTTAATTGTAAAAAAGAAATCAATTCTTTTTTTCGACGTGTTTTCGACGTAAAGGTTAAAACTTTCTTTTCCGTTTATTTCAAGCGGTTTTGCCGTCGTCGCAAAAAGACCGTCATTATCGGAATTTTTAATATAGCGCGCGGTGAGCGTAACAGCCTCTGCGTTCGGAACGTACAACTTAAAAGGTATCACGCAACCGTCTGACGTTTCCCAACCTATAAACGTGTAACCCGTTTTGTTTCTTTCGGGCAACGCAAACCAATAGTCGGTAAACGTTTCGCTATCCTCTCCGTCAACAAACGTAAGCGCGGTTTTGTTTACGGGGACTCTCCATTCCGATTTTATCTTATCCGTCATAGCGGCGGACCGCGGCATATACAACTCGGTTTCCAAAGATTGGGCGTTTTTAAGGCTGTTAACCGCATTTTCACTAAAGAAAACCCGCGCTTTAAATCCTTCCGTAACGTATTCTATGCCGTCGGACATAACTACTTCCTGTCCGCTTGAAAAAGCATTTGCGCCTATGTATTTGACGGTGTCGGGCAAAATCATTAAGTTTACGACGAGGGCTTCGTAAAAGGCTTTTTCATCTATTCTTTCAAGTAATGAATCTTGCGAAAACAAAATTTCGCCTTTAAAACTCATAAACGCGTTTTTGTCTATCGTTTTAACGGTTGCGGGAATTTTCAACGGCATAACGACTTTATCCGTCAGAAAGAGCGAACCCAAAGTTATTACGCCTTCGGGGATCGTTACCGAATAAAACGGTCCTCTTAAATCGGATGCTTCGACTACGGGAAGCCCGTTGATTTTTGCGGGTAAAACTATTTTAACGTTTTCGCCCCTTTCGCCTTCGTAGCCTGTAATTTTAACGTAGTCGCCGTTACTGTCGTAGGTAAAATCATCATAGGTCCCGCTTACGATGATTTTTTGCCACGCGGCAAAAAGTTTAACGTCGGTTTGATTGTTTGCGGGAATAAAAGTTATACTTTTCCCGAAACCGTCCTCGTTGTCGTACCAACCCAAAAACTCGTAACCGTCCAAAGTAGGCTCGTTCAAGACGAGTTTTTTCCGACACAAAAACGTAGCGGGGTTATCGTTTTCGGCAAGGTCGTATTTCAAATCGTAAGTTATATTATAGGTGCTGTCGTCTTTTTCCCATTTAGCCGAAAGATAAGAAACGGTCATATTGTCGGCGCCGATCCTGTCTATAACGGTTTCGCCTCTGAACCAACCTAAAAATACGTAGCCTTCCTTTCGGCACGTCGGAAGATAAAAGGATTGGTATTCTATCGTAGCGCGGTAAACGTATTTGCCGTTTTCGGCTTTTAAGTTTCCGGTTATATCGGCTTCGTCTATAACGCCGCCCGAAGAATCAAGCGTTATTAAATAGGTTTGCACGTCGAACACCGCGTACAGCGTATCTATATCGGCAACGTTGAAAGCGTCTATTCTCTCGATTTTTTCAGCCGTTTCAGACTTTTCGGTAAACCAGCCCAAAAACTCGTAACCGTACTTATATACGGGAAGAAGGTCGAATTCATCGCCGTAAGTGAATATGTTCGGATTGGTTTTTTCCGTTTCGTAAACGCCGTCGTACTCGTACCTGATAAGATAGGTTTTAGGGCGATAAACGGCGTATAGCGAGAGATTGTCATATATACCGTACAAGGTTTCGTAATAGTTGCCTTGCCCGTCTTCGCGGTCGTTCCAACCCAAAAACTCGTAGCCGTTTTTTCGGGCTGCGTTTAACGTAATCATTTCGCCCGACGCTATTTTTGAAGGATTTTCCCCTATTAAACTTCCGCCGCCCAAGTCGTAAGATATTTCAAAGTACTTATCGCTCCGTTGCCATTTCGCGTATAAAACGACGTTTTTCGCGTTCTTTCCTCCGACGGCTGTATATATATTTCCGCCGTCCGCGCCGTCAAACCACCCGATAAAAACGTAACCTTTTTTAATCGGATTGTTTAAAATTTCTTCTTTTTCGCAAGTAACCGTCTGAGCGTTCGGCAAAGGACAAAAACCGCCGGAAAGTTCGTAACGCACGGCGTAAACCACGGTATCCCATTTAGCGTATAAAGTTACGTTTTTATATTCGCAGGATATTTCGGAAACGGCTTCTCCGCTGTAATCGGGCGAAAGGTACCACCCCGTAAAAACGGCGCCGTCCTTTTCGGGCGTCGGTAAATAAACGCTCTTATCTTCGACGGTTATAGCCGTTTTAGGAGAACCGGAAAAAGTTCCTCCGTTAAGCCAGTAATCTATCGGATAATTTTTCGGCGCGTAAACGGCAAAATAGGTTTTATCGGCATCTATTATTTGCGGAAACTCTATCGTTTCGCCGTTTGAGTTCTCCCAACGGACGAATTCGTATCCGTTTTTAACGGACGGCGTAGGAATATAAACGGAATTTTCGCTGATTTCGTAAGAAACCCCGTCAACCGTTACGGTGTGGGTAATTTCGGGCGAGCCTTTTAAATTAAGCGCAGTTATAAAAAGTATCGACATAACGACGCAAATCACCGAAAGCGAAACGGTCGCTATAAACCACGTTTTACGTTTAGCCCGAGTGTAAACTACGGGTTCTATCGTCGGCGTTTTTTCTTCGGTAAAACCGTAATATATCTCTGAAACCGGCGCGTTGAAATGCTCGGATAACTTTATAAGTTCTTCTATAGACGGGCAGGTTACTCCTCTTTCCCAGCGGGAAACGGCGTCGGCGGAAACGAAGATTCGTTCGGCAAGTTCTTTTTGGCTTTCGCCCGCTTTCTGGCGTTTACTCTGAATAGTTTTACCGAGATTTACCGCGTCGAAAGTTCCCGTAAAACTTAATTCCGTTTCCTCGGCTCCCAAAAGTTTTTCAAGCGAAACGCGTAAAGCGACGGACAACTCGCCGAGTTGAGAAATATCGGGTTCTATAAGCCCCCTTTCCCAACGGGATATCGTCTGAATATGTACGAGCAAGATTTCGGACAATTCGCCTTGCGTAAGATTCGCTTCTTTTCTTAATCGTTTAAGCCTGTCGTAAAAAACTTCTCCCATGTCAGTATCCTCACTTTTTTCCTCGCGGATAAAAACCTTCATGCTTTTTCTATTGTAACATTTTGAATAATTATCTGTCAAGGAATTGACTATTTTTGCCCGAATATAACGAAACGAGGCGATCATATCGCCTCGTCGTAATTATTTCGTTTTTATCGAATCGTATCGACTTACGCTTTTTTGCCCGCCTGAACTTTTTTGAGTTTGGCGTATCTCGGCATACCGTTTTCGGTAACGAATTCGTTTTCGCCCTGAATAAGCGGTAAGCAGTAATCGATAAAGTCTTGCGAAACGTAAGTGCCGTCGTTGATAATCCACTCGTCGGGGATTTTCTTTTCGGCGTTCGCGCAACCTTCTAACGGAATGAGTTTATACTCTATTTCGTATTTATCGCCCGGTTTACGGAAGTAGGCTACCATTTTATCGGTTTCGCCCGCAACGGCAGCCTTAACAGCCTCTCTGCCCGCTCTTACCGCTTCATCGACGTCGGTCTTCGACGCAATGTGAGCGGCGCAACGTTGCATCAAACTAAATTCTATAGCGCGGGTTTTAACCCCTAACTTTTCTTTGATTACCGAAGCCAAAACACCGCAAACGCCGCCTAACTGAGCGTGACCGAAAAGGTCGGTCGAAGAGGCTTTAAACTCGCCTACGTATCTGCCGTCGGCAAAACGGATACCTTCCGATACCGCAACGATACACTTATTCTCGTTCTTTTCGCAGACGGCTTTTACGTCCCGAACGAATTTATCCATATCGAAAGGTTTTTCGGGAAGATAAATAAGATCAACGCCGTTATCGGAAAGTTTTGCAAGCGCGCTTGCCGCGGTAAGCCAGCCGGCGTTTCTTCCCATTATTTCGATTACGCACACAAGCCCCGTATCGTAAACGCGTGCGTCCAAAGCGATTTCGGCGCAAGTCGTGGCGACGTATTTAGCCGCCGAAGCAAACCCCGGACAATGATCCGTACCCATAAGATCGTTATCAATGGTTTTGGGAACGCCTATAACGTTGCAATCCCAACCGGAAGCCGCCATGAATTTGGATATCTTGTTGCAGGTATCCATACTGTCGTTACCGCCGTTATAAAAGAAATAACGTATATCGTATTTTTTAAAGACGTTTAAGATTCTTTCGTAATCGGTACTGTCAACCGATGCGTCTTTGAGTTTGTACCTTACCGAACCCAACGCCGACGAAGGAGTATGAGTCAATAATTCGATTTCTTTCGGATCTTCCTTTCCGATGTCGTAAAAATCTTCGTTTAAAATTCCTCTGATGCCGTGCGCCGCGCCGTAAACCGCCGTAATGAAGGGGCTTTTAAGCGCTTCCGAGAATACGCCCGCCGCGCTCGAATTGATAACGGAAGTAGGTCCGCCCGATTGTGCGAAAATGCACGCGCCTTTTAAATTCTTCATGATGTCTCCTTTTGCGGGCATATAGCGCGATAATCGACTTATAGCCCTGTTTTTATTTTATTTTATGTGTATTTACGATTGTTACGAAGCCAAAATAGCGGCGGCTGTTACAAAGCCAGAATACCAGCGGCTTCGTAAAGTTTTTCGTCGATGACTCTCGGCATAGAAAGCGCTTCGCCGATATCCATATCGATAATTTTGTTGTCGTGTATTCCGACTACGCGGTTACGCTTTCCGCCCAGGATGCAGTCTATTGCGTGAAGGGCGAATTTTGCCGCAAGTGTTCTGTCCGCCATGGAAGGAGAACCTCCTCTCTGAATATGGCCGAGCGTTACGGTTGTAATCTTCGTCCCTGCTTTTTCCTTTAAGTACGCGGCAATTTCATCGCGTTTTCCGGCGCCTTCGGCAAAGACTATCATGTTTGAAGTTTTGCCTCTTTCACGACTGCGCTTTAAATTCCGGGCTATTACGTCGAGATCGTACGGGATTTCCGGAACGAGAATATATTCCGCGCCGCCGCCGATGCCTGCGTATAAAGCGATATCCCCGCAGCGCCGCCCCATGACTTCCACAAGCGAACAACGGTCGTGCGAACTCATAGTATCTCTCAGATTATTGATTGCGGAAAGACAAGTGTTTACCGCCGTATCGAATCCGAGCGTATAATCGGTGTACTGAAGGTCGTTATCGATCGTACCGGGGATACCTATTACGTTGACGTCGTACTTGTCGGACAAATCCTTTCCGCCGTGGAAGGTTCCGTCCCCGCCGATGACTATAAGGGTGGTTATACCGTGTACCCTGAGGTTTTTATACGCCTTTTCCATTCCTTCGGGCGTAGTGAAGTCAACGCTTCTCGCGCTTTTTAAAAAGGTTCCGCCGCGCTGAATTATATCCGAAACCGAACGGGAATTCATGGGAAAAATATCGTCTTTTATAAGCCCTTCGTAACCGCGTTCGACTCCGTAAACCTCAACGTTTTTGTAAATTGCGTATCTTACTACGGCGCGCAAGCACGCATTCATGCCGGGGGCGTCCCCTCCGCTTGTCAAAACAGCAATTTTTTTCATTTTTATACCTCTTTATATTAAAAAAGCGTTTCTAATGCTA
>ERZ870021.13-NODE-13-length-17817-cov-4.646900_pt1 | contig 17817 bp, 11 predicted proteins | sample MGYA00520890_ERZ870021 | MGnify/ENA primary metagenome ERZ870021 (study PRJEB32232, sample SAMN07284987) | human gut metagenome | biome: human-associated habitat; material: feces | host: Homo sapiens | place: Tanzania | collected 2014-08-14 ...
TTTTGTAAGGTTTATCGGTATCTTCCATTGCAAACCAACCTTCAAAACTCGTTCCGCCGAGAGTATCTCTCATTAACTCGGTTTCGCTTACGCCCTGACTTGCGGCAAAATTCTGAACGAGGTTACTCATATCCCAAGGTTCTATAACGTAGAACAATCTGTTTCCGCCCGTAAAGCCCGTAAGCGCCGAGGGTTTTGATTCGGCAAAAGTCGCGTAAGCGAGTTTGAACAATTCGCGGAAAGATTCGCTTGCGTTTCTTATAGCGTTACGATTCGTTACGTCGTCGTACCAGGTGGCAAGATAAGTATTTTCGTCGTAAAGCGACGCGCCGTTCTGAAGTATCGCGCTGAGATATACGTAGTTGGTAAAATAGTTTTCACCCGTAGTCCAGGCGATGGCGGATTTACCGTATTTTTGTCTGAATGCTTTGCAAACCGCAAAAAGTTCTTTTCTGTTCGTGGGAAGTTGCATGTTTAACGAAGCAAGCAGTTTTTTGTTGTAGAAAACTACGAGGCTCTGACAGTCAACGGGTACGCTGAAAGTATAATCGTCGTAACCTGCCGACATATATTTTGCAAGCCCGTCGGCGTAATCCTTCGCTTCTATTTTTATACCGCTTTTTTCCATTGCCTCGTTCAAAGGCTGGATAAGTTTGTTATCGGCAAAGTTTTTATGCGACTTCTGATGCGACATGATAAGGTCGGGCGCGTTGCTGTTTTGAGTAATTTTAGCGGCAACGTCGCGTTCGTACTCGCCTTGCCCCGTATTAGTTACGTTTACGCGGATTTTTCCGTTGTATTCGCGGTTAAACTTTTGTACGAGCATATTAAAAGCGTCTTTATCGTCGCCCGCTACTACCGTTTCGAGTTTTACGCTCACGTTTTTGAATACGACTTTGCCGTCGGCGTCTTTTTCAAGTTCGCCTTCGGTCGTCCACCATTTGTTTTTATCGGGATCGGGATTATCCGGATCTTTGGGCGAGCAGGCGCAAAACGCGACAGCCGTCACGATACATAAAATAAAGCAAATTATTGTTCTGAAAACGTTTTTCTTCATCATTTAATCCTCCTTTTATTTGGATAAGCGTATGACCAAGCCGCCTTTGGCGAACAATTTGAAGGTCTTTACGTCGTTTTTGGTTATCGTAATCGTTTCTTTGTTTACCTTTTTACCGGCTTCGTCCGCGTCGGTAAATATTTCAGCCTTGTAACTGCCCTCGTCGAGGAAGGAAAAGTCTATCGTTACGTTGTCCTCGAAGGACGAGTTGATTGCCCCTACAAACCAGTATTTTTCGGTTTGCACGGCGGCGCAGTAATAAAAATCGGGCTGACCGCCGAGGAACACCGTTTGTTGTTTCAAAGACGGGATAGATTTATAGAAAGAATAGATGGTCGTATTTTTATAGGTGGCGGAGTAATCGCCCATCATGGGCATACCGGATTCGAATAACACGGCAAGCGCCATCTGATGCGCCATGGTAATATTGTCGCTCAACGGTTTTACCACGGGGGTAAAGTCGGTAGGTCCTATAACGTTACGGACGAACATTTCGTTTACCGTTACGTCTGCCGCAACGCGTTTGAATTCGTTGCCGTAAACCGCTTCGCGGTTAATGACGTTGGGATACTCGCGGCGTTCTCCGGTCGGCTTGTTGGAGCCGTGGCAGTTTACAACCATTCGTAATTTAGCAGTTTCCCGATAAATACTTTCGTACCACTTTATAGTATCTATATCCTCGCCCTGATGGGAAGGATCGGTTGCGTTCTGACCGTCGAAGAAGTCTATTTTTATACCGGCTACGCCGAGGCTTGCCCAGCGTGTGAGTTTTGCTTTCAGTATTTCGATGTTTCCGTTGCCGAAGTCTGTAAGCGCGTTGCACCAGACGAGAACTTTCACGCCTTCTTTTGTTGCCTCTTTAACGAATTTTTCGAGTGTTTCGTCGGAGGTGTCGCTGTTCCAGCCGCCGTCAAGTAAAACGTACTTCCAGCCCATCGTTTTTGCAAGCGCAAGATATTCGCGGTGAAGCGCAAAGTCGTTTTGCGGGCGTTTGCCGTCGTAAATAAGCCAACTCCACGCGCATACGCCGGGTTCTACCCAGTCGTAAGTATAAGTTTCTTTTTCTTCCGCTGTAAGGCTTTCGTAATCGTCGGGTTTCCAGTACTCGACGTTATCGTAAACTTTTTCTACGAGTTCCGAGGTGTTTACCGTAGCCATGTCGCCGACGATGCCTACGCGCCAGGGCGAATTAAACGGATAAGATACCTTGTTATCGTCGAGTTTTATACCTGCGGGCGTGTGTACCGTCTGCAAAACGCCGGAACCGTTATCGCCGTCTTTTATCTTTAAAAACGATCCGTAAAAACCGCTTCCCACAAGGTGAGATTCCATTATAAGCGAATAATACTCGGAATCGGGAACGTTATAAAGTAACGGCATGGCTATATATTGCGCGTCGGTAAGTTCCGATACCGTACGCGCCTGATAAGAAGTTTCGTACGAGAAGCAGTTTTTACCGCTGAAATTCGTTACGAATTCCTGCGACCACATAGTTGCGTTCTGAGGAACGGCAAAGGTGGTATCCTCGCTTTTTACCGTCATAACGCCGCTTGCGCCGTCGGTTCTTCTTACGACGTATCTGAAGGCGTAACCGTCGTCGTAAACGCGCATTATAACGTCAAGATAAAACTCCCACGCTTTCAGCGTGATAGTGGTTTCGTTGGCGTCGTAAACGACTTTTTTAACCTTACCCGAAACGTTTTCGTATTCGCCCTGCACCCTTTTCTGACTTACGTTGTCAACGGTAGTCATCGACAGATCGTCTTCTTCGATATCGAAGCCCAAAGAAGATTTTCCCACTACGGTTTTGCCGTTTTTGGTTACGCCGTACGTAAGTTTTCCGTAAGCGTCCATAGTAAGTTCGGCGCAAATCGTCTGATCGGGAGAAGTTACCTTCCAGTTGCCTTTATCGGCAAGGTTATCCGATTGCTTAGGTCCGTTGCAGGCAACAAGCCCTATCGCCGAAAGAATACAAAGAGCAATGCAAACAAAAATTAAAGTTAATTTTTTCATAGTATTTCTCCTCAGGAAACCATTCCCGCCACTTGCGCGTATAACTCTTTCGTTTTGCTTTCAATCATTTCGCGCGTGGCGTTATTGTCGGTCAGGAACGGAATAATGACTCCTTCCGCCGCTATTTTGTTTACTATAAGTTTGATGTTGGCGCAACCCGCCAGAGTGTAATAGTTTTCGGGTAAGCACGCGCTACGGATGATTTTTACCGTAGGGTTATTTGAATTTACGTACTCCGGATTACTTATGGCTTTTTTATTCAAAGGAACGAATCCTTTTTCGGCAAACTTATAAGCGTTTTCGGAAACGTATTTGGCAAATTCCGCCGCCGCGCAGATCTTTAAAGGATCCGCAAGCACGTTGGTCGCCTGATTGTAAAAACCGATACCCCAGGTGTGTACGGGAACGCGATTTTTTGCTTCGCCGTCAATATCGGTCATCAACCCGCTTATGGGTAAAACCCCTAAGTTAGAGTTTGACGCTATCGCCGCTTCGCCGCCTGTCCACGTTTGCATGCCCATAAGAGCGTTTCCTTTGGATACGTAATCATAGATAGCGTCGCCGTTCAAATTCATCGCGGCGCCCTTGTTTAAACCGTTTACGCCGAATAAATCGTAAGTCGTCGTCATTGCGGCGGTCGCGCGTTGCATAACGCCTTCCTGCAACCATTTATTGAGGTAAACGCCGTCGGCGAAGTTGTAGTAGTCCGCTTCGTTCTGAGCAAAAGCCGTAAAACTCGGCGCTTCCATGTATGACCATTGCGTCGTGGTTACTATGCTTTTAAATGAAGCGTTTGAAGCCTCTCCCTTGGCGGCTTTTTTCAAAAGCGCGCTTAATTCGGAATAATTTGAAGGCAACGGATTACTTCCGTTATATTTTGTCATAAGGAATTTATTATAGACGAAATACGGCGCGTAAGCCGCTACGGGTACCTGCAACAAAACGCCCTTGTTTTTACATTCGTTGGTAGCGCCCTCGTAATAATCGTCGTTACTGACGTCTAAACCCGCAAAAGAATAAATGTCCGCTATGGGATAATAAGTAGTGTAGCAACGCATCTGTTCGGGCGTTTGCTGAATACGTAAAAATACGTCGTCCTGATTAAGTAAAGACGTGCCGGTAGAAACGACTATTTTACCTTTGTGTTCGGCGTTGAAATCATCGGCGAGTTTTTGTAAAACGTCGGAAGAGCATACGTGCTGAACGCTGTTCCAGATGTAAACGCGGGTATTTTCGTATTTTATGCTTCCGTCCGCGTTACGAGGAATATTCATGGTGTAACTATACTTCGCGTGAAGAACCATATTTTCTTTCACGGCGGATTCGCCGAATCTGAATTCTTCGGTAAAGTCTTTATCGACGTACCAGCCGTCGAGTTTCATACCGAAGCGTTTGTGTTGCGGTTTGTATTTTTCGGCTATCGTACTGCCTTTTTCGACTTCTATAACTTTATTCGTCGCGCCCGCGTAACCAAAGTCGAAGGTTACGGTCGTAACGCCGAGTTTGACTTTCCATACGGCGTATAAAGACAAATCTTTATATACTTTGTCTGAAAAATCGTATTTGTTTTTGCCGGCGCTGTCGGTTGCCCAGTAATCGATACGATACCCTTCCCTCGTTGCTTTCCATTCGGGCGCGTTGGTACCCGACTGTACGGGGTAAACGCGTTTGTCGGCGCCGTCGTAATTCAAGTTATAAGTAACGTCGTAACTTTTCTTGTCGCCGCCGTTTTGTTCGTTGCACGCAGATAAAGCCAACGTACCGAAAACCATTAAAAACGCCAACGACAAGGCTAACAGTCTTGTTTTTGCTTTCATACGGTTGCTCCTTTATTTTTTATATCGTAACCGCGCAATTTTTGCGGTTTTTAAAAATTTTTTGCGAATTTATTTTTTATCGGTTATTTTTAATCGTCTTTCAGGCAAGGTTTTTAGCCCGAACCTTTATAAAACGACCGTTTTCAAGCCTCTTTTTCCGATAACCGAGGCTTTTTTGTGATTTATAAAACGGTTTTTGGGTTTATCGTCTTAAATTTTAATGTACTTAGCAAAATATATACGGCTTACGCCGCTTCCTCCGGAGAGGAAGCGACGCTTGCCGTAAAGTTCAGAATAGAAAAACTGCGATATAGAACAAAGTATAAATTAATCTACCCAGTTTCCTTGTCCGCTGTGGCTCTTCCACATAATGTTGCTGAATTCGCCGTCAACGCCGCAGGTCTTCCAGTGCATGATAACGGGTTTATCCCATCTGCTATCGCTTGCCGCCGATACTTTAATGGTACGAGTCATCGTTTTTGTATGATCGTCAACCATTGTGGCAGTCATCGTGTATTCGGAATACGTTTCGGTAAGGTTACGGGTAATCGTGAATTTAATCGCTTTTGTTACGTCAAAACCGTGCTGACCTTCAACGTACATACTTCCGTCTTCGGGGTTTTTCGGCGTATTGAGCAGCCATCTCGAGCCGCCATTTCCGTTGTACTGCGCGCCGAATAAAGTTCTTTCGTCTCCCCATTTATAGTTACGGACTTCAAGAGCCATACGAGGTTCGCCTTTGCCGGCGTTGTCGGTCTGTCTATAAACCCAACTGAACGAGAAGTTTCCGTCGAATATCTGATAGGTGCTTATCATTGCGTCGTTGATTCCGGTAAACGCCTTGCACGTGTTGGTAAAGTTGATGCCCTTTTCGGCAGTGGTTTCACCGTGCGTGAAGTGGTTGTTGTCGATGTTTTTGGAATTGCCTGCCCAGCCGCCGTCGGGAACGTAGTTAACGATAAGTTTTGCTCCGTTGTCGGTAAGCGCGTTGTATTTTTCCGTAACGGCTTCCTGTCCGTCAAAGAAGTTAATGTTTCTTACCACGCCGATACTGTCGGGGTTGTTCATCGTGTCAACGTATAAACCGGGACGGGTATCGCCTTCCGCGTAGAAGCGAAGGTTAACCGTGTTTACGTATTGATCGTTCATGAAGAACATAAAGAAGTCGCCCATACGGAGAATTGCAAACTTCTGAACGGACCTATCCGCCGAAGGCGTAAGGTTGCGATATTCGTTCAATCTGTATTGATGGAACAGATAGTTTGAATTGAATTCCAGATCTCTCCATTCGTTGCCGAGCATCTGCCAACCGCTTGCTTCAACGGTTTGCCCGTCTTGTACCCACGTTGCCGTAGCCAAAGTGTTGTAATCGATACTCTTGTAGTTATAATCCCAAGTATCTACCGCGTGGATAAGAACGCGTTTGTGGTTTTCTTTAAGATAATCTTTGCCTTCTTCGTCCTGAAGGGTTTCGGTTTTGAAGTGTGCCATACCGAGCGATGCGCTACCTACGCCGGTATAAGTTACTTCCGCGTAGTAATACTTACTCGGGTTAAGGTTGAACGAAAGCATCTGGAAGCCGTAACCGGAGGTAACTATAGTTTGTTCCGCGTCGGCTTTAAGTTCGTCGGCATTCCATTTCGTATCCGTCCAGAAAGTAAGTTTTCTGCAGAACTCGAAGGTTATTACCTTTTCTGTTTTTAAGGTTTCGTCAACGGGATCGGTTACCTGAATAGTAACGGTATAAGTGCCTTTGGGCGCGGTAATAGTTCCCGCGGTTTCGTCGTAAACGAGGTCTTCTGATTCCTGCGGCGCGATAACGATGTTTTCCGCTCCTATCGGCGTGCCGTCGCACGCTTTTGCCGTAAATTCGGGAAGCGTTACCTTCATATTTTCAACCGCCATGATTTTTCCGCCTTCTGCGGTTTCTTCAAAATCGGGTAATTCTTCAAACATAACGGTAGGTTCGCCGCGTTTGATTTCAACCGTGAAGGTGTCCTTGATTTCCCCTACCGCAACGGTAACGGTGGCAGTGCCTGCGCCCATAGCGGTCAGTTTATAGCCTTCAGCCTTTATAAGACCTTCGGGACTGCACGTTACGGCAGCGGTCGTATTTGCCGCCGTATAATGTTCGGCGGGCGCGAAAGCCACTTCAACCGTACGAGTCGTTGTCCAATCCGTCCAGACTTCGGACATTGCCGCTTTGTTGGTAACGGTTACGCCCGAAAGACGCGGCGTAACTGTAATTTCCACTGTGTCGGTAGCGTCGCCTACGGCAAGCGTGATAACCGCTTTGCCTGCTCCTTTTGCCGTAAGAGTAACGTTGTCCGAGCCGACTTCTACTACGTTCGGCGCGGAGGAAGTTACGGTGTAAGCCTTGTCGGAGACTTTTCCGCCGACGGTTACTTCGGGTTGAAGTTGACGCGCGGCGTCACCCTCCGTCCATTTTGCCGTCAGTTGCTCTTTGTTCATAATAGAAACTTTTACTTCGGCGTTTGACGGTACGCATGCGGTAACCGTAAATAACGAAGCCAAAAGTACCATTACTAACAAAACGAGAGTAATTTGCTTGTTCTTCATCTTGAACCTCCTGATCTTTTTCTGTATTTTTTATCCCCTGTGATATTTAATTGTCGGGGAACAGATCCGAATTTAACCGGGTTTTTATTCCGAAAAAGTTGTTGCTTCGCCGCAGTTTTTATTCCGGCAAATGTGTTGTTCGGGCTGTATAAGCCGACGAACGGATTTTGCTTAACCTTCGTTTAGCGAACGCGGTCTTTAACGTAAAGTAATAAAATTGACGTTGCCGATACCGAAATAGCGCCGTCGGACGAGCCGATAAAAGTAATAGAGCCGCCTGATCAGAGTCTTTCGACTTTAATTTTATAAGCCTCGTTTTTTAAAACCGCTTTTCGTTCTACGCGCGCCCTTTTAAGTCGATAATGATATTTGCGTTTGAAAATCAAACGCAAAGGGGATATCCCCTTTTTTCGACAATTTTTTTGTCGTGTCTTTCGCTCGCGGGTTTTCGCGGTGTTTTTTTCTGCGTTTCCGCTTTTTATACCCTGTTCCGCTTTCATTTTTTTTACGGAAAATTTCGGTTATATCGTCTTACGGAAACTTCTTGCGCGTTTTAAACTTTTTTGCGGTTATTTCCTGAATTACAACCCCTGACCGCTTTCTTTCTTTTTTGGTTTTTTTAGCAATTTTTTTAAACGCAAAACCGCTTTCGATTTTTTTAAAGCGACGGCTTTAAACTCAAAAATTGCCCGTCAATATCAGTGTAACACGCTTTTTTTAGGATTTCAATCATTAAGTTTAATGTAAACCTCCCCCAAAACGGAAAACTTGCGCTTTTTCGCCCTTTTAAGAAGTCTTTCCGCGCTCGGGGCATATTAAGTATCGCGCGTACGCCCCGCGTAACGTTTATATAATTATTTTAGTTCCCATAAGAGATTTTTATGTCAAAATTCACCTTCGATTACATTGTAACACGCTTTTTTTTCAATTTCAAGCATTAAGTTTAATGTAACTTTTTCTCGTAAAAAATTTTATTTACGAATATCCAAAGTAAAACTATTGTAGCGGTATTTAAAAAAACAACAAGACGATTTTCGCTTAAAATAGTCAGTGATAACGATTGAAATCTTTAAATTGAAAATTTTTAATAATTTTTATTTTTCGATAAAAAATCCGTTGACTTTCGTTGTCTTGTGTGGTACCATTTGAATATGAGAATATAAAGGTGTAAAAATGGATCGTATGCGTTGGAACGAAGAAGAGTTTTTAAGAGTATATAAAGGTTCGGCGACGTTTGTTACCGAAGAAAATCGGTATTATCGCCTGTTTTTGGATTTATTGAAGGATGAGGTTTTATTAAGCCATATACGGTTTGCAAACGATACGCTTTCCGTGCCTCCGTTAAAATCCTTTATTTTATACGAGCGCGACGTTTTGAAAAAAGACGTTTTCAGAGAAGAAATGAGCAGAAACGCCAAGCGCGGATTAGGCGCGTGTTTCGGATATTTGTATAAGGTAATCTACGGCGGATACGAGGCCGAACAAGGATGGGTAAACGATGACGAAACAGGAGTAAAAACCGCAAGTTTTTACGTGAAAACCAAGTAAGCGGAGAAATTATTCATGTTGTTTTATAAAGAACGGCAAATTAACAATAAATCAAAATACAACGACGTTGTAAAATCGAGATTATCAGGCGACGCTTTAGCCGTTATTTTAAACGGACTATCGCCCGATCCTTATACGGGCAAATTCGATCACAAAAAAATATCTTGTAACTGCGTCGGCAGAAAAACCGAAAAAAGATGGTGCAGATGTCTTGTAAACAGCCAACGAAAAACTTTAACAAACGAATGTGAAACCTGCGATTTGAAAAAGACTTACGCAAAACCCGTCGAAAACGCCGTTTTCGTTGACTTTGAAGTACCGGTTACAAATACCGAAGGCGTCGGCGAGATTGATTTGATTATGGAATATAACGGTAAAACTTACGCCGTCGAAACCAAACGACCGGAGAGCAATGAATCCGTTTTAAGAATGGTCGCCGAAATAATCACCTACGTCTATTGTTCCGGCAAGGAAATGAATAAAGCGATTATGTTCGTGAAAAACAGCGAACAATATTGTCAATGGGTTGGATTAAAAAACGGCAAGGACTATAAATATAAAGCGTGCGAAGAACTGCGTGAAATTGTAAAAAACAACGATATAACAGTATTTTGCCTGGAAGATTCAACCGACGAATATCGCGTTGAAATATTAAATTAACAACCAACGAATTAAAATCAACGACGGCTTTTTGACCGCCGTTGATTTTAACCGTTACAAGATGAGAAAATAAACATTGAAATACAATACTATGCTTTATAAACGAGGTTATAATATGCAATTACAGTATCGAATTATACGAGGAAAAGAAGAACTTACGGGTAACTTAATCGAATTTTCATTATACGGCGCAAAAATTCTCGTGGAATGCGGTAAAAGTTTGCGTTCGTCGGCGGCGTTGACGGAAACCGAACGAGTCGTTCTTACGACGCGCTATGATGCGGTTATCGTTACGCATAATCACGCGGATCACAACGGACTTATACATCTTGTCGATAAAAAAATTCCCGTATATTCGGGAAGGATATCGAGAGAGATTTTTTGCTTGCAACATGCGGGGGCAGACGTTTCTAATTTCCGTACTTATTACGACGGCGCGCCCTTTTACGTGGGCAATATTCGTATTACCCCTTATTTATGCGACCATTCCGCCCCCGATAGTTATATGTTGCTTATCGAAGGCAACGGCAAAAGTATTCTTTATACGGGAGATTTTCGTTCTCACGGAAGAAAATCATTTGACGCGCTGTTAGAGCGATTCCCGAAAAAAATCGACACGGTGATTACGGAAGGTACTAACTTTTTTCTCGGTAAAACGTTCGGTGAACGCGCTTTGGAAAAAAAATTGACAGACCTGTTTAACCACACCGAAAAACCCGTTTTCGTTATAGCCTCTACAACGAATATTGACCGCATAGTAAGCGCGTATAAAGCAAGCGCGCGGTCGGGACGGGATTTTTTAGTCGATATCGAAGAAGAGCGTATTCTTGAAATTATGGGGGCAAGCGTTCCTAAAGCAAAAACATTCGATAAAGTCAAAGTATATTATCCTAAATCGATTACGGACTTTTCTTCATTTTGCGACGTCAGAAAAAAATCGGTTTCTATTCGCGCTTTGGCGCCTAAAACCGATTACGTCATGATGGTTAAAACTTCTACGTTGCCGTATTTAAGAAAATTAGCAAAACTCGGCAACAATCTGAAAGGCGCAACGTTGGTTTATTCTTTATGGAGCGGGTATCTCGAAACGGACGGAATGCAAAAATTTATTGCGGGCGTAAAAAAGTTGGGCATGAACGTTGTTAATCTGCATGCTTCCGGGCATGCCGATAAAAACACCGTCATGAGGCTTTTAATGCGTTGTTGCCCGAATGAAGTCGTCTGGGTGCACACTCCGTTTGAAAGTTTGGACTACAAAAAATATCCGTTTTTGCATTATGGGCGGAGAAGTGTTTCAAATAAGGCGAAAGAGATTGAAAAATATGAAAATTTTAATAACGAGTAGAAAATGGATAGAACAAAAAGCCACCTTCCCTGCCGGTCGCAAAGTAGCGTTGATAAGTATTTGCGATACGGACTCGACGTTTGCAAAGCCGAATTTCACTCCGTTTGCATTGCTGAAAATTCGTTTTAACGACGTGTATTTCGAGGCTTTACCTCAAACCGACAAAAAACAACGGCTGAAAATCGTAAAAAAACAGTGCGTGAAAATCGACTACGCCGCCGAACAAATTGCCGTTTTTTATCACGGACTGCCTGCCGATACGGATATTTTGATATGTCAATGCGAGTTCGGGCAATCTCGCAGCGCGGCGGTTGCCGCGGCAATTATGGAATACAAAGCGAAAAAAGGCATCGAGGTTTTTTCAAACGACAAATACTATCCGAATAAATTAGTTTTCAGAAAAGTTTTAAACGCATTAAAGGAACAATACCGCTAAAAAAATTATATGCGAAAAACCTTTATGAAGAAAATATCTTATGCCGGAAAGTTTATACCGCAAAAAAAGTCGCGGTTTTTTGGGATGAATCGTAAATTTAACTTAAGTCGGCAATTATCCGATTTTAATATTTGTTATCTTATTGTTATTCCGAAATATTCGGCTTGTTATTCCGAATTATTCGGCTTGTTATTCCGAATTATTCGGCTTGTTATTCCGAAATATCTGATGGGAAACCCGCTTTCTGTTTTAGTTTTTATTTTAGTATTTATCGTCTTATCGTTATTCCGAATTATTCGGCTTTTTGTTCCAAAGCATTAAAAAAAGAAATATGCGCACTCTAACTGTTCATTAGGGTGCGTATATTTTGCTTGTAGCGGAAAAATCCGCTCTCGCCTTTTTGAAGTTTTCGAGGCTGCTATAATAACAATGCGATAATACAGGCAACGACAATCAAAACCGCTATTACAATACCAAAATATCCGATAAGGTTTTTGGTTGTGACAGCGTTCTGCGTCGGCTTAGGTTGCTGTTTTAGTTGCGGCGTCGTTGAGCAACGGGGATAAGTCGATTGTTTTCTCAACATAGCAAGCGGGTCTGTTTGATTTAATATTTTTGCTCTGAAAGAACGAACGAAATCAATATCCTCTTGCGAGCAGATGTCAACGGTCATTGAATTGCGGGAATGCGCCAACTCATTGCGTATATGTCTCGCCGATTTTAAGCGGTTGTAGTCAGATGCCCAGCCGAAAACGTTAAACGCTCCCCGATAAGCATTTTTGTCCATATCTTCAAGATATAATGTGACGCCGAGTTTGTTTTCTGCGGATCTGCCGTAAATATCTCTGCATAAATTGTCGAGTGCTTTAAACTCGTCAAAAAACACATAATTCAAATAACCCATATTTATCCTCGTTTCATGTTTTTAAAAGCAAAAGTCGCACTATAAGCCGTTTTTCGCGCTTATATAGAGTCCGTCACGAACACGCTTTAATAGCCTTTTACCGTATTTGGGCAAACCAACTATCGGAAAAGGTCGGAACATTCAAGGAATAAGTAGAAAATGTTGCCGTATAGGTCGATTAACTGATGTTTTGTGTAATATTTCTACCCTTGACGGAGCCGACTTTTTCCGTTTACCTTACACCGAAAAATAAAATCGAAAAAATCCGATAATAATTTTAATCGCTTATCGGCGCAAACGTTTTCATAAATCTTTTTAACAAGAATGCGCAAAAATACGGGAAAGTGTATATCTGCTCGCTGTAGCCGATATTATTCGCCGACAATTTGAAACCGTAAGCAATGTCGGGATACCTATTTGAAGAAATCAGAGTTCTTAAAGATTTGGAGCGACCTCCTTTTGCTTTCACTTCTAACGGTATCAGATTGTCTGCCGAACGGATAAAAAAGTCTTCTTCGAGCGTTGCATTCTCTTTTTTATAATAGTAAAGTTTATAACCGGCTTTAACCAATGCCTCGCCGACAATATTTTCGTACAGCGCGCCTTTATATACTCCGAGATTTTTATTCGCACGCAAATCTTCTTGCGATTCTTCGTCCAAGAGGGAAACGAGCAAGCCCGTATCGCAGAAATACAATTTAAATTTGTCGGTATCGCAATTCCCCGAGAGAGGCAATTCCACATCATTTAAGCAGTAGCATACGTTGACTATGCCTGCGTCTATAAGCCATTCTGCGCAACCGCGATAATCACGGAATCTTGCGTCTTTATCGATTTTTGAAATCTGAAATTTTTTGTTTTCCTTGGCAAGTTGAGATGCGATACTGTTGAAAACGTTCAGTATCCTTGTCTGATCAACGCCTTGTGCGTATTTTCTTATATCTTCTTTGTAGTCGGCTATAAGTTGATGCTGAGTGTCGAGCGAGCCTTCAAACGTTCCTTTTTCGATATAATCTTTCACAACGGCAGGCATACCTCCGAGAACCACATAATCGAGAAAAATTCCGTGATAAACGGACATTTCGAGTTCGTTAAACGGGGTAAATGTTTTCATGTGTGAAAGCATATTTTTTACGGTATCGTCGTTGTAGCCCTTTGCCCATAAAAACTCTTCAAAATCCATAGAATACATCTCATAGTCGGTCTTGTACCCCACGCTGTTGCTCTCGATTTTTTTGTAATTTACTCCGAGCATGGAACCGCTGCAAATCACGTCGAAACGCCCGTCTTCCTTAAAAAACTTCAAGGATGTGGCAATATCCGGAAACTCGGTTATTTCGTCGAAAAAAATCAATGTTTTGCCGTCAATAAATTTTTTGGAAGGATCCAACAACGAAATATTTTTTACAATCGCCGAAGCGGTATATCCGTCTATGGTGATTTTTTTATACTTTTCGTCTTTTACGAAGTTAATTTCGATAAAGCTTTCGTAGCCTGCTATTCTTGCAAAATGCCTGATAGATTCGGTTTTTCCTATCTGGCGACATCCCTTTACTATTAAAGGCTTCCTGCTTTCATCTCCTTTCCACTTCAAAAGAAAATCGTCTATTTTTCGTTTTAAGTAGGTCGTTTCCATAAAAAGCCTCCCGATACTTTTGCAGATATTATATCAAATAAAAAGGCCAAAGTCAAGCCGTATTCACGTTTTAATAGTCAATAAAACAATATTTTTCACATTTTAATAGCGAATTTTAACTTTGTTCTACACGTTTTTCAATGCGCTTAATTTTTAGGCAAATCAGCAACAAAAATTAAATTGATTACGATTCAGCCGTCCGATTAAACATAACGCCGAGGGGCTTTTAATTTTTGTCGTGGTTTGTAAAATTATTTGTAAAAACTTTTTCGATGTCGCAAAGATTTTGCTAATTCTCCTTTTAGAATAAATACAAAAGTTGTTGAAAGGTTTAATCACGACAAATTCATAAAGGTCAAAATTGTTGCGTAAATGTAAAAATAGGTTGTGCGTCAATTTGCCGCATAACCTCATCAATAAGCAAAATTTTATATAAAATCTAAATTTTAACACCTTGAAAGTTTTCAGCGTAGCCGAGCGCAAAGCGCGAACGCCACGGCGCGAAGCGGAGTACAATTTTTCCTGTTTACTTCGGCTTTAAACTGAGCTACAACGCGACGACGAAAGACGAAAAACCGGAGAGTTTTTATTGTCACGTTTTCTGAAAAAAGTCCACCTGATATACGGTTATTCGTATAAGCACTTTCTAAGCATAGAAAAAGCCGAGCAATTATTCGCCCGGCATAGGTTTTAGTATTTTTTATCTTATTATAATTCAGCAATATTTGGCTGAAAAACCTGCTATCATTTTTAGTATTCATTATCTTGTCGTCATTCCGAAATATTCGTTAGAAAAGAAAAACACGAACCCCATTTTTGTTTCGGTGTTCGTATTTTTCACATCTGGCGGAGCGTTAGTAACGTAAATCGAATAATATAGTTACTTAACGCTAACCAATCTAAACGTAAATTTAGCCTATATTATTTTCGTCATCGAATCTTTTTTTATCAAATATTGCACGTTCACCGTATACAAGAATAGGAACAATCGTCATTTGTTGTAATTTTTCATAAATTTTTTGACTAACTTGCTCTTGACTTTCGCATAAATTGCCGGAATCGTCCGTGTATTCAAACTTTAAGTTATATATCGTGTAATTAGAAACACAACCGTTGTTATTTTCAGTCACTTCCGTTTCGGTTAAGTCTGTTATTCTGCCGTTTTCGGAGTGACCTTTATGGGCAACTTCAAGTGACTTTTTACCGTCGATAATCATTTTTGCTCCGTTGCCAATGAAACCTATTGCCGCAATAATCATTATTCCACCAATTAAGCACATAAATATTGTTCCAAATTTATCTTCAGGGTCGTATGACTTGATTCCTGAACTAATTACAAAAATAGCAATTACCATAGCAATTAAGGCGATTACTATTCTGCTAATACCACCAACCATAGTTCCGCGATTAAATTTTTTCTTTTCCATTGAATTAACCTCTTTGAATTTTTGGCAAAACTGACTTATGCATTTAACAGACTTGTCTTGCTCGTTTATTATTATAGCATAAATTTCTAAAATTTTCAACCACTATTGAGTTTGCGAGCATAGAATTTCCGAAAAACTTCAAATGGCACTTTGGCGAACGATTAAACGCCCGACTGATTCTTCTTTTTGCCGTCCAAATCGATTTTTATGCCGAAATATTCGTTAGAAAAGAATAATACGAACCCCGTTTTTGTTTCAGGGTTCGTATTATTCACATCTGGCGGAGCGTTAGTAACGTAAATCGAATTTTATTTAATATTTTTGATTTTAGTTATATCGCCATCACACAATAATTCAATATTTGCGAATATTTTTTCGTCAGACCAATTCCACCATTGCAGTTGTAATAAAAACTCTATTGTTTCGTCGTCAAAACGTTTACGTATGTTTTTTATGGGATTGCCCCCGACAATACAGTACGGCGGCACATCTTTTGATACTACGGAATTTGCGCCGATTATTGCGCCGTCGCCAATTTTAACACCGGGAAGAACAGTTACGTTTTGCCCTATCCAAACATCGTTGCCAACAACCGTATCGCCCTTTAATGGCAAATCTTCCAATTTAGGCGTAGTTTTTTCCCAGCCACCACCCATTATATTGAAAGGGTACGTCGTAACCGATCTCATACGGTGATTAGCCCCGTTCATAATAAATTCAACACCTTTGGCGATAGCGCAAAATTTCCCGATAATCAATTTATCGCCAATAAAGTCATAGTGATGAGTAACGTGTTCTTCAAATTTGTCTGCACCGTCGATATCGTCGTAGTATGTATAGTCACCGACAATTATATTCGGTCTTGTAATCACATTTTTAATATAACAAAGACTCGGAATTTTTTTATTCGGAAATATTTCATTTGGGTTAGGACCGAACTTTTGCATGCAATTACCACCTTTTTGAAGCATAAAAATATTATACTGATTTTACACCTAAAAAGCAAGCAAAATACCGTATAAATGACTTTATGGCACTTTGGCGGGGGCTTGACTATACAAGCGCTCGCCAAACAAACTCACTAAACTAAAAAGGTCAACTTTGGAGCCCGAGCGAAACGGGGCGTTCGCCGCTAAACCGCTTGACGAATCGCCCCGTAATTCTTCGCACGTCGGCTATATTTTGAGTTTTTACGCCTTTTCTTTCTTGCGAGTGTTTGTGGGCGGTGGTTCCCTGCGCCGTCCTTTTTTACTACCGCAAAAACCATTTTCCACCCCTATTCGAGTATGACTTTACTCCCCGAAAACTTCAAAATTATTCACACTTTTATCCACACAAAATCTATTCTCGGCGCATGATATAATCGTAGATGTTCCGACAGCCGAAAAACGCAGATAAAACCTGAATTTTTGCAAAAGAAAAACCTAAACCGAAAACTTTCGTATTCGATTTAGGTTTTGTTTGGCGGGCAAGTGGTGATTGCGTTTGAACTTTTTTCACTACTTCTTTCGTATCGTCTATGGTCAATTTTTCAATATCCTTACCGCCACGAATATTGAAATAAACGACGGTATTATCATCGGAAACAAAAACCTGACTGACAAGGTGATCTATAATTTGCTTTTGGTAATCTTTGTCGTTTGCGTCGCCTTTGAGCAATTCTTCAATAAACACAAGCAAGTCTTTCTTTGTCAGTTTATAACCGCGCTCTAATTCGAGTTGCGCTTTTTGTGTTTCAAGGTCGTTAAGCAAAACTTCGTATTCCGCCATTTTCGTTTCGATAGAGTTTTGCAATAATACGCTTTTCGCTTTTACGAATGCGTCGGTAAGTTCGGATACTTCCTGACGTATTTTTGCTATTTTCGCCGTAATGCTTTTCAGATTTTGCTCGTCGGTTCGTTTATCGTAATACGCAAGAACGTCGTTTACGGCAGTTTCGGCATTTTCGGGGTTACTTAAAAATTCTTTCACGCAAGCGGTAACGTATAATTCGAGATTATCTTTGTTTTCACGCTTTTTATCGCATTTACCGCTACGACGTTTTTTACAAATATAGTAGTGATGTTGTTCGCCCGTCTTACTTGTTCCGCCGTCGGCTACCATTTCGGTTCCGCAATGACCGCAGAATAATTTCCCCGTAAGCAGATAAGGCACTCTTGCAGTTTCTTTACCGCCCAAAGTATACCTGTTTTTGGCAAGTCTTTCCTGCACGGCATCGAACGTTTCTTTGTCAATAATCGGCGGATACATATTGCTGCATTCTCTTCCACCGAAAGTAAACGTGCCTGTATATTTTTGATTAGTCAGCCATTTATCGAAAGATTTGCCTTTCAGTAATTTCCCTTTAACGCGATAACCTTGTTCGTTGAGCATATCGGCTATTTGCTTTTTTGT
>ERZ870021.14-NODE-14-length-17734-cov-4.803704_pt1 | contig 17734 bp, 10 predicted proteins | sample MGYA00520890_ERZ870021 | MGnify/ENA primary metagenome ERZ870021 (study PRJEB32232, sample SAMN07284987) | human gut metagenome | biome: human-associated habitat; material: feces | host: Homo sapiens | place: Tanzania | collected 2014-08-14 ...
ACGGTGATGGGAGTTTAACACAGCAAAAACCGATTTATTCCCGCAAAAATAATTAGTGATAATGATTGGAATCCCTATCTTAAAAATTTCAATATTTAAAAATATTTGACACCCATATCAGCGTGAATTATAATATAGTCATGAAAACAAAAAACATAAAACAAATAGAACTATCGTCGTATGAAAGCAAAAAAGCGGATATTTTCGTCAGTAAAAAATATTTGACGAAAGACTATCCTCTGCATTGCCATAATCATTTTGAAATGGAGTTTATTCTTTCGGGGGCGGCGGAAGAAAACATAAACGGCAGATCGGTCGGGGTAAAAAAGGGGACGCTTTACGTTTTAAAGCCGTCAGACTATCACGCCGTCAAAATAATATCGCCGTTGAACCTCGTAACCGTTTCTTTCGATTATCGGGTATTTCCGAAATCTTTTTTGCAATACTTCTGCACCGAAGCGTCTCCTTTCGTTTTTCAGACAAAAGAGGAGGAATTCGATACCTATAAAGTTTTATTCGAACTTCTTTACGACGAATATAAAATCAGCGAGGAAATTACCGCGTGCGCATTAACCGTTGTTTTTGAAAAACTAAAAAGGCTTTCGGCGTTTAAAGACGATTCGGAACTTGTCAAAAGGGAGCAAATCCTTGACGCCGTAAGTTACGTAAATCTTCATTTTAACGAGAACCCGTCGCTGAAAAGCGTTGCGGATTTAGTCTGTTATACGCCCGAATATTTAAGCGGATTGTTCAAAAAAGCAACGGGAAAGACGTTTACGCAATATCTAAAAACGGTAAAAATCGAAAACGCAAAAAAACTTCTGACGCTCGAAGGCTTATCCGTCGCGGAAATCTGCTTTAAATGCGGTTTCGGTTCGGTCAGCAATTTTAACCGCGTTTTCAAAACGGTAACAAACACCGTCCCGTCGGAATACCGAAAAAACAAAAAAGCCCGATAAGGGCTTCGTTCTTGATTTATGTTCCGATACTTTCGTCCCGTTTTACGGTAACCAAGTAGGTGTTCCCGCATATCCGTTATAGGGCGTGTCTTATATAAAACGTATTTTAAATTCCGACAAGTAGTTTTTGTTTTTTCTTGACGTAAAAAAACGCTCCGCCTAAAGTGTCCGAACTTTTGGGTTCGTCCACAGTGACGAGGGGGCGTTTTTTGTTTTAAAATTTTATTATAAACAGTCGATTTCGTGTTTTTCTTTGCTTTTCCTCAGGGCGGAAGGGGACATGCCGGTGGCGGCTTTTATGCATTTTGAAAGATACTTAGGATCGCCGAAAGACAAAACGTCTGCGATTTTTCCGAGAGTGTAATCCGTGTTGATTACCAGCGTGCAGGCGTAATTTATTTTGTTATAGGAGAAGTATTTTAAAGGACTTGTATGGTATTCCTCTGCAAACAACCTTTCGATATGAGATTTGCTCAGGTTCAGCGCGTGGGATATATCGTCTAAGGTAATTTTTTGAGCAATGTTTTCATCAAGGTAATTTTTGATGAGTTCCGACATTTTCAAGGGAGTATCGACGTAGCGGTAATCGTGCGGTTTGATTCTTTGCACTATTTCAAGGGATTTACACATAATATCGTCGAGAGGCAGTTTTTCTTCGCCGCAAAGAAGGAAGATTTTTTCAAATATATCACTCGTATTGATTTTTCGTATCAGAACGCTTTCCGAAAGCCCGAAAGAAGAAACAAGATTGTCAACGAAAGAGCCGTGCAGAACGAGAAACTGCTTCGTATAGGGCTGTTTTTTATCCGCATAGTAGGTGTGTTTCTGTAGTTTATTCAAAAAATAAGTATCTCCCGCGGATACCTCGTATCTGTCGGTTTCGGTTTCTATGTAACCTTTTCCGTCTATTACGTACTCGAACACGTAGTTGTTCCAAAGTCTGTTTTTCGAGAGATTATGGACAATGCGGTAGGAAGGATTCGGATTCGTTTGCCCCGCAAGCATAACGTCGAAAAAACCGTTGTTACTCAAAGTGCGGTAGTGTATGGCTTCTCCCATCGAATTATAGTACATCTAAGTTACCTCGCGTTAACTTTGTTCTACGTTCATTTTAACACGTTTGCGGTTAAATTTCAACCCAAAAACATACGATTTTCGCAAAAAATTAACAAAAATGAGAAGATTTTACCCCTATTTGGATAATATTATATGTTGCGTCGCTTTGCCACAGGTGATATAATCGACATATAAGAACGTTTATACCAAAATCATTATCGAGCGGAGGAAAATATGACTAAATTTATCAAAATTATATGTGTGATTCTGTCTTGTATTCTTTTGTCCGCATGTTTTTACGCATGTAACAAAAAAGGCAACGACGGCGGCGATATTATTATCGACGACGGCGGCAACGTTCGTCCTTCTACCGACGGCAAGGAAACTACGGTTAAGTTCTGGGGATGGGGCGAATCCGGCGAAAAAGAAGTTTTCGAGCGCATCGTAAACGACTTTAACAAAAAATATAAAGGCAGTATTAAAGTAACTTACACCCAAAGACCTTCCAACAATTACGGCGAAAGCGTACGTATGGCTCTGGTCGGTTCCAGCGGGCCGGACGTCGTGTACGTACAGGATAACTATTTCAAGTCTTACGTTACCATGGGGCTTCTGAAAGACATTACCGCTAACGTAAATCAAAGCGAATGGCTTAAAGATTATCAGACGAGCATGTTCCCCAACACTATGGCTCGTTATAAATATAATCCCAAAACCACTACGTCAAACGCCGACGATCCCATTTACGCCGTTCCCAAGGATCTTGCGCCTACGGCAATATACTATAATAAGAACATGATGGCAAACGCCGGCATAGTTATTATAAGCAAAACGGAAGCCGAGGTAAAAACCGCTCTTTCCGAAGGCAAAACGACCTGGACGACGGGTTCCGAAGCGGGGCTTGACGTTAAAATCAAGGCTTATTATACCAACAGTTCGATGGGCATTAAGGTATTCAATAACCGGATTCCCATGAACTGGCAGGAATGTGTGGAATTATCCCGCGACCTTATGGCGGCAAACGCGGGTAAGTTCGGGTTTTATTCGGAATGGTGGTTCAATTACGGCTGGTCGGTCGGAGGGGACTGCGTTGAATATATCGAAACGGACGATCCTCAGTATAACGGCGGTTATTACAAATTCACCCTTCAGGACGCCTCCAAAAACTACATCGTTAAAGACGATTGCGCCGAAGGCGTTACCGTCGGCGGTAAGACCTATAAAGCGGGCGAAATCGTATCTTATACGGACAAGCAACTTTTAACTTCGGAGCAGAAAGCCAAATGCAACGTTTTACCTTCCATAAGAGAAGCGTTTACCGAATTCGTTCGTTTGTCGCAAGGCTCTAATCAGACCGTAGATTCGGTAAAAATGAGCGATTTGACCGACGAATACGGTTCCATAAAAGATTTCTACGGCGCGGACGCTAACGGAAATCTTAAAGGATACGCCATTTCTCCCAACCCGACTACTATATCGGCGGACGGTAAAAACGGTTACTTTACAAGCGGTAAAGTAGGTCTTTTGGTTTCGACCATGAGCGCCGTTAAGCAAGTGCGCGCAAACATGAAAGACGATTGGGACGTTGCGCCCATGCTCGTTTACAAGGAATATAACGACGACGGTACCGAAGTTCTGGTACACGGCGTGCAGGCTGCTCACAGCGGTTCGGTAGGCATTGCCCTCAACGCGAAAACTTCCAAAACAAACGCGGCGTTCTTATTCGCTTCTTATATAGCGAGCGAATTCGGTCAGACCATTCAGGCGGACGAAGGTTTTGCGATTCCTTTACAAAGGTCTCTTGCAAATTCGCCGGTTTATATAAGGCCCGAAAAGAAGCCCGCTAACATCAGAGTGTTTATCGACGCCTGCGATTACGAAACTCCCGGCGACTGGTGGTATTTACGCGATAAAAAGTGGATAGACGATTGGGCAAGTTTGTTAAACGGCGACGTCCGTAACGCAAAAATTACTCTTTCGGATTTCTATAGAAGTACTGAATTTACCAAAACGCAGGGTATCTTGTACGAATACACTAAAAAATAACAAACAGCGATGTCGGGCGTCGGTTTTTATCGGCGCCCCGGCATCGTGTATTTATCTCCCGCGATAAAATTGCATTAAACGGCGGGAAGGGAGAAAATAATGATAAAAGATGCGGATATCGCGCTGAAAAGTTACAAACGCAAAAAATTCAGGTACAACGCCGAAGGATTTTTATTTTCCTTCGCGCCGGTACTTCGTTTTTTGCTGTTCGGCTTTATACCTCTTATAGTGGGGCTTGCAATGGCGTTTTTGAAGATGGAATACACTTACGACCTTGCAGACGGAACTTTTTGTTATTTTGAAAACTTCGAGTACGTTTTTAACCCCATAAACGGTTTCTGGGACGCGGTAGGCAATACTTTGCTTATGGCGCTTGCATGGCCGATTTCTATGATTATAGCGCTTCTCGTTTCCGTGCTTCTCACCAAAAACATAAAAGGAAAGCCCTTTTTCCGTACGGTATATTTTATTCCCTTCGTTTGTTCGGTGGTAGCGCTGACGCTTATGTGGAACGTTTTACTCGACTATAATTACGGTCCCGCGAACGAACTTCTGGAAAAGATTTTAGGTATTCGTATCAATTTCAAGGGAGATCCCGACTGGTACATACCGGGGCTTATCGTGATGATGGTATGGAGTACAACGGGCTACAAAATAGTAATTCTGACCGCCGCTTTAACCACGGTAAACAAGTCTTACTACGAGGCGGCTTCACTTGACGGCGCGAACGCGTGGCATAAATTCATGCACGTAACGATGCCCGCAATTTCGCCCACGATATTCTTCCTTCTGGTAACGGGAATCATAAATGTTTTGCAGGAGTTTACCCGTTCTCAGGTATGGAGTTCCAACGGCGGTCCCAACGGAAAGGGGATTACCATCGTTTTTTATCTTTACAACGAAGCGTTTGAATATAACAATATGGGACACGCGTCTGCGGTTGCGTGGGTGCTTTCTCTGATGATAATTGCCGTTACGATAGTTAACTTCGTCGTGAGCAAAAAGTGGGTGAAGTATGACTGACAAGACTAAAGACGCAAAACTGATTGCAAGAACCAAAGCAAAACGTATTACGAGCGAAGTTATTACCTACGCCGTGCTTATCATAGTGGCTTTGTCGATTTTACTTCCTTTGTATATAGTTTTCGTAACTTCTCTTAAAGGAAAAACGGAGGCGATGGATCCTTCCTTTACGTGGTGGCCCAAAGAAATGGATTTACACGGCTATAAGGAGGTTTTTACCTACACGTCCGGCAGTGACGACACCGTTCCTACGGTAATACGGGGATTTATCAATACGCTCATAATCGCTCTGCCTACGTCCGTAATAGGCGTCGTGGTGGCGGCGCTTGCGGCGTTCGCGTTCGCAAAACTCGAGTATAGGTCCAAAAATCTTCTGTTTACCGTTTTGGTGGGAACTATGATGATTCCGGGTACGATAACTCTCGTTCCGTCGCTGGTTATTTTCGATAAACTCGGCTGGATAGATACTTTCTTACCGCTTATGGTGCCTGCGTTTTTCGGCGGCGCGAGTTGCGTATTCTTTTTAAGACAATTTTACTTTACAATACCCAACGACCTTATGGACGCGGCAAAAATAGACGGACTCGGAAACTTCGGTATCTTTTTTACCATAATGTTACCGTTATCGATGCCTGCTCTTATCGCTCAGTTCGTACTTGCTTTCGTCGGCAGTTACAACGCATACTTAGGTCCGTTGATGTATTTACACTCGCCCGAAAATTACACCTTACAGATTGCTTTACAGTTCTTTAAGGGGACTTATACAACCGACTGGGCGGTAGTAATGGCGGGGGCAGCCGTATCGCTTGTTCCGACGCTTTTGCTTTATTTGTTCGGTCAAAGATATTTTATCGAAGGTATTGCCACGAGCGGTATGAAGATATAACTTATTTTTTATCGGATAAACGGCGTTTTGATTTTTCAAACGCATCGGCTGAAAATATTCCGTTTTCGGACGAAAATAACAAAAAAAACGACTCTTTTGACGGAGATAACATGAAAAAATTGCTGATTTTGATTATAACGGCGCTTCTCGCCGTAACGCTCGTATCGGCGCTGAGCGGATGCAATAAGTCTGACGATCTCGGCGTAGTCGATTTGACGTACTACGACGAAACCGACGAAACGCGCGGTTTTAACGACAATCTGTTTTATCGTAACGATTTACTCGAAACCGGCGCGGATCCTTGCGTAATCAAGGTAAACGAAGGCGAGTACGACGGTTGGTTTTTCCTTTACGGGACAACCGACACCACGAGTAATACCGCTTACGCCTGCTGGAAGAGTAAAGACCTCAACAACTGGCAAGCGGTTTCAATCTGTTTCGTTCCCGAGTCTTCCTCCTGGGGGCAAGCGTCTTTATGGGCGCCGGGCGTAATTTACGATCCGACGGACGGTAAGTATTATTTATTCTACAGCGCGCAGAACTCGGCAAGCGGTTATTATAATACAAAATATCTCGGTATGGCTGTATCCGACAGCCCCGCAGGTCCTTTCGTTCAGTACACCGGAACAAATGGAAACGGCGACGCGATAACCCTTAGCGATCCCATTTTCGATATAAGAAAGGCGAAGGACGCGCCCTTTTTCAAAACCGAATACGCCAAAAAAGTAGAATCGTACAAAGCAAATTCGAGTTTTATAGACGCATGTCCCTTCATTGCTTCCGACGGCAGTAAATATTTATATATGTGCCGTAGCAGAAACGCCAACAAAACCAACGTTATTTCCGTAGTAAAAATGAAAGATTGGGCTACTCCGGATTATAACACTTACGCCGAAATAACCACTTGTAACGCTACGACGCTCGGAGGAAGCGAAACGACCGAGCGCGCCGAAACCACTTTAAACGAAGCGCCCTACATGACCGAGCATAACGGAAAATTTTATCTTACTTTTTCCATCAACGCAACGACTGATCCCGAATACGCCGTAATGCAGGCGATATCGGATAATCCCATGGGACCTTTCACAAAGATTCAGGAAAGTAAAGGCGGGCTTGTTATAGGTATAGACTATTTAGGTAACGAATGGGACCACGTTTTGTGTTGCGGAAGCCACTCGTTTGTAGAAGACGGCGACGAAATGTGGATTGTCTATCATCAGGACCGCAACCGCGCAAGCGAAGGTTTGTCGGGCGCAGGCTCGAACAATCGCGCTTTTACCTCGGACAGAGTAAACTGGATTAAAAACGGTGACGGTATAGACGTAATCAAAGCAAACGGACCTACTACAAGTCTTCAACCCTTACCGTCCTCGTTTTCGGGCTATAAAAACCTTGCGCCCGACGCGACGGTTACGGTAACCCAAACGGTTGGCGGTAAAACGACGAATATAAACGGCGACAGCGTGAAACCTATTAACGACGGTATTATTCGTTTCCATAATATTGACATAATAGACGAATTTTACGCCGAAGGCGTCGTTGCGGTAACCCTTGACTTCAACGATTACGTCACGGCAAGGTCCTTGCTTTTATACAACAGTTGTTTTTTTGACAGCGCATTTTACCGCGTTGCGAGGATTGATTTTAAATTCCGCAAAAACGTACAGGGAACTATGCGTACCGGCACGGCGCGTATAGACAACCTTTATTACGACATAGAAAAATATTCTCAACTCGATATGGGCGTTATGCGTCCCGGCGCGCCGCTCATAGTCGAATTTGACGAACTTGAAATAAATTCGGTTACGATTACCTTCGTTTGTCCCGACGGGCAAGACAAAATAGGTATCAACGAAATAATGCTTTTAGGTAAGTAGGAGGAAATAACGTGAAAAGAAACAGATTGATTCCCATACTTATTTTATCCTTGGTGTTTGCTACCTCGTTATTGCTCGCTTGCACAACGAGCGTAAGTTATACCTTCTCCGAATACTCTTTTGAAAAAAGAAACGACAAAGTCGAAGCCCTGGTTAAAGACGAAGGCGTCGTTATCGACGGCGTTTTGGACGAACCTTTCTGGCAAGACGCAAAAAAGACTGCGTTCACTATTAAAAGCAAGGTCTCCGACGACGTAACAATGACGACTATGACCTACATTTCCGATTTCGGCGTGTACTTCGGTATAATAGTCAACGATTACGCCGTTTATTACAACTCCGAACGCGCCGCGTCGAGAAACTCCTCATCCGAAATTTATATAAGAGGTTTCGGCAACAGCGATACCGAAACCTACAACATTCGTCTTGCTCCTACGGGAATTGACGGCGAAATACAAAAATCAACCAATTCCTGGCGACTTACAATGATAAACGGCAAGCCGGAGTATCGTCAATGGGTTTACAAATGGGAAGGCGCTTCGACGGTTTTGGGTAACATTAACACGAGTTTATGCCAAGGTTACGTTGGCGAAGCCTTCGTTCCATGGAGTACTCTCGGCGTCGGTAACTGCGGTTACGTACGCTATATGCCCGCTTTCAACCACGTCGAAACGGAAAGCGCGAGCGGGGGAGAGCGTACCTGGACGGGTACCCCCGGCTGCGACCTGAAGCAACCCGACTCTTACAAAGTAGTCTGCAACGACGGCATAGTGGATCTCGACGGCAAAGAACCTACCATACTTAACGCGCCGGCAATCCATTTAAGCGACGCTTTAATTCAAGGCGACAACTACGTTGCTACGGTTTCTGCAACCTCCAACTTCGACAAGAACGGGCTTAACGATTTTCAGAGCGCCGTTGACGCGGTCTGGAACGTTCCGTCTATAGTTAAGTTAACCAAAAACGCAGATAATACGGTTAATATTGCAGTTCCCAAAAATAAAATCAACGAACTTATCGACGGTATGGAATACTCCGTTACTTATTTAGGGGTAACCCAGAAAGCCGAAATTTTATACGCGCCCGTAACCCTTGACGGCTACGCCGACGATAATTACGGGGCTAAGATATCGCGCAGTACGTTAAACGGCGCAAGTCAGATAACCCGCGCGAAGCCCGCAAGAAAAGGCGTGTATATAATGGTGGAAGTTACCGACGGAAACATTCAATCGGGTACCCATACGGAAACCTACTTTACCTTCGGCGACGTATGCAAAAAGGGCAGAAGTTGGCAGATAAGATATTATCCGCAAAGCAATACCTATAAGACTTACGCCTACAACACCCCCAACAGCAGCGGTTTTGCCTGGTCGGAACTTACCGGTAGATCAAAACTTAAAATCAACGTTATCGGAAAGATAACGGCAACCGGTTACAATCTGGAAATTTACGTTCCTTATTCGTCGTTATCCTTTACTTCCTCGTGGGACGAAGTCAAAGTCCTCTCGTGTTACGGCTATTATAAAGAGGGCGCTACGAAAGTTACCAACGTTGACGGTGACACGGTTATCGGCAACAGATACGTGTGGAATATCGACAACTATCTGTCTTTCGGCGAAAACGGATATATTCGTAAATCCGTCAAACTCGACAATATAGTAATTACCGACGAAGATTTTTCAAACGGCAATTACGTCAAAGACTTTTACGTTACCGACGACGAAAACAATCCTCTTACGGTAGATGAATTCTACTTCCTTAACGAATATATAAGCGCGAAAGAGGGCGGCGGTTATACCATAACCGTTCCTGAAAAAGATAAAAACAAATTTGCTAAACCTTACTCCGACGTCATAATGATCGACGGAGAGGAATACACTTTGTATTTTGAAATTTTCTCAAGGTTCAACGCGAATATTTTCATCGATTATAAAAACGGCGTTTTGGTCAATACAGGCACCGCTTCTTCCGCTGAAATTTCGACGGTTAAACTTAATTCGGAGCGTAACAGCACGGAATTTTTAAACGTTTCCGATCCCGTCTTTGCAACGGGCATCGACGGCGATCAAAACGGAGCAATCGTTACGAATAACCGTAACGGTGCTTACACCCTTTTGGAAGGAGTAACGACGGGCACGACCGACTTCACCGTATCGGCATGGTTAAAGATAGACGCCTCCACCGTTATATCTTCCGGCAACAGCACGATGCTGTTCGGTACTACGGGCGTTGACGGCGTCAAAAAAGAAAAAGGTTTCTATCTTACGATGCGTAAAGGCTCCGTTTACTCACTGCAGTTTTCTTACTTCGGCGATACCCGCACCACCGTTGACGAAAAGACAAAATCTCTTCCCTTCGAGGCGGGAAAATGGAATCTTATCACCATGACGAGAAAGGGGAACAATCTGACTATTTATCTCAACACGCGTAAGGTTTACACCGTTACCATGACGGACAACGCCGATTTAGGCGGAAATAAACTTGCTTTCGGCGGGTTTATCGGCGATAGTTTTACTTATAGCGACAGCAATATAACCTTCGATAACGTATGTTACTTTAACCGCGCGTTGGGCGAAAACAACGTTAAAGCGCTCTACAAAGAGTACGCCGAATAATTCTTAAGCCGTCCTTATTATCGGGAAAGATAAACGAGGACGGCGAGTCAAAGGCTAAATTATTTGCAAGGCAAATAAAAAAATAAATTCATCTAAGGAGGAATCAGATGAAAAAAACATTGGCAATCGTAACGTTTGCGCTCGCAATCGTTATGTCGTTCGCGCTTGCGGCATGTACCGTTCAGCACGTGCATAATTTCGATACGCCGTGGTCGTATAACGAAACCGAACACTGGCATACCTGCACCGATTGCGACGAGATACGCGATAAGGCTGCGCATACCGGAGGAAAAGCAATTTGCGGTGATCGGGCAATTTGCGAAGTCTGCGGTCAGCCGTACGGCGAAATCGGCAATCACGACTGGGGCGAATGGAAACAAACAAAGGCTCCCACTTGCTCGGAAGAAGGCGTTGAAACGCGTGTTTGCAAGATAAACCCCGAACACAAGGAAAATCGTCCCATCGCTAAATTAAATCACGAATGGAGCGAGGATTGGAAAAAGAACGAAACCGAACACTGGCGCGAATGTTCGGTCTGCAAAGAAATTAAAGATAAGGCAGAACACTTGTTCGGAGACTATCAGGTAACGACGCAACCGACTTATGAATCGACAGGTCTTAAAAAACGCACTTGTTCGGTTTGTTTACATGAAGAAACCGAAGTTATCGATAAACTCGTCAAAGTCGATACCATAACCATCGAAGGTGAAAGCGAAGTAATGCTTGACGTAGGAGAATTCGTTACTCTTACCGCCCTCGTAGCGCCCGAAAACGCCACCGACAAAGGTCTTAACTGGCAAAGTAGCGATGCTTCCGTTGCCGAAGTCGTTAAAGGAAGGGTAGTAGCGCGCGGAGCGGGCGTTGCAACGATAACCGTAACCGCCAACGACGGGCAAGGCGCAAGCGCAACGGTAACCGTCAAAGTAACCGTTTTACCCGAAAGCGTAACGTTAAACTGCGACGATAAATACATTGCCGTAGGACAAAAGACGAATATTACGGCAACCGTTTTACCCGCCGACGCAACCGATACCGCGTTGACCTATGAAGCAGATAACCCTGCGGTTGCGACGGTTGACGAAAACGGTCGGGTAACCGGTTTGAAAGAAGGAGTGGTAACCGTTACGGCAAAAACTTCCAACAACGTAACCGCAAGCGTATCGTTTTACGTAACCGCGGCTACGATAGACGGCGATTTAACCGACGCGTTATATCAGGGCAAGTATGCGTTACATAACGACGCGTTAAAATACAACAATAATACGGCGACCAACCCCGTTAAAAACCTTACCAAAGTCGTGTTGGGCGAAAGCGGATTATATATAACCCACGACGTAACGGATAATTTTGTCGGCAAACAAAGCCGCGTGGAAGACTTTATCTGCTTTGGCGACACCAAGGTAGCAGGTTCAAAAACTCAGAAATCCAACACTTATTACTTCCGTTTCTATCTGCATAAAGAAAACGGCAGAAACTTTACAAACTATTATAACGGTAACGAAAGCGGTAATTATCCCTGGACGTACGACGCTTCGTTAGAAGTATATTACGTCGTTAAAGCGACTGAAAACGGATATACCGTAGAGGCGTTTATACCTTATGCCACTTTAGGCGTTAGTCAAAAACCCGAAAGCGTTCAATTCCTCGGATTAAGCATGATTTATCCTAACGAAGCGGACGCCGCCGCAGATAAAAACATAAAATCAGCGGTCGGCAACAACTACGGTATGGCTCAGAAGAACTTCTTTAATCTTGCAAATTACCTGACGTTTGACGACCTCGGATACTACGGTTGGGCAAATTCTTCTTTCGGTATAATCGAAAAGATTAACGACGTCAATTTGGGCAGTCCCGACGTCATTGACGGAAACTATCAAACCGAAATTACAATTAAGTCTAAATTCCAACTCGACAATTCCTTCACGGCATACGAAGGTTTGACCTTTGATAACGAGTACGTAACGGAAAAAGGAAGCGGAATATATAAAATTTCCGTACCCGAAGAAAAACAGCCCGAATATAAAGACGGCGTAACCGTATCCGTAAAACGCGGAACGGAAGTTTTAGACACGTTTAAGATTAAACTGAGTAAAAACATACCCGTTACGCAAATTACCGTAAGCGGAGCCAAAACGGCGTTTTTGGGCGACGAGGTGCAACTTTCCGCAGCCATTGAGCCGTCTGACGCTACGGTGACAACCGTTACCTGGGCGAGTAAGAACGAAGATATCGCAACCATAGACCAGACGGGTAAAGTCAGTACGCTTAAGGCGGGTACGGCAACCTTTACGGCTACCGCGGACGGCATAGTAACTGAACATACGATAGTTATATCCGACACCTTGCAGATTGAAATACAAGGTCCCGGCGGAGCCTTCGTCGGCGACGAGGTACAACTTACGGCAATCGTTACGCCGAAGCCGAACGATTGTACCGTTACGTGGGATAGCAACGATAAAGAAATCGCAACGATAGACGCGACCGGTAAAGTTACTCTGTTAAAAGAGGGAACCGTAACGCTTACTGCCACGGTCAACGGCTTCACGGGCGAATATACTCTGTTCGTCGGCGGTGTTTTAGCAAAAGCCGCGGTAAAGGTAGATTATACCGGTAAAACCGTTCAAAACAGCGGTACAAACGATACCGTTACTTTGGACACGGTAACCATTACTCTCGACAGTAACGGCAAAAACGGAACGGAATTCGTTCACACCGACAATAATACCTTTAATGACGGCATCGACGGCGATAAAGAAGGCGCGCTTGCCACAAACAACAAAAAAGGTTCCTATCTTTTAATAAAGGATTATGCTCTCGGAAAGGGTGATTTCACTATATCCGCCTGGGTTTACGCAAGCAGCGAAGCCGTAATTAAAGGTAATTCGTCTCAGATATTCGCAACTTCCGCTTACGACAAGCAAAATCCCGACGGTAAAATTGCGTTGGCGGCTCGTAAAGATACGAAAGGTCATTACGTTACGTATAAAATCAATAATGACAAAAACAACAATTTCCCGTCTGCGAGAACCAATCTGGTCGGCTGGCATAAATATACCGTGGTAAGAGCGGGTACGTCTTTTAAAGTTTACGTTGACGACGTTCTGATGCACGAAAGAACTTTGGCTGCCGATACCGACTTCGGTACGCAAACCATCTGCTTCGGCTCTTACATCGGCGAAACGTGGGCGTATAACGACGGCGTACTTGTTTACGATAACGTAACTATATACGATACCGCAATTACCGAAAATCAACTTAAAGCGCTTGTCGCCGCTAAAAAATAATTTAAAAGTTTAAAGGCGACTTTAAAAAACAATTCGCATACAAAAATACCTTGCTCCCTCCCTTCGGGGAGGGAACGAAGGTATGAAAACTTCTTTCAAGCGTTCGGATCGGAGGCGAAAAAGAATTAATAACGAGGAGATTTCCATGAAGAAATTTTTTGCAACGCTTGCCGTTACGGCACTTATAATTACTGCGATTATCGGAGGGACAGAAGTGTCTTTTTCAAAAGCAGACGAAACCTCTCTTAAAGATATAGAGGTTTACCTTATTGCGGGGCAAAGTAACGCCGTAGGATACACTCAGGTGGATTCCGCGGAAGAACAAGCCGAAATCGATAAAGATCCCCGCATTGCTTCGGGGTTTCAGAACGTAAAATATTACGGCTACGTGGAATGTAACAAAGACAGCGCGATTCCTGTCGATATACCGTTCAGAACTGTCAAACTCGGAAAAGGAGCCGAATCTACCGGCAAAACCCGCGAACTTAAAAACAACACGTTCGGCCCCGAGATGGGGATGGCTCGTTATTTTACCGATAACGGAGTTGCCGGGAAAGAGTACGGTATTATAAAATACGCCGCCGGCGGTACCGCCATATACGACGAAATCAATTCTTCCACAGGAAGTCAGTACGGCAACTGGATGAGTCCGTCTCTTATTGCAAAATACGGCAAAACAAGCAGTAGCCTCACGGGGCTTTGTTACAACAATTTTTTAAAGGTCGTAAAACAAGGCGTCGAGGCTTATAAGGCTAACGGATATAATCCTATAATCAAGGGAATTGCTTGGATGCAGGGCGAAAGCGAAAGTCAGAGCGCCGGAAAGTCCAAAATTTACGCCGAACTTTTAAGCACGATGATTTCCGATATGCGCAAGGATATTTCGATTATCGCTTCGCAAAATTTGTCGGAACTTACCGTTGTCGTAGCAAAAATTCCTTCAAAGTATAAAACGGTAGTGGAAAGCGCCAAATATGTTGACGTCGTACGCGCTCAGATGGATCAGGTCGCCGAAAACGACGCCGACGTGCTTTTAATCGACAATGATTTCGTAACCCTTCCCGGAACGGACAATCACCACTACAACGTTCCCGATATGCTGAAAGTAGGCGAAAATTTTGCCGAAAAGTTTATAGAGGCGGTTTCCGGCGCGCTCCCGAAAATCAAGGTTGAAGTCGTCGGGGGAGGAAAAAGCGATCTGATTTCCAGACGCGCGACTCCTAAAACGAATATTGCGGTTACTTTGACGCCGGACACGGGCTACGAATTCGATTCTTACGAATTTCTGAACGCCGAAGGCGGAAAAGAGGACGTTACACGGATAAAAGTAGGTAACGTCGTCCGCTTTGAAATGCCCGATAAAGATGTTATCTTAAAAGTCGTGTTTAGTTTAATTCCCAAGTTCAACGTTACGGCGTCTTGCGAAAACGGCGAAATTTATCGCACGAACGCTCAACGTTTACCTTACAGGGGAGAGTCTGTTACTTTCACGTTTAAGCCCGAAAAAGGCTATAAACTCGATAAAGTAATCGTAAACGGCGTAGAAGTCAATGCGGATACTTCGTACGAATATCCCGTTTACACTTTGGAGGTTAAAGAGGATATAAACGTTTCCGCAACCTTTGTAAAGGCTCAACAGGACGAAAAACCGAATCCCGATCCCACGCCTTCCCCCTCCGAAAAAAGAGGTTGTAAAGCCGCTACGGCGGATATATCTTTAATTGCGGTGGCAATGTTCGCCATTGCAAAACTGTTTATTAAAAAATAAAAACCGAAAACTCATTGTCGCAAATTCGTCGCTTTTACGCGCCGTTTGCGATACAACGTATAAACGTCGCAAAGCCGCTTTAAAGTTACGAGCGGCTTTAAAACGGCGACGAAAAGATTCTATCAGACTTTGGAGAACATCAGAATGAACGAAAGATTGTTGCCCGCATACCCGTTATTTGTAAACGATCCGTTTTTCTCTATCTGGTCGTGCGGAGACGTTCTTAACCAAACCGACACCTCTTTTTGGAACGGCAAAGATAAAAAAACTTACGGGATAATCAACGTTGACGGCTTATCCTATTCCTTTTTGGGGGTAGTAAAAGGCGTAAAACCCCTAAAACAAACAGATCTGAGAGTAACCGCGTTTAGTACCGAGTACGACTTTGAATGCGATTTATTTTTACTTACGGTAAAATTCGTTTCTCCTCTTATACCTACCGATATAGAACTGTCGGCGCGTCCCGTTTGCTATTTTTCTTATAATCTGACGCCGAAAAAATCGTTGAAAAAAGTTACGGTAGCGCTTTCCCTTTACGAAAATTATTGTTACGACCGCGTACAGGATTTCGTTATAGGAGGGGTTTTTGAAGAAAAAAATTACCAGACGGCGTTTTTCGGGCTTAACAGACAGCATCCCATGTCGCACACGGGGGATAGTTTTGCTTCCGACTGGGGATATTTTTATATTTCCGCAAAAAAAGCCTACTTCTTTGCAAAAAGCGATTTTGAACGGTTTTTATCGGACGGGGATATAGAGTATCGTTACGCAGAAAACGAACCTAAGTATATCGCCGGGTTCGACGAGTATCACGGCGTAGGGTTCAAACCTCTTTCAGGCAAAATGACCGTCGCTTTTGATGACTTATGTTCCGTTTTTTATTTCGGCGAATGGTTGAAGGGATATTACTTCCGTAACGGAAAAACCATTTTTAACGCCATTGACGAGGCATATAACGGATACGAAGAAACTCTTGAAAAACTTTCCGGATTTGAAAAAGATCTCGACGCTCGGTTATCCGGTTACGACGACGATTATCGTCTTTTGTGCATGGCGGCGCTCCGCCAGACGATGGGCGCGCATAAAGCGGTTGAAAATAAAAAAGGTCAATTGCTGTTTTTATCCAAGGAATGTCACAGCAACGGTTGTATTGCCACCGCAGACATTACTTATCCGTCCATGCCGCTGTTTCTTTTATATAACCCGTCTTTGGTGCAAGGTATGCTTACGCCTATATTCGATTTTGCCGATATGCCCGTGTGGAAGTACGATTTTGCCCCGCACGACGCAGGCGCCTATCCTTATTGTTTAGGGCAGGTTTACGCCGTTAAAGGTTGCGCCGAAAAAAACGACAGATACGTGTCTAATATGTTCAGGCGTAATCGCCAGAGCGGTATTATAGTAAGCCATCCCATGGTTTACCAGTTCCCCGAAAACGCGGAAATATATAATTTCGATTGTCAGATGCCCATTGAAGAGTGTAGCAATATGATTATCGCAAGTTACGCTTCCGTAGTATCGGGCGCCGACGAAAACTTTTTGAAAGAACATTACGGTAACCTTAAAAAATGGTACGACTACATAGACCGCGCGGGATTGATTCCCGAAAAACAACTTTGCACGGACGACTTCGTGGAACGCCTCGATAAAAACGTGGGATTATCGGCGAAAGCAATCGTCGCCGTAAAATGCTTCTCGTTGATTTCCGAAAAACTCGGCGAAAAAGCCGACGCAAAACGCGCGAAATTAAGACTTGAACAATATCTTTGCGAGTTTTACGCGCACTTTAAAGGCGTTGAACATCTTCCGCTTACGTACGACGGAGGAGAGAATACTTATAGTCTGAAATACAATATGGCGTACGACGTTTTGTTCGGCTTCGGTTTGTTTGACGAAAAAACGAGAGAAAACGAAGTCGATTATTATCTGTCGAAAACGCAACGTTTAAGCGTCCCGCTCGATAACAGATACGATTTAACCAAGACGGATTGGATACTTTACGCCGCCGCTTTATCCGGCGACGCAAAAAAACAACGCGCTTTATATAAAGGCGTTGCCGAGTTTTTAAAAACCTCGCCGTCAAGGGCGCCCTTCGGCGACTTATATCACGTTGAAACGGGGCTTATAAAAGATTTCAGAAACCGTCCCGTTCAAGGCGGAATATTTATATTGCTTCTTAAAGATAAATTATCCAAAAAGTAGGGCTATAAGCCCGTTATC
>ERZ870021.15-NODE-15-length-17624-cov-4.603579_pt1 | contig 17624 bp, 12 predicted proteins | sample MGYA00520890_ERZ870021 | MGnify/ENA primary metagenome ERZ870021 (study PRJEB32232, sample SAMN07284987) | human gut metagenome | biome: human-associated habitat; material: feces | host: Homo sapiens | place: Tanzania | collected 2014-08-14 ...
CGGGTAGTTTGGTTATGGCGGCGGGCGCAAAATATTTGTCAACGCTTCAAGGAAATCCTTCTTCATACAAAGCCTATCTCGCCATATCCCCGTCGGTTTTTTTCGTGTCGATTTTATCGTGCTTCCGAGGGTATTTTCAGGGAAAGGGGAATATGCTTCCTACCGGGATAAGCCAGATAACCGAACAGACGATAAAACTTATAACGGGGCTTACGCTGATATTCTTTTTGTCGCTGTCGGGTGAAAACGGAGCGATTGTCGCCTGTTTTGCGGTTACGGTGTCCGAGGCCTTATCTTTATTGTTTATGGTAATTTATAAACGTAAAAAAGAGGGCTATAAGCCCGTTATCGACGATTTTTACGCAAAAAACGCAGAAAAAACGACGCTGAAAGAAATATTTAAAGTCGTTTTGCCCGTAACGCTTACTTCCATAATACTGCCGTTTTCAAGATTTATTGACAGTTTTATCGTAATAAATTCGATTAATAATTATAGCGCCTTCGCAGTGTCGTTATACGGCTTATATTCGGGCGCCGTTGAATCCGTAGTGGGCGTTCCGGTTGCGTTATGCTACGGATTTGCCGTTTCCGCTTTACCCGAAATCAGCAAAAACAAGAACGGAAACAGCGGAAGAAAGGTGATTTTATATACGTTGCTGTTATCGATAACGGCAGGCGTTATTACCTATACGACCGCCGATTACGCGATAGGCTTTTTATATAGGAGGTTAAACGCGGAAGAAATAACCGTCGCAACGAGATTGCTAAAAATATCGGCAATGCAGGTTGTTTTACTTCCCGTTTTGCAAGCGTCAACCCTTGTTCTTATCGGAAAAGACAGGCTATATTTACCGGGAATATTTCTTTGTCTTGGGGTAACGGTCAAATTGATTTTATCCTTTACGCTTACTAAAATACCTTCGCTGAATATTTACGGAATGACTTTTTCGGATATTGCTTGCTATTTTGTTGCGGGTTTTTGTAATTTGTTATATATTATTAGAGAACGAAAACAAAAGGCAATTCATCCTGCAATATCAGGGAGAATCGAAACGAAAACCTAAGATGCAACTATATATTATCGGGCTTGGCGTTGAAAGAGGAGATATTTCCGTTTCCGCGCTGAAAATTATAAAAAATTGTAAAAACGTCGCGCTGAGAACGGAAAAAACCGTTTCCGCGCAAACGTTGAAAGACGAGGGCGTGGAATACGCGTCGCTCGACTATCTCTACGAAAAATCGAAAAACTTCGATACGCTTACAAAAAATATCTGTAAAAAAATAGGGGAATTGCTGAAAACGGGCGACGTATGCTACCTCGTTGACGGCGCTGTTTCCGAGGACGCTTCGTCAAAAGTTCTTTTAAAAAAGTATAAGAACGCAATCGTTTACGAAGGTGTTTCAAAGGTATCTTACGCTCTTTCAAAAGCAAAACTGAACGGCGGAAAATATACCGCCGTTTCCGCTTACGACTTAAAAGATTTCGCAAAATTTTCGCTGCCTCTATTGGTTTACGATTTAGACAGCGGGATTCTTGCCTCCGAATGGAAATTGAAACTTATGTCGCTCGTGGGCGAAGAAGTAAAAGTCCGCCTATATGCCCGTAATCGGGAATTTCGTATTCCTATGTACGAAATAGATTCGCTTCAAAACGTTTACGATTATTCAACCGTTCTCGTGGTGGAAGACGCGCCTATAAAAGATAAAGAACGTTTCGATTATCGTGACCTTGTATCGATAGTGAAGATTTTACGCGCCGACGACGGTTGTCCGTGGGACAGGGCGCAGACGAAACAAAGTATAACGAAGTCTCTTATAGAAGAATGTTACGAACTCGTCGATGCGGTAAACAAAAACGCCGACGATAAAATTTGCGAGGAAACGGGCGACGTTTTATTGCAAACCGCGTTTTATATAAACTTTTTAGAGGAAAGTTTAAGTTACGACTATACCGACGTAGTAAGCGCAATATGTCGTAAATTGATAACAAGACATTCGCACGTTTTCGGTAACGACAAGGCTGGCGACGCCGAAGAAGCGCTGACGGTATGGAACAAAAACAAACAAGCGGAAAAGGGTTACGAGTCTAACGCCGCATACGTTGACGACGTGCCTAAAAACTTCCCCGCCGCGTTAAGAGCGGAAAAGGTTATAAAACGGGCGGATTATTGTAATTTTTCTTACGGCGACAAAACCGAGATAGTTAAAAAGATAAAAAATATAGTTAAAAATCTTTCCGACGCCGAAATAGATAAAGACGCGCTTAAAGAACTCGTTTTCCAAGTAATTGCGCTTATCAGAAAATGCGATTTTAGCGCCGAAGAAGTTATTTCCGAAAAAACGAGGGAGTATATTTCGGAATTATCAAAAACCGAAAAACTTATTTCGCTTCACGGCGAGGATATGAAAAATCTTACTGAAAAACAGGTAGAAGAATATCGTAATGAAGTTAAAAAGTCTTGATATAGGTCGATTATCGATAAAAAACAACCTTTTTTTGGCTCCGCTTGCCTCGTTCAGCGACTTTGCTTTCCGCTCCGTTTGCTACGATTTGGGCGCAGGACTTTGTTTTACCGAGATGGTTTCAGCCAAAGGCTTGGTTTATAACAACGAAAACACTAAAGCCCTTTTATATACCACGAATGCGGATTACGTAAAAGCCTGTCAATTATTCGGTTCCGAACCCGATATTTTAGAAAAAGCGTGCCTTACGGATGCGCTGAAAGATTTTGAACTTATAGATATTAACATGGGATGCCCCGTTCCGAAAGTTTTCAATAACGGCGAGGGCTGTAAACTTATGGAAAACCCGATTCTGGCGGGCAAACTCGTTTCGGCGGTTAAAAAAACGGGTAAAGAAGTAAGCGTTAAAATGCGACTCGGCATAAATCACGATAAATTTTTAGCGAAAGATCTTAGTGAAGCGGTAGAGGGAAGCGGCGCGGGGCTTATAAGCGTGCATGCAAGATACCGCGACGATTATTACGGCGGTATGCCCGATTACGAAAAGGTAGCAAGAGTCGTCGAATCCGTAAAAATACCCGTTATATTCAATGGAGGAATCTTTACGAAAGAAGACGCCGACAAAGGAATTAACGAAACGGGCGCGGCGGGCGTTATGCTCGCAAGGGGCGCTTTGATGAAGCCGTGGCTTTTTTCGGAGATTTGCGGTAAAACCGTTAAAGACAAAAAAAGCGTCATTAAACGGCATATAGACCTACTTTTGGAAAAATATCCCGACAAATACGTGGCGATAACCATGCGCAAACAAATGGCGCTTTATTTGAACGGACTTAAAGACGCCAAAAAATATAAAATAAGAGCGTTTAACGCAACGAGCGCGAAAGAACTTAAAGCCATTATAAACGAACTCAATTTGTAACGGTAACTTAACCCGCCATTCTTTCATAAGTATAAAAGTATGAAAGATAAAATCAAAGTCGCTTACTCAAAAGAATTTATACCTTTCGGAGAAAAAACATTTTCGGAAGCCGATCTCGTAATTTTAGGCAGAAGAACTTACGAAAAACTTTCGTATAAAGAAGAACTCGACGGAACGGGTTTAAATCTTGCGGATATGCGAAAATTTTCAAAAAATATATCGGCGCCCTGTTTTATTGCGGTAAAAAGCGACGATTACGGCAGGATAAAGCGAAGCGTCGCCGTTTTTCAAAACGGTAAACTTCTTGCCGTTTGCGACGCCAACCTCGTGGAAAAGAACGAAGCGTCCTCGTTTGGCTACAAAGTGGTAAAAACTTCGGTCGGTAAAATCGGCGTTGCGGTGTCGAAAGATATATTAAACCCCGACTGTCTGAAATCGCTTTCTTTATGCGAGAGCGAACTTATCGTGAATCTTTACGTAGATATTTACGATTACGATATGACAAGGCTCATACCGTCGCTCGGCTATTTATACGGGCTTCCCATAATATCGTGCGGCGCGCACGGCGCCGTCGCGGCGGACGGAACGGGTAAAACGTGTTTTTGCTCTTTGCGGGAAAAAGACGATTTTACTCTTTTTACAAAACGCAAAGTCAAAGACGTCACCGTAAAAACAATTTCCAATTATTGATCGCTTTTTCGGCGATGAAGGAGTCAGATATGAAATTTAACGTCGTTTTGGTAGAACCCGAAATTCCTCAGAACACGGGCAATATAGCGAGGACTTGCGCAGCAACGGGTTCTACGCTGCATCTGGTGCGTCCGCTCGGCTTTGAAATTTCGGACAAGCAGTTAAAAAGGGCGGGGCTGGATTACTGGAGCCTCCTTGACGTAAAAATATACGACAATATCGAGGAAGTCCTAAAATTTTACGACGGAACGAATTTTTATTTTATGTCAACCAAAGGCAAGCACATATACTCCGACGCAAATTTTAAAGACGGTGACTTTTTGGTTTTCGGAAAAGAAACGCACGGGCTTAACGAACTTTTGCTGGAAAAGTTTTACGATAAAACGCTGAGAATCCCCATGATAGGGGAGGCGAGATCGTTAAACCTTTCAAATACCGTTGCTCTTACGGTTTTCGAGGCGCTCAGACAAAACGGCTTTAAAGGTATGAAAACCGAAGGTTCTTTAACGGGAAGAAAATGTTAATTTATATATGGATAATCCGACGGCGTAAGCCGTCCTTTTTTATGCTTAAAGATAATCCGGTAACCGACGCTATTATAAACGAGAGTAAAAGATTAACCGTTATAAAATATCGTTTAATCTTAAAAAACACGATGAAAAAAGTCGATTTTTCATTTATTAAGGCTTAAAGCAAACAATCCGGAAAGGATTTTCTTAACGGTTTTAGTCGAAAAACTCTGTTAAAACATATACAAAAACCGAAAAACTGTCAATTTTTAAAAAAAATGCGTCGAAAATACGTTAATTTCAGATAGCGGAAAAAGTTTGTTGACTTTAATTTTAAATTGTGTTACAATTTCTTATGTATGTGATAAATCGGTGAAGTAAAAATCGACCTATCACGTTGTCGCTTTGTTTTTGCGACCGATAAAGAGTACGGCTTTGCCGTATCGAGAGGTAAAAATGAAAAAAGAAAAAACAACTGAAAATAAAAAAATCAAAAAACACAGGAAGGACCGCAAGGACGGAAGATGGGTAAAAGAAGCCGACGCGATGCATCATTTCGTGCCGTACCTTATTCCGAACCGTTGCGATAACGAAGCGCTTTTGCAGGAAACTTTCGATATGACCGAGGTTGTGAAATACCTTGAAGAAAAAAACGCAACCGTTCCGGAAGGCGGATACAGATACACGCTTTTTCACGTAGTATCGGCGGCGCTTGCGAAAGTTATTTATCACAGACCTAAACTGAATTATTTTATACAAGGACACAGACTGTACGAAAGAAACAACATTTCGTTTTCGTTTGCGATGAAAAAACGTTTCGTCGATAACGCCGACGAAGGACTTTGCATTATTAAGGTGGGCGAAAAAGGTACCGTTCCCATTGACGATCTTTATGAAAAAATCAAAGAAAGGGTTTTTACGATTCGTCATCACGACGAAACGGACGGCTCGACCGACATAATGGAAAAACTTGTTAAACTTCCGAGATTTTTATTAAAATTTATAACCCATATACTTAACTTTCTGGATTATCACGGCTGGATGCCTCGTTCTCTTTCCAAAGACGATCCGTATTATTCGTCCGTGTTTATATCTAACCTCGGCAGTATTAAACTAAGCGCAAATTATCACCATTTGACGAATTACGGGACGAACTCGTTTTTCCTCATCATCAACCGCATGAAAAAAACGCCCGTTTTTCATGACGACGGGACGTTTGAAATGAAAGATACGCTCGATTTAGCGGTAACCATCGACGAAAGAATTGCCGACGGTTTGTACTTCGGAAACTCCATTAAACTTATCAGAAAGATTTTCGAGAACCCGAAAATTCTGGAACTTCCGATAGAAACGCCGATAGATCCCGTAGAGTAGCAAGCCGTCTTTTTTGGACGCATTACTTGGCTGATTTTTATATAAAAGTCGGTCAATAAGCCCGTTATCGCAATTTTTATATTTGATCTATTTTTAATTTTCGGAGAGCAACTTGAATTATGGAAGAAACGATCAACGCGCCGTGGCTTAAAAGTTACGGCGATGTAAAATTTCACTTGGATTATCCCGAAGGGAGTCTTGCGGAGGTGGTTTTACAAACCGCCGACAAATACCCTTTGCAAACGGCTTTGTCGTGCATGGGGACGCATATTAAATATCTGAAATTCAAACAGAAGATTTTAGATGCCGCGAAAGCGTATCAAAGTCTCGGCTTGAAACCCGGCGATAAGGTTATGGTTTGTATGCCGAACCTTCCGCAAACTGTTTACTCTTTATACGCCTTGAACTATATCGGCGTTATAGCAAGTTTTATTCATCCCATGTCGGCAGTTTCGGAGATAGCCTTTTATCTTACCGAAGTCGGCTCCAAAACCGTTCTGACGCTCGACAGTTTTTATAACAAATTTCTGGAAGTTCAGAAACTCGTTAAAATCGACAAAATAATTCTTACGGGCGCGGCGGAAGAACTCGGTCTTGTCAAAAAAGTCGCTTATAAACTTATGAGAGGCAAAAAAGACAGGGATTATACCGTTGAAGACAACGTTGTTTACTGGGACGCGCTTTTTAAAAGCGTAAAACGTTCCAAACCCGCAACCCCGCATTTTATGAAAAAAACCGATCCCGCCGTTATTTTATTCTCCGGCGGAACCACCGGCGTAACCAAAGGCATACTGCTTTCGAGTCTTAACTTCAACGCTTTGGCTTATCAGACGGGGGCGATGTGCAACAAGCAGATTCAGGGTAAAAAGATGCTTGCGGCAATGCCTTGTTTCCACGGATTCGGCTTGGGCGTCTGCATACATACGATGATGGTGCTCGGCGGCGAATCCATTTTAGTCCCGAAGTTCAACGTAAAAGATTACGCGCTTCTGATTAAAAAGCACAAGCCCAACTACATTGCAGGCGTTCCGACGTTATACGAGGCGTTAACCCGTACAAATTATCTCGACGGAGTAAATCTCGACTTTTTGATGGGCGTTTTCTCCGGCGGCGATTCTCTCCCTGTAGAACTCAAGAAAAAATTCGATAAATATCTTGCAGATCACGGCGCGACGATTCGTATCCGCGAAGGCTACGGTACGACGGAATGCGTTACGGCAAGTTGCCTGACACCCTATAACAAGGAAAAAGAAGGATCCATAGGGCTTCCGTATCCCGATACGTATTATCGTATTTGCAAGGTCGGAACCGAGGAAGAAGCGCCTTACGGAGAAGAAGGCGAAATTTGTCTTTCGGGGCCGTCGGTAATGCTCGGTTACTACAATAACCCTACCGAAACAGCGAACACTTTAAAAACTCATCCCGACGGGAGAATATGGCTTCACACCGGCGATTTGGGCGTTATGGACGAGGAAGGCTTCGTATTCTTCAAACAACGTATTAAACGTATGATAATAACGTGCGGTTACAACGTGTATCCGTCGCAGATAGAAAACGTTCTCGACGCTTATCCGGCAGTACAGATGAGTTGTGTAATCGGCGTTAAAGACGAATACAAAATGCAACGCATCAAGGCGTTTATAACTTTGAAGCCCGGCTACGAACCGTCGAAAGAATTAAAAATCGATATTCTGAATTATTGTCGCAAAAACATTGCCAAATACGCTATTCCTTACGACATCGAATTCAGAAACGAACTTCCCAAAACCCTTGTAGGTAAAGTTGCTTACACCGTTTTGGAAAAGGAAGAAGCGGCAAAGCAAGCCGAACAAACGAAGGCTTAATTAAGGGCGCGGTAAAGACGCTTAAACTATAAAAAACACCGTAAATCGGCTTATAGCCCGACTTACGGTGTTTTTTCATACAAACAAAAGCGGGCGAAAAACTTCGCCCGCTTAAAGATTTTCTAATATTTATTTTTTAGTCGCAAGTTTTGAAACGATTTTGGAAACGAAAAGAACTAAAAAATCGATAATCACAAGTCCCGATAAAATTCCGAATAACCGAAGATTTTCGTTTATCGGCGTAAGGGGAGAGAGTTCAAAAAAGCCAGATAAAATGTTCGTCGTCGTCAAAAGAGCGCAAGCGCCGAACGACAGCGCGGTTATGGCGGCAACGAGCGCTACCCTGAATTTATCGAAAGGCAGACACAAAACCACAAGAAACGCCCATCCGCCGAGAGTAAGAGCCACCGCAGACATCGTCGAGTAGTACTCTTGCGTGATATTGAGCGACGGCGCTTTGTGTAAAAGTTTTACAATAAGAGCGTTCAGTACGAGAACTATCGCGCCGGGAACAGCGTGCGACAATACGTAAGTTATAAACTTTCCTTTTATTCTTTCGCTGTTGGGTTGAACCGACAGCGCTACCGACGGAAGCCCGATTATAAGAAATTCGAGCATCAGCATCATGCCGGTAGTGTAAGGATACTTTGAAAAACTGAAAATGGATATAAGCGCGAACACGAAAGTAAAAAAAGTCTTCATCAGATATAAAGACGCCGAGCGTTGAATATTGTTTACGACTCTTCTGCCTTCTCCGACAACCGCCGGTAAAGAATTAAAGTTGTTGTCAAGAAGAACGAGGTGCGCGAGGCTTCTTGCGACACCGCTTCCCGACGCGACCGTTACCGAACAATCGGCTTCCTTCATCGCAAGTATATCGTTGACGCCGTCACCGGTCATGCCGACGACGTGTTCGGCGTCTTTTATCGATTTTATTATAAGCGCTTTCTGTTCGGGGGAAACTCTCCCGAAAACGACGTATTTTTTAGCCGCCGCTATAATTTCTTCATCGGTTGCGTTATGTACGTCTATGTATTTATCGTAGCCCGTTATACCCGCCCGTCTTGCGATTTCCGAAACGGTTACGGGATCGTCACCCGATATGACTTTGACGCATACGTCGTTATTCTGGAACCACGCTATCGTTTCTATCGCTTCTTTTCTGATGTTATCCTCCAAAACGACGAGAGCGGTCGGAATCAAATCAGCGGGAAGGTTTTCGTCTTTTACGACGCTTGCGGATTTGGCAAACAGCACGACGCGTCTTCCTATCCTCATTTGTTCTGTGATTTTGTCTGCAATATCAATCGGCAAGTCGTTTATAACGTAACTCGGCGCGCCCAACACGAGCGTTTTATCCGAAAAACTTGCAAGAGCGTATTTTCTTGCCGAACTGAAAGGAAGCGCGAAGGAGAAGGCTTCCGCGGGTTCGGCTTTAACGTCGTTAAGATAATCAAGTATCGCCGTTGCCGTTTGGTTTTCGTCGCCGATGGACGATTCAAGCGTTTTTAAATCGACAAGTATTGTTTCTTCGTCGTCCGCAAGTAAGGGAATTATCGATTGAACTTTTAAATTTCCGTCGGTAATCGTTCCCGTTTTGTCAAGACACAACACGTTTACCCTCGCAAGCATTTCGAGCGAATACATATCCTGTACGAGGGTGTTCATTTTTGCTAATTTAATGATGCCCACCGCCAACGACAAAGTTGTCAGAAAGAACATACCGCAGGGAATCATTCCTATAACTACCGAGCAGGTAGAAATAACGACTTCGGGGATATTCAGCGTTCCCGTTGAAAGCGATACTTGATAGTTTACTATTCCGGAGCCTATCGCAACGGGGATAATCATCAGACTTACGGTTTTTATAATTTTGTTTAAAGAGTTTAAAAGTTTAGAGTTGGTATTCTGGTAAACTTTAGCCTTTTCGGTGAGTTGCTGTACGTAAGAATCCTTACCGACTTTGGTAAGCCTTACCAGAAATTTCCCCGAAACTATGAAACTTCCGCTCAACAGTTCGTCGTTTTCACACTTTTTTACGGGAACGGATTCACCCGTTAAAAGCGATTCGTTTGCTTCTCCTTGTCCCCATAAAACAACGCCGTCGGCAGGGACTTGCGCGCCTTGACTCAATTCAATAACGTCGTCCGATACAAGGTCGGATACGGCAACGGTTATAAATTCGCCGTTACGTAGAGCCTTTGCCGTCGGCGCTTTTACAAGCGACAATCTCTCGACGGTGTGCTTTGCCCGTATTTCCTGTACGGTGCCGATAACGGAATTTGCCACGAACAAAATTACGAAAATAAAGTTTGAAGGCGCCGTATCTTTTGCCACCGTCAACAAAACGAAAAAGCAAATAAAGCACAACAGGTTAAAAAAAGTGCAAAAATTGTCGAAAAAGATTTTCGGGTAGGATTTTGCCGACTTGTTTTTTACTTTATTTGTTTTTCCTTCGGCTATCCGCGCGTTTACTTCGTCCGACGTAAGCCCTTTTATCTCGACTTTATCGGATGCAAAATATCGTTCCATTTTATTTATATCCTCGTTAACGTTTATGATAATATTTTTCTTGCGTATAACAAGCCGAATAAAAGTATAACATAATAAAGCGATTTAATCAACAAAAAAACGCGGTAAAACCGACGCGGAACGGTAGGGAAAAACAGTTTTGCTTTAAGGTTAAAATATGTCTTGACAAGCGTTTGTCGGTTTGTTACAATATAATAACAAAATCATAACAATATAAGTAAACATAAAAGAAGGTGCTTGAATTGGAATACCGTTATAAACTTGTCGGGCTTAGTAATCTTGACGAAAAAACTCTTAAAAAATATAAGGCTAAAACGGAAAAAATCGAAAACGTCGAAGGCGTCGTATTCGACGGCGAATCAGTAATTATTTCGGCAAAAAACGAAGCCTACGAATACGATCTTCTGCAAACGCTTATAGCGATTTCCGACGAGTACGACATTGAAGTGGTTTTCGGCGACGAAATCGAAGAAACAGCCGATAACGGGCTTATAGCCGAGGATTTTGCTGATAATAACGACTTTTACGACCTTACTCCCGCAACCAAAAGCGTAAAATACGACGAAAAAATCACGCTTGATTACGACGACAGACTTGCAAAAAAAAGAAAGGAACTGAAAAAAGACACACTGTTTAGGATAGTCGAACTTTCCGTCGCGCTCGTTCTTTATATAGTAAGTTTGTTTTTAAAATCGACGGATTCGGTTTTGTCGTTTAAAATGATAACGCTTATTTTAAGTTTTTCCATATCCGGTTATGACGTCGTGTTTAACGCGGGGCTTGACGTGATTAAAAAAAGACCGCTCGGCGGAAATCTCGCGGCACTTGTAGCGTCTATAGCATTTGTCGTTCTCGGTCAACCTAACGTCGCCACCTTATTGATTTTTTTGTTCGCGCTTAATAAATTCATTCGTAATTTTTCCGAAAAATCGGGAGAAATTAAAGTCGAAAGTTGTTTTTATACCGGTAGTACCCCCGTTAATGTAAACGGCGAAGAAGTTTCAAGAAGCGAAATATCGGAGGGAACAATCGTAACTTTATATAAAGGCGATACACTGCCGACCGACGGAACAGCCCTTGGCGACGGAGAACTTTCGCGTTACGCCGTAGATTATTCTCTCGAAACCGACTGTAAAAAAGGGGACGACGTTCCGGCGGGTTCGGTAGTTTTGTCGGATAGTTTCATATATAAATCGACCAAAAATTACGGCGAAAGTATTATCGACGAAAATCGCAAAGAATTTGAACGCGCAACCGATTATCGTTCGTCCGATAAAAAAGTACAAAAACTTGCAAAAACGGGCTTATACGCGGACTTATGTATGATTTTTATAGCGCTTGCGGTAACCTTTATATTGCCTATATTCGACGCGGTTTATATAGACGGGCTTAAAAATACGGCTTTAATAGGCGCGGCGTTGTTAGCCGTAACGATGATTACCGATACGATAGGGCAGACGTTATTGACCTACAAAAACCTTTACGCCGACGCGCGCGCCTGCTTTGTAAAATATAATACTTTGAGCGGCGTTAAAAAAATAGGCGGGGCAAATTCCGTAAAGTTAAGCGCGAAAGCCCTTTCAAACGGCAAAATATTAAAAGACGATTCTTTGGGCGCGCTTTACGAACTTAACGCTTTGGGCGTCAAAAAGGTAGAGGTGGATTTTGACTGTGAACTTTTACCGCAAGCCGAAAAGAAAATAGATTTTGTTCTGCCCGAACTGAAAAAAGAAAAACAAGTTTACGTAGAGGAAAAAGACGGTGTTTTAAAAATCGAAGACGCGCTTATACTGAACGACCAGATTTCTTACGTACCGCTTGCTTATAAAATGGCGAAACGCGCGCTGACAGCGGTCACGGCGGGCAAAACGATCGCAATAATAAGCAAAGCGTTGCTCGTTATCGGGCTGGTTATAGCGGCGGTTTTAAAATTCAACACGGCTTACCTTGCCGTAATCGGCGCAGGCTTTTCGGTTATAGAGTCGATGCTTACGCTTTTTGGCTTTACGAAAAACAAATAATCAATCGAATACTTTACGGGCGGGTGGTTTAAACCCGCTCTTTTTTTTGCAAATTCGTTAAAAAATCACAAAATATCGTTATAAATCGGTTGACTATTTTATCCGTAACTAATATAATAACTACTACAAAAATGTTAGGCTACTAACAAAAGGGAAGTTATGCATTACATCGGTCGGGAAATCAAAATGACGCAAAATTTAATACAAAGGCTCATGGACACGACGACGAGGCTTAATTCACAGGGCGGCGTATCGTTTTCCGTCAAGCAGATCTGCGGTTATCTTTACTGTAATTCGGATAAACCGATTTATCAAAAAGATCTGGAGAAGGTTTTTTCGTTGCGTCGTTCATCGGCAAGCGCACAACTTAAAAAAATGGAAGAGAAAGGTCTTATTACCAGAGAGGGTATTCCCGAAGACAAACGCTTAAAGGAAATCAAACTTACTCCGCTTGCCGAAAAAGAAGTGGAAAAAACGATAGAAGAAATTAAAAACATCGAAGCCGTCATTTCGGGCGGTATAACCGAAGACGAAGCGGAAGCGCTTTTAAAAATACTTAAAAAGATAAGGCTTTCTATAGAAAACAGGCTTTCGCAAAAACATTAAAAGCCCGCCTATAGGTCGATTATCGTAAAATATTGATATAATTATAACGGAAAATACAAAATGATCGAACTAATTAAAAAATGCGTAAGAAATTATAAAAAGTCATCGATACTTTCGCCGATATTCGTATCTATCGAATGCGTTTTCGACGTATTGATACCTTACGTTATGACGTTGCTTTTAAACGAGGGCATTAAAGGCTCGGATACCAACGCCGTTTTATTATACGGCGCGTTGCTTGTCGCTATGAGCCTTGTCGCCTTGCTTTTCGGCGCGCTTTCGGGCATCGCGTGTTCAAAAGCGTCAAACGGGTTTGCAACGAATATACGCCACGATATGTTTGAAAAAGTGCAGGAGTATTCCTTCGAGGACATTGACAAATTTTCCGCCGCATCGCTTATAACAAGAATGACTACCGACGTAAACATGGTGCAAAATTCTTATATGATGATTATAAGGATAGCCATACGCTCTCCTTTGATGCTCGTTTTCGGGCTTGTCATGACGATCACGGTCGGCGGTCCTTTAGCAAGCGTGTTTGCCGTGGTAATGCCCATACTTTTTTTCGGTCTGATGTTTATTTTCAAAAAGGCGATGCCGGTATTCAGAAGGCTGTTTAAAAAATACGACAGATTAAACGTTGTCGTCGAAGAAGACATACGCGGTATGCGCGTGGTAAAATCCAACGTAAGAGAAGAAAAAGAGATAGAAAAATTCAACGCCGCGTCCGAAGACGTTTATAACGATTTTACGAAGGCGGGCAAAATAGTCGTTTTGTCCAACCCGCTTATGCAACTATGCATGTACGTGGTAATAACGCTTATAGGCTGGTTCGGCGCCCGCATGATTATTTCGTCGGGAGGAACCGCTTTACAGGATACTCAACTTTCCATGATGATTACGTACAGCGCCCAGATACTCATGAGCCTTATGATGTTTTCGATGATATACGTAAACCTTACCATGTCGAAAGCGTCGATTGACAGAATACTCGAAGTAATGCATCAACAACCTTCTATAAAGAACCCGGATAGTCCCGTTGCCGAGGTGAAAAACGGCGATATCGATTTCGATAACGTTAGTTTTTCTTATTCCAAAAAAAGCGGCGTAAATTGTCTTGAAAATATCAATCTTCACATAAAAAGCGGTGAAACGATTGGTATTATAGGCGGAACGGGCAGTTCTAAAACCACTTTGGTGCAACTTTTGCCGAGACTATACGACGTTACCGAAGGCGTACTAAAAGTAGGCGACGTAAACGTAAAAGATTACGACCTTAACGCGCTCAGAAAAGCCGTTGCGATGGTTCTGCAGAAAAACGTATTGTTTTCCGGTACGATACGCGAAAACATGAAGTGGGGAAACCCTGACGCCACAGACGAAGAAATCGACGAAGCCCTTAAACTTTCCTGCGCGGACGAATTCGTTTATCGGCTTGACGGACTCGACACCCACATCGAGCAAGGCGGCGCGAACGTTTCGGGAGGTCAGCGACAAAGACTCTGCATTGCGCGTGCGCTTATAGGAAAACCGAAGATTCTGGTTCTTGACGACAGCACGAGCGCCGTCGATATGAACACAGACTTAAAAATTCGTCGCGGATTTAAAAAATATATTCCCGAAACGACCAAACTCATTATAGCGCAAAGAATCGTTTCGGTTATGGATGCGGACAGAATTATCGTTATGGATAACGGTAAAATATCGGCAATCGGCACGCACGAGTATTTAATGCAAAACAGCGATATTTATCGTGAAGTTTACGATTCACAGCAAAGCGGAGGTGATTTCGATGGCGGTCAGTCATAAAACGAATACGGAAGCGACGAAAATCGCTTCCCGACCAAATCTGAAAAACAAGCACGCGCTGAAAACGCTGGGGCGAGTTATTAAGTATCTTCTTCACGGCAAAAAACTCATTCTTTTTATAACGTCGCTTATCTGCATAATTTTGTCGAGTTACGCTTCGGTGCAAAGCATGGCGATGATAGAAGATCTGCTTATCGAAATCAACGTGCAACTCGAAAACGCGAAATCGGGGTTTGAAAACTCGGTTACTTATTCGGGAATAGGCGGCGTACTGTTAAAGATGATAATTATTTTCCTTCTCGGCGTCGTCGCTTCGTATTTTTCCAACCGAATAAACATTACGTTGGCGCAAGGTACTATCAGAGACATAAGGGATACGATGTTCAAAAAAATGCAGTATTTCCCGGTAAAATACTTTGATACCCATACCTTCGGCGAAACGATGAGTCGGTTTACTAACGATGTCGATACCATGGAGGAACTGATTGCAAACAGCGTTCCGAATATAATTTCTTCCATGGTAACAATCGTCGTTTGCCTTGTAGAGATGATAGTTAAAAGTTGGCAACTGACGCTCGTCGTTCTTATCAGCGTGTTCCTGATGTTTTTCGTCATTAAAGGTTTAGGAGCAAAATCCGCCCATTATTTTATCAAACGTCAGGGTTCGATAGGTAAAGTCAACGGCTACGTGGAAGAAATGATGAACGGGCAGAAAGTCGTAAAGGTATTTTGCCACGAAAGCGAAAACCAACGTAAATTCGACGTCATAAACGAGGAGTTGAACGAAAATTCCACCAAAGCGAACAAGTACGCTAATATATTTATGCCCATAATGGCGAACCTTACTTACGTGCAGTATGTTTTAATAGCGGTAATCGGCGCGATTTTCGCCAACAACAATTTGTTGATAGTAAGGGATCAATCGATAACGTACAGCGCCGCCGCAATTGCTCTCATATCTGCATTTTTGCTTTTATCGAGATCGTTTACAAGACCTATAAATATGGTTTCGCAACAGTTTAACTCGGTCGTTATGGCTCTTGCCGGAGCGGAAAGGATTTTCGATCTTATGGATACCGAACCCGAAGTCGATAACGGTTACGTAACTTTGGTTAAAGCGCGCGAGGAGGAAGGAAAGATAGTAGAAACCGATTCGGGCGAATGGGAATATTACTGGAAACATCCGCACGGGGACGGTACGCTTACTTACGAAAAACTTAAGGGACACGTTGTGTTAAAAGACGTAGATTTTTCTTACGACGGCGAAACTCAGGTTCTTCACGACGTTTCCATAGACGCCAAACCCGGCACCAAGGTAGCCCTTATCGGTAAAACAGGCGCGGGAAAAACAACGATTTCAAATCTTATAAACCGCTTTTACGATATCGACGATGGCAAAATTCGTTACGACGGCATAAATATAAATAAGATAAAGAAAGCGGACTTAAGAAGATCGCTCGGCGTCGTACTGCAGGAAATAAATTTGTTTACCGATACCGTTATGGAAAACATAAGATACGGTAAACCCGATGCTACCGACGAAGAAGTTTATAACGCGGCGCGACTCGTCCACGCGGACGAATTTATCAGGCGGTTACCGGACGGCTATAATACGGTACTTACCCACGACGGAGCAAATCTGTCGCAAGGACAGAGGCAACTGTTGTCGATAGCAAGGGTAGCGGTAGCAAATCCGCCAGCAATGATACTCGACGAAGCAACGTCGAGCATCGACACGAGGACGGAAGAAATAGTTCAAAGCGGTATGGATAACCTTATGAAGGGAAGAACCGTGTTCGTAATAGCCCATAGACTTTCCACCGTAAGAAACGCCGACAACATTATGGTTATGGACGGCGGAAGAATAGCGGAACAGGGCAATCACGACGAACTTATGAATTTAAAAGGAATGTATTACTCGCTTTATACCGGCAGTACGATTACTTAAAAATTGCCGATAACGGGCGTATAAGCGAACTTTTGATGAAATTTTTAAATAACTCACGATGACTTTACGGTTTGTCGCGGGTTATTTTTTTACGGTGAAATATATGTTAAAAATAGAAGGCGCTATAACAGCGCTCGTAACTCCTATAAAAAAGGGAGGCTACGTGGATTATGAATGTTTAAAACGACTTATTTTAAGGCAAATAAGACTGAAAGCCTCCGCAATAGTCGTTCTGGGTACGACCGGAGAGGCTTCCGCAATGCCCGTTTACGAGCATAAAAAGATTTTAGAATACGCCGTAACCGTATCGGACGGCAAAATACCCGTAATATCGGGGTGCGGTTCAAACGATACCGCTCACGCCGTCGAAATGACGAAATTTTGCAAAAAAATAGGGGCGACGGCAGGTTTGTCTGTTACGCCGTATTATAATAAAACTACTCAAAACGGGCTTATAGCGCACTATTTTAAGATTGCGGACGAGGCAGATTTTCCGTTGATAGTCTATAACGTGCCGAGCCGTACGGGTATGGATATAACGACGGAAACATATTTAAAACTAATAGAAAATCCTAATATCGTCGGCATAAAAGAAGCGTCGTTTGATGTAAATAAACTCTCTTCGCTTTCGCTTATTTCCGATAAAACGGCGGTTTATTGCGGAAACGACGAAGCAATACTTCCTTATTTTTTGTCCGGAGCAAAAGGGGTGATATCGGTCGTGGCGAACATTATACCCGATAAAATTCAGTACGTTTATAAAATGGTGAAAGCAGGCAAAATAAAAGAAGCGAAAGCAGAATACGATAAATATTACGGGTTTATTAAATCGCTGTTTTCAACGGTTAATCCTATCCCCGTAAAATACGCCATGTCGAAACTGAAACTGTGCGAAAACAGGCTTATACT
>ERZ870021.17-NODE-17-length-17092-cov-4.811931_pt1 | contig 17092 bp, 11 predicted proteins | sample MGYA00520890_ERZ870021 | MGnify/ENA primary metagenome ERZ870021 (study PRJEB32232, sample SAMN07284987) | human gut metagenome | biome: human-associated habitat; material: feces | host: Homo sapiens | place: Tanzania | collected 2014-08-14 ...
CACCTCGTTGACGATAAGATTCACGCAAGATCTACAGGTCCGTACTCGCTTGTAACACAGCAACCCTTAGGGGGCAAAGCGCAGTTCGGCGGGCAACGTTTCGGCGAAATGGAAGTCTGGGCGCTCGAAGCGTACGGTGCCGCTCATATTTTGCAGGAAATATTGACCGTTAAGTCGGACGATATCGTCGGCAGAAGAAAAACTTACGATTCGATCGTCAATAAGGGCGACGACTGTTCCGAACCGGGAATCCCCGCTTCCTTCAAAGTGTTGTTGAAGGAATTGCAGTCTCTTGCGCTCGATATGAAAGTTCTTACCGAAAACGGCGACGAAATTTCGCTTAAAGAACTCGAGGACGACGAAGTTGACGAAAGAATGATGGTTCCCGAAAGAGAAAAGACCGAAAACGTCGATCTCGGTATCGACGACGAGGTAATCGACCACGAAACCGAAGACACCGATCTTTTCGGCGAAGAATACGGTATCGACGACGACGACCTTGAAAACTTCTCGTCGGACGATCTTTTGGACGACGACTACGGCGATCTCGAAAACCTCGACAATCTCGATCTTCTGGACGACGATTTCGACGACAACAACTAAGGGAGGGAGTAATCCATGTTTGAACTTAACAATTTCGACGCTATACAAATCGGCGTTGCTTCTCCTGAAAAAATCAGAGGATGGTCTTACGGCGAGGTTACCAAACCCGAAACCATCAACTACCGCACTCAAAAACCCGAAAAAGACGGTCTTTTTTGCGAAAGAATTTTCGGGCCTACCAAAGACTGGGAATGTCATTGCGGTAAATATAAAAGAATTCGTTACAAAGGCGTTATCTGCGACAAATGCGGCGTAGAGGTTACCCGTTCCAAGGTAAGACGCGAACGTATGGGACATATCGAACTTGCCGCGCCCGTTTCGCACATCTGGTATTTCAGAGGCGTTCCTTCGAGAATAGGTTTAGTCCTCGATATGAGTCCCAAACAACTCGAACAGGTTTTATACTTTGCCTGTTTCGTCGTTTTGGATCCGGGTTCCACGGAATTTACCTATAAGCAGGTAATTAACGACAAAGAAAGAGACGAAGCAATCGAGAAATTCGGTTACAATTCTTTCAAAGCGGGAATGGGCGCCGAAGCCATCAAAGAACTTTTAATGGCGGTCGATCTCGATAAAGAGGTCGCGGAAGTAAGGAATATCATCGCTAACAGTCCTTCGGGACAAAAGAGGGTTAAAGCCGTTAAAAGATTAGACATTTTAGAGGCTTTCCGCCGTAGCGGAAACCGTCCCGAATGGATGATTTTAGACGTTATTCCCGTTATTCCTCCCGAACTTCGTCCTATGGTTCCGCTGGAAGGCGGCAGGTTTGCCACAAGCGATTTGAACGACTTATACAGAAGAGTTATAAACCGTAACAACAGACTTCGCAAACTTATGGAGTTGGGCGCGCCCGATATCATCATAAGAAACGAAAAGAGAATGTTGCAGGAAGCCGTTGACGCGCTTATCGACAACGGTCGCCGCGGGAAAGCCGTACTCGGCGCGGGTAACCGCGACCTGAAGTCGCTTTCCGGCATGCTTAAAGGTAAACAAGGTCGGTTCAGACAAAACCTGCTCGGTAAACGTGTCGATTACTCAGGTCGTTCGGTTATCGTCGTAGGTCCGGAACTTAAACTTTATCAATGCGGTTTACCTAAAGAAATGGCGATAGAATTGTTCAAGCCCTTCGTAATGAAGAAACTGGTCGAAAACAATCAATGCCACAATATAAAGAGCGCTAAACGTACGGTAGAAAGAATGAAACCCTGCGTTTGGGAGATTTTGGAAAACGTAATTAAGGATCACCCCGTTTTATTGAACCGCGCTCCCACACTGCACCGTCTTTCGATACAGGCTTTTGAACCCGTATTGATAGAGGGAAGGGCAATTAAACTTCATCCGCTCGTTTGCGGCGCTTTCAACGCAGACTTCGACGGCGACCAGATGTCCGTTCACGTACCTTTGTCTATCGAAGCGCAAGCCGAAGCAAGATTTTTAATGCTTTCTTCCAACAACATACTTAAACTTGCCGACGGCAAGCCCGTTATGTCGCCCACGCAGGATATGGTTTTAGGTTGCTATTACCTTACCATAGTAAGGCGCGAACACGGCAAAAAGTACGACGAAAAGTTCAATGAAACCGAAAACGGCGAACTTTACACTGCTGGTATTTATACTCCCGACGAAGCGATTATAGCGTATCAGACTAAACACCTGAATCTTCAGGACGAAATTTTCGTGCGTCGCGTAGCAACCGACGGTAACGGCGAAACGGTAAGCAAGATTATAAAGACTACCGCGGGAAGAATCATCTTTAACCGCGCGATTCCGCAAAATATAGGATTGACCGTAAGAAACCTTCCTTCCGATTATTGCGACCTCGAAGTCAATTATCTCGTTAAAAAAGGCGACCTTAAAAAGATAGTCAACGCATGTTTCAAAACGGGCGGCGCGCCTTTGGCGGCGGAAGCGCTGGACAGCATTAAAGCGCTCGGATATAAATATTCGACCATAGCGGGGCTTACGACGAGCGTATTCGATATGCATATCCCCGACAACAAAGAAGAAATTCTCGAAACGGCGGAACAAGAAGTTCTCCGCGTGGATAAACTCCACGCAAGAGGTTTGCTTACCGAGAACGAAAGATACAAAAAAGTCGTAGAACTCTGGTCGAACGCTACCGATCAAATTTCCGACGAAATCGCAAACAATACCGAAAAATTCAACCCTATTACCATGATGGTCGATTCCGGCGCGCGTGGTTCCAAAGACCAGATCAAACAACTTGTCGGTATGCGCGGTCTTATGACCAACCCGAACGGTAAAATCATCGAAATCCCCGTTAAGTCCTGCTTCAGGGAAGGTCTTTCCGTTCTGGAATATTTTATTTCTTCCCACGGCGGCAGAAAAGGTTTGGCGGATACGGCGTTAAAGACGGCAGACTCCGGTTATCTTACCCGTCGTCTGGTTGACGTTTCCCACAACGTAATTATCCGTGAAGAAGACTGCTACGAAGGTACCGGAGAAAAACCCAAGGGCGTATGGATTTCCAACATCATGGGTTTTGAAGGCAATAAAGAAAAAGTTATCGAATCTTTGGAGGACAGAATCATCGGTCGGTTTACGATAGACGACGTATGTTATCCCGAAGGTCACGAAAAACAAGGTCAGGTTATCGTTAAAGGCGACACGATGATTTCCGAAGAACAAGCGAAAGAAATCACGAAAGCCGGCATCGATAAAGTTTTGATAAGAAGCACCTTTACCTGTCGTTCGCGTAACGGCGTATGCGCTAAATGCTACGGCAAAAACATGAGTAACAACTTACCCGTTAACATCGGCGAGGCTGTCGGCGTAATAGCGGCGCAAAGTATAGGCGAACCGGGTACTCAACTTACGATGAGAACCTTCCACACCGGCGGTATAGCATCGACGGAAGACATCACTCAAGGTTTACCGAGAATCGAAGAATTATTCGAAGCGCGTCGTCCTAAGGGGCAGGCGGTCGTATGCGAAACGAGCGGTACCGTTACCGTCGAAGAAAGAGACGGTTTGCGCCATGTTATAGTCAAGGGCGAAGGAAGCGGTAAAGACAGCGTAAAAGATTACCCCATTCCGTTTACTTCCGATCTCAAAGTAAAAACGGGCGATTACGTAGAACCGGGCAAAATATTGACTTCGGGTTCGGTATATCCTCAGGATATTTTGAGAACTCAAGGCGTAAAGGGCGTGCAGGATTATATCTTGCGCGAAGTTCAGTCGGTTTACCGCGCGCAGGGCGTCGATATCAACGATAAACACGTTGAAATCATCGTTCGTCAGATGCTCAGAAAAGTCCGCGTCGAAAACTGCGGCGATACCGATTTATTACCGGGCGAATCAGTAGATCTTATCCGTTTTGAAGACGAAAACGAAAAGGCTATGGACAAAGGGCTGAGACCTGCTACCGCAAAGAGGACGCTTCTGGGTATTACGAAAGCAGCCCTCGCAACGGAAAGTTTCTTATCGGCGGCGTCCTTCCAGGAGACCGCGAAAGTCCTGACCGAAGCCGCTATCAAGAACAAAATAGATCCGTTGGTCGGCTTGAAGGAAAACGTAATTATCGGTAAACTTATCCCCGCAGGTACGGGCGTTAAAGATTACAAGATATTGAATCCTCAGGTAAACAGCGGGAATTTCAACAACGGCGGAAACTTATAAGTATTTTTTAAAAGTAAATCTTTAAAATCGTTGAATTTATGCCGAAGATATATAAATAGCGATTTGTATATTTGCATAAAACCGATAATTCGTTTGACTAATAAAATAAAAAATGATAAAATTTACGGGCAAGGTGGGCTTAAACGCCCGCCTTGCGGGACAAACGATTAAAATTTGTTTTTTAACCGCGCCTTTTTTGGCAGACGGTCAAAAATATTCCGAATCTTAAAAGGAGGTAAAAAATGCCAACAATCAACCAGATTATCAAGTATTCCAGACGTACGGCAGTGGAAAAGAGCAAAGCGCCTATTTTAGACTCTTGCCCTCAAAGAAGAGGCGTGTGCCTTTCGGTTACCACGACTTCTCCCAAAAAGCCTAACTCTGCAATGCGCAAGATAGCCAGGATAAGATTGACCAACAAGCAGGAAGGTACCGTTTACATTCCCGGCGAAGGTCACAATCTTCAGGAACACAGCTCCGTGTTAATCAGGGGCGGCAGGGTAAGAGATTTACCGGGCGTCAGATATCACATCGTCCGCGGCACTCTCGATACGGCAGGCGTTGCAAAACGTAAACAAGCGCGTTCAAAATACGGCGCTAAAAAGCCTAAATAAGTAAATACCCTCAATTTTAATTTACCTACTGATTCGGAATATCGACCAAGGTATTTGCCCGAAGCCAAGTAGGCAGTATCCCCAAAAGGGAGAAGGTTCGCTGCTTTATTATATAATAATGATAATGCGTGCGATAGCTGTACCGGGCAGATGCCCAAAAATATCAAAAGGAGACAATAATTATGCCAAGAAGAGGCTCAGTCCCCAAGAGGGACGTGCTACCCGATCCTCTGTACGGAAGCAAAGTCGTAACGAAACTCGTTAACCAGGTTATGCTTGACGGCAAGAAAGGTATAGCGCAAAGTATCGTTTACGATGCTTTTACCATGATGAGCGAAAAGACCGGTAAGGAAGCCATGGAAGTGTTCAATACGGCGCTTCAGAACGTTATGCCCCAACTCGAAGTCAAGGCAAGACGCGTAGGCGGTTCCAACTATCAGGTTCCTATCGAAATCAGGGAAGAAAGAAGACAAACGTTAGCAATTCGTTGGATAGTCTTAAATGCAAGAAAGCGTAGCGATCGCGACATGTATGCAAGGCTTGCAAACGAACTTATAGACGCTTCCAACAACACCGGCGGCGCCGTTAAAAAGAAGGAAGACATGCACAGAATGGCGGAAGCAAACAAAGCGTTTGCGCACTTCCGCTGGTAAAAAAGGAGCAGAATGCCAAGACAAGTTGAACTTAAAAATACCAGAAACATCGGTATTATGGCGCATATCGACGCCGGCAAGACTACAACTACGGAACGCATTCTATTCTATACGGGAAAAACCCACAAACTCGGGGAAGTCCACGAAGGCGCAGCCACTATGGACTGGATGGTTCAGGAACAGGAAAGGGGCATTACGATAACTTCTGCCGCTACCACGTGTTTCTGGAAAGGCAATCGAATTAACATAATCGATACGCCGGGCCACGTTGACTTTACCGTTGAAGTTGAAAGGTCGTTGAGAGTTTTGGACGGCGCCGTTGCTACTTTTTGCGCAAAAGGCGGCGTTGAACCTCAAAGTGAAACTGTTTGGCGTCAGGCAGACAAATACCACGTACCCCGTATCGCTTACGTAAACAAGATGGATATTAACGGCGCAAACTTTTTCGGCGCCGTTCAGATGATGCGCGAAAGATTAGGCGCAAACGCCGTTCCCGTTACGTTGCCGATAGGTAAAGAAGATACGTTTAAAGGTATTATCGATTTAGTCAATCAAGACGCCATCATCTATCAGGATGCGCTCGGCAAAACCGAGGAGATCGTTGAAATTCCCGCAGATTATCAGGATATCGCGGCGGAATACAGAGAGAAACTTATCGAAGCGTGCGCCGATATCGACGACGAATTAGGTGAAAAGTATCTTTTAGGTGAAGAAATCACCGCGGACGATCTCAAACGCGTAATAAGAAAAGGCACTATCACGATGCAAATCGTTCCCGTACTTTGCGGTTCGAGTTACCGCAATAAAGGGGTTCAGCATTTGCTCGACGCAATCGTCGATTATCTCCCAAGCCCCGTTGACGTCGATCACGTAGTCGGCATCAATAAAAAAGGTGAAGAAGAAGTCAGAGAAACGTCGGACGACGCTCCGTTTTCAGGGCTTGCATTCAAGATAGTTACCGATCCGTTCGTCGGAAGAATTGCCTTTTTCAGAGTGTATTCGGGACATCTCGCGTCGGGTTCTTACGTGTACAACAGCACGAAAGGAAAGCGTGAAAGAGTAGGAAGGCTCCTTCTCATGCACGCTAATCACCGTGAAGAAATCCCGGAAATCTACGCGGGCGATATTTGCGCGATAGTCGGTTTGAAAGATACGACTACGGGCGATACGCTTTGCAACGAAGGCGCTCCTATCATTTTAGAAAAAATGGAATTTCCGGACCCCGTTATCAGAGTAGCAATCGAACCCAAAACAAAACAAGGGCAGGAAAAGATGACGTTATCTCTTTTAAAACTTGCCGAGGAAGATCCTTCCTTCAAGTTTTATACCGATAACGAAACGGGACAAACCATTATCGCCGGTATGGGCGAATTACACCTCGAGATTATCGTTGACAGGTTGCTTCGAGAATTTAAGGTAGAAGCGACGGTCGGCAAACCTCAGGTTGCTTACAGAGAAACCTTCCGTCAGGCAGTCGATGCGGAAGGACTATACAAACGTCAGTCGGGCGGCAAGGGCCAATACGGTCACTGCAAAGTTACCTTTGAACCGTTACCCCCGGGATCAGGTTTTGTATTCGAAGACAAAACAGTCGGAGGATCTATCCCGAAAGAATACATCGAACCTGTCAGAAAAGGTATCGAAGAAGCCGCAAAGAACGGTATTTTGGCGGGTTACGAAGTCGTTGATTTCAAAGCGACCGTTTACGACGGAAGCTATCACGAAGTCGATTCATCGGAAATCGCTTTCAAAATTGCAGGTTCCATGGCTTTTAAAGACGGCGTTAAACGCGCTAAACCCGTTTTGCTTGAACCTATCATGAAGGTTGAAATAGTTACCCCGGACGATTACTTCGGCGATCTGATGGGCGACGTTTCGTCAAGACGCGGAAACATCGTCGGAACGGACGATCGTAACGGCGCAAAAATTATCGATTGCGAAATTCCTCTTTCCGAAATGTTCGGTTACGCTACCGACTTAAGATCGAGGACGCAGGGCAGAGGACAATACACAATGCAATTTGCCCACTATAACGAAGTTCCTAAATCGGTTGCCGAAAAAATTATCGGCGACAGAGCCGTGAACTGATAAAACGATGCGCCGAAAGCGCTTAAAATAAAAAAAATAAAAAACAAACAAAAAAACAATTTTTAAATTCGGAGGAAACAAAAACATTATGGCAAAGGCAAAATTTGACAGAAGTAAACCGCACGTAAACGTAGGAACCATCGGTCACGTTGACCATGGTAAAACCACTTTGACCGCTGCAATCACCATGGTACTTGCTTGCAGAGGCGAAGCTACCAAAATGAGATACGATGAAATCGATAAGGCTCCTGAAGAAAAAGCAAGAGGTATTACGATCAATACCGCTCACGTTGAATATCAGACCGCTTCCCGTCACTACGCTCACGTTGACTGCCCGGGACACGCCGACTACGTTAAAAACATGATTACCGGCGCCGCTCAGATGGACGGTGCAATCCTCGTCGTAGCCGCTACCGACGGTCCGATGCCCCAGACCAGAGAACACATTCTTCTCGCTCGTCAGGTAGGCGTTCCTTACATCGTAGTATTCTTAAACAAGACCGATCAGGTTGACGATCCCGAACTTTTAGACCTCGTTGAAATGGAAGTAAGAGAACTTCTCAACGAATACGACTTCCCCGGCGACGATACTCCCATCATCAGAGGTTCCGCTTTGAAGGCTTTGGAAAAGGCTACCAGCGGTTGCTCCGATGCGGAAGTTCTGGCGGCTCCCGAATGTCAATGCATTCTTGAACTTATGGACGCTATCGACAAATACATTCCTACCCCTGCAAGAGAAGACACCAAGCCTTTCTTGCTCCCCGTAGAAGACGTATTCACCATTTCCGGTCGTGGCACCGTTGCTACCGGTCGTGTTGAAAGAGGCGTTGCACACGTTGGCGATCCCGCTGAAATCGTAGGTCTTAAAGAAAAATCGACTTCCACCGTTATCACCGGTCTCGAAATGTTCCGTAAACTTCTCGACGAAGCGCAGGCAGGCGACAACGTAGGCGCTTTGCTCCGCGGTATCGACAGAAAGAACGTTGAACGCGGTCAGGTTATCGCTAAACCCGGTTCAATTCATCCTCATACCGAATTTACCGGTCAGGTTTACGTTTTAACCCAGGCTGAAGGCGGAAGACATACTCCTTTCTTCAATAACTATCGTCCTCAATTCTATTTCAGAACGACCGACGTTACCGGCACCATCGCTCTTCCCGAAGGCGTAGAAATGGTTATGCCCGGTGACCACGTAACCATCACCGTTCAACTCATCACCCCGATCGCTATCGAAGAAGGTCTTCGTTTCGCTATTCGTGAAGGTGGCAGAACCGTTGGTTCCGGCGTTGTCGCTTCCATCATTAAATAATAAGTAAATTATTTATAAAAAAGGCGCCGTCGCGTTAAAGCGACAGCGCCTTTTGACGTAAAAATTATATGACGAAAATTAAAACTCGCCTTAAAAAGAGAAGGACTTTTTAAAGGCGAGTTTTTTTGATTGACTTTAAAACTGATAGCGTTGCAAAAATTTCTTTTTATAGGCATTTAGAAGTCGGCGGTTTATATTTTAGTCAAGTATTTTACCGTCGGTTGAAATAACTACGATTTGCCAAGGAATGAACTTACCGCTTTTTTGCAACGCGGTTTTTACTGCGTTTTCCAATCCTTTGCAACAGGGAACTTCCATTCTGACGACCGTTACGCTTTTTATATCGTTATTGCTTAATATTTCGGATAATTTTTCCGAATAATCCGCGTCGTCGAGTTTAGGACAACCGACGAGGGTGATACGCCCTTTAATGAATCGTTCGTGGAAAGAAGCGTAAGCGTAAGCCGAACAATCTGCGGCAACCAACAATTTTGCTCCGTCAAAATAGGGCGCGTTTACCGGGACGAGTTTTATCTGAACGGGCCACTGCGACAGTCTGCTGACGGGCGTTTTGCAAGAAATTTCCTCTTCGTCGCGCTCTTCGCGGGTTATCCTTTTCGATTGCGTTCCGGGACACCCGCAAGGTAACGTCATGCCTTCCTTTCTCATTTTTTCCTGCATCTTTTTCATTTTGTTTTCCATAACGGCTTTTTCGTCGTAACTTTTGGCTTCGCGCTCGACAAAGGTAATGGCGCCTTCCGGGCAGGCGGGCAAACAATCGCCTAAACCGTCGCAGTAGTCGTCGCGCATAAGTTTTGCTTTGCCGTTTTCCATAATTATCGCGCCTTCGTGGCAGGCGTCGGCGCATGCTCCGCACCCGTTGCATTTATTTTGATCGATTTCGATGATTCTTCTTTTCATTATAGTATCTCCTTGACTTTATGGTTCTATTATAATACAATAAAATCGATAAGTCTGTTGAATTTTCAACGAAACGGTGGTTTATGAAAAGTTTTTTATCCGTTATTCGCTCTTCAAAACTCTTTGAAGGTATTCCCGAAGAAGAACTTACGTCAATGCTTTCTTGTCTGAATGCGAAAAAAGAAAGTTTTTTGAAAGATTCTTTTATCCTTCGCGCGGGCGATGCTACGGAATCGATAGGGCTTGTTTTATCGGGAAGCGTTTTGATTACGCAAGATGATATTTGGGGGAATCGCAATATTATCTCAAAAGTCGGCGCGGGACAGACTTTTGCCGTTGCGTACGCTTGCTCGTTTAATTCATTGTCGGACGTAAGCGTTTGCGCCGAAACGCCGGTTACGGCAACCTTTCTTAACGTAAGGCGTATTCTCGATATATGCCCGACCGCTTGCGCGCGCCATAGTCGCATTATCCGCAATTTAGTAGGCGTCCTTGCCGAAAAAAACCTTGGTTTTGCCGAAAAACTTACGCATATCGGACAACGTACCACGCGTTCCAAAATCATGTCGTATTTATCCGCCGAAGCAAGGCGATTCGGAAAATACGAATTCGATATACCGTTTTCAAGGCAACAACTCGCCGATTATCTCACGGTCGAGCGTAGCGGTTTATCTCTCGAACTAAGCAAAATGAAGAAAGACGGGCTTATAGATTATCATAAAAATCATTTTCTTTTAAAGGTGTAACGGCTCGATTATATTTCCTTTAACGATAGATGAAATTCCGGCAGAAAAATTACGCTTTATAACCGTTTTCGTATTGAAAAATAAAGTTATCCTTAAAAAAAGCAACAATTTCTTATATTTATCTTCCGTTCGGCTGTTATCGTTTGAACGGAAGTTTTTTATAAAGAAACAGCAAATATAAAAAATTTGAAAAAGTAAAGATAGTTGATTATAAAAAAAGCGAATAACTTCCGCCGATTTACCGAATAAATCGAAAGAGATTTTTCGCAACGCGAAAATTCCGCCTGAAAAGGCAAAAAATCGGGGTTGATATGTTTGCTTAATTTATCGCGTTTGTGCTAAAATACCACTATGAAAGGCTTTAACGACAACTTAATACGAAAAGGAGATACCGTTGCCGTTGCGTTGTCGGGCGGAGAAGATTCCGTATGCCTGTTGCATCTGTTAAAAGAAAAATCGGAAAAGTTTGGCTTTAAAGTAGTTGCGGTAAACGTCGAACACGGAATAAGAGGGGATAGTTCCGTAAGCGATACTTTGTTTTGCGTCCGTCTGTGCGAAGAATTATCGATACCCTTGAAGCGTTATTCGGTTGACGCCGTGGCTTATTCTTCCGAAAACGGCATGACGATAGAAGAAGGAGCGAGGAAACTTCGTTACGACTGTTTTTTCGACGCCGTAAATTCTGGCTTTTGCAATAAAATAGCGACGGCTCATCACGAGGAAGACGACGTCGAAACTATATTTTTGAACGTATTGAGAGGCACGACGATATCCGGGCTTAAAGGTATAAACGAGGTATCCCGAGAAGGGCTGATTATTCGCCCGATGCTCGGAGTAAAAAAAGCCGATATCGAAAAATATATAAGCGACAATAAAAAAAAATTCGTTACGGACGAAACGAATTCCGACGTAAAATATACCCGTAATTTTATAAGGCAAAAAGTTTTGCCGATAATAAGAGAAAGATTTCCGAGTGTGGAAAACTCGATTAAAAGACTGTCTTGTTCGGCAAAGAAGGACGACGACTTTTTATACTCCTTAGCAAAAGAGAAAGTTAAATTTTCAGACGGCTTCGCCTATATAAAAACGGGCGAGAAATACCCTTTGTTTTCCCGCGCGGCGATACTTGCGCTAAAAGGTATGGGGGTGCAAAAAGACTTCGATAACAGGCATATAGACGCACTTTTTTCTCTTTCCGAAAATATCGGAGGAAAAAAAGCCGATCTTTTGGGCGGGCTTTACGCCGTAAAAGAGGGCGACTTTGTGGTTATAAAAAGAAAAACCGCAAAAACTATCGAAAAAGAAAAACCCTTTAAAATCGGGATAACAAAATGCTTAGGAGGAGAGGTGTCGATAGAAAAATGCGCCTTGAAAGAGGCGATAAGTAATGCTAAAAACGGCAAAAGTCATTATATAGATTCCGATAAACTTCCCGACGGCGCCGTTATAAGGAAACGTAAAACGGGGGACGTTTTTAAAAAGTTCGGCGGCGGAGAGGTTTCTTTAAAAAAGTTTTTAACCGATAAAAAAATACCCGCCGACAAAAAAGACGAAACGTACGTTATCGCAAAAGATTCCGTCGTTTACGTAATTTTAGGCGTCGAGATATCTTCACTTTTAAAAATAGACGAAACGACCGTTTCGCCTTTAAAAATAACTTTTATTAACTTTTAAAAGGAGCAAACTTTATGAAAAACGAAATGCTTAACGATCTCGAAAAAGTGTTGTTCGACGAAGCGCAAATCGCCGAAAGGATTACCAAAGTAGCCGCCGAAATAGACCATGACTACGCAGGTAAAAAGCCCATTATGATTGCTGTTTTAAAGGGCAGCGTGATGTTTTACACGGACCTGATGAAGAAAATGAACATAATGGCGGAGATGGATTTTATGGCTATCTCAAGTTACGGCAACGAAACGAAAAGTTCCGGCGAAGTGAAGATGATTAAAGACCTCGACCGCTGTATCGAAGGAAGGCATATCGTTATAGTCGAGGACATAGTAGATACGGGATACACCCTTAATTATCTTAAAGCAACGCTTTCTACGAGAAACCCCGCGTCGATAAAAGTTTGCTCGCTTTTAAACAAAAAGGAAAGAAGAGTAGTAAACGTAGAACCCGATTACGTTTGTTTTGAAGTCGGAAACGAATTCGTAGTAGGTTACGGGCTTGATTACGCTCAGTTTTACCGCAACCTTCCCGTCATAGGCGTCCTTAAAAAAGAAGTATATTCACTTTAAAATTTAATTAAAAACAAAAATAGCCGTCGGATTTCCGACGGCTATTTTTATGCCGCAAATCGTGGAATTTTTTAAAAAGTCGGGCTATAAGCCCGTTAAACAAGCATTTTTTAATAATAAAAGTAAAAATTACCGCAAAATTTGCGGTAATTTTATTTATAAAAAACGAAAAGCGTTAATTTTTTAAACGGCATAAATTGCTCAAAGCGGTTTTGATAAAAAACGCTTTTTCTATTCGTTAAGCAAAAAAACGTATTTGTTATTCATTAAAAAAGAAAGCGTTTTTTGCTGTTCGTTTTATTGTTTTAGTCTTAATTTTTCCGTAATTTTTACGACCGCAAAGTACAAAAGAGGACCTAAAACGCATATAACGACGGCTTGACCGAGTAAAACCGAAGATGCGTTATACAGGTAGGTTACGAAAGTATCGCTTACCGCCATAAAAGTAAAGGGTACTATTATCGCGTTTATAAATATAGGGGGAAGGATTCCGAAAATTATTTTCGGGATGGTTTTCGTAATTTTTTTACCGATAAACGCAGTAATAAGCGACGCTATAAAAGTAGCCAAAGTTCCCAAAACCAGGTCTATAGGCCCGTTAACGCTAAATATATTTGCGATAAAGCAACCTATCGTAAGTCCTATAGCCGTTTCGGGAAATATAAGCGGTAAGACGGTTAACGCTTCGGATACGCGAAACTGTAAAACCCCGTAAGATATAGGTGCAAGGGCAATGGTCAAAAGGGCGTATAACGCGCCGGTAACGCCCGCCCTTGCCAAAGATTTTGCGGTGGTCAAAATATCCTCCCGACGCCCGAAAAAAAGCGGGGCGTCATTCGTCAGTTGATTTTTTTAAACGGATTAAAGGCTATCATAAAATAAATAACCCATAAAGACGCAAGCCCGACAAGAACGTAAATTATTCTCGAAACTATCGACGCAGCGCCGAATATAGCGCCTACGAGATTAAACGAAAACAATCCTATCAAAAGCCAGTTCAAAGCGCCGACTATTACTAAAATAAACGATATCAGGGTAGTAATTTTCATTTTCCGCACCTCCTCGAAAAAAGTTTGCGTAAAACAAAAAGTTTTTATACCCAAAAATTTGCGGTTATTGTTTTATTTGTTCGATAACAAGATAATCGTAATCGACGGTTTCGACGAAATCGGACGGAACGAATTTTACGTAATTGAATTTGGCAAAATTAAAGATGCTGTCCTTGATGACTAAAGGCGTAGGGGAATCGAGTTCGTGACAAAGGCGCGAAACGTAATCGAAAAACAACGAATAATCAAGTTTATCCGTGTAAACGTTAAGCGTCGCGTGCTTTAAAATTTTATGCTGTTTGTAAGTTTTTGCCCAAAGTTTAATCATCGTTCGTTTTTGAAAAATCCGTTTCGTCGTTATTTTAATTATTCGCCCTCAGGTCTGTTTTTATAGTAGTCGTAAACACGAAAAGCGGGCGTATAGGTCGATTATCGCATTGTTTTTATAAAAAGTTTGTAAAAACCGTTGCTACTATATAGGAAACGTTCGGTCGAGCCTTACTTATGACTATTTTACACGTGAAATTCGATTTTGTCCACGATTTTATATAAGTAAATCAAAAAAACGAATATTACGCCGATAAATATATCCGCATAAACGCTTTATTGCGCGCGGAAGGCGTTGTCGCTTACGGAAAATCGCGTTTACTTGCGCCCGGTTGATACTTTCCGTCGTTTCCGCGTATAAATCCGTTCCGTCGGTAAAATCGACCGGATTATCGTAACGAATTTATACTCCGCCGAAGCAAGGCAGCGTCTTCTTTTACGAAAGGAAACAACGATTTGTAAATCAAACCGTCCGCCTGATCGACAAGCGACGACGGAGGTTAGACTATTTCGTATCGGATATGGTCGCTTCAAATAGGGCTTACGGGCTTATAAGTCCGCCTATACGCCCGTTATCGACCGATTTGATATAATATTGCGGGGATTGTCGAAAAAACGTAAGAGCCTCCGAATTATAATTCGGGGGCTGTCGCAAAAAACGCGATGCCCCCGAATTTCGTATATTATTTTCGTGTATTACCTTTTGATAGAAGTACAAGCGAGAGGTTATTCGCTTCTGAGCGCGATAACGGGATCGCGTTTCGCGGCGAATTTTGCGGGGATAAGTCCCGATAAAACGGTTAAAAGAACGCTTATGCCTATCAGTATGAAAGCCCCCGAAACCGGAAGCGCCGCAACGTTCGTAAGCCCCGACAATCCGGTAATTACGAGGTTTATCGGGAAGTTAAGCACTATAGTCAGCAGTATGCCGAAAAGCCCCGCGGCAAGCCCGATGATAAAAGTTTCGGCAATGAACATTCTCGAAATGTCCCGCTTGGAAGCGCCGACCGAGCGCAGTACGCCGATTTCCTTCGTGCGTTCGATTACCGAAATGTAGGTGATAACGCCTATCATGATGGACGAAACCAAAAGAGAAATGGAAACGAAAGCAATCAAAACGTAGGTTACCGCGTTTATGATGGTCGTAATTGATTCCATCATAAGCCCCATATAGTCGGTGTATTTGATGCGGTATTTTTCTTTCGCCTGGGCGTTATACTCGTCGATAATTTTAACGACGGAGTTTTTAGCCTCGAAAGAAGTGGGATAAATAAGAATCCTCGACGGCTTGTTTTCGTCGAAATAACCGACTTTTACGGCGGTTTCGGCGTATTGCTGACCGTTTACGCCGGGGTTTTGCGGCGTTCCTAAAACGTTAAAATAGAAATTTGTATCGAGTTCGACCTTGTATAGATAATCTTTTACTATCTGTGACGCCAGAATTTGCCCTTTAACGGCAGAACTTAGCGCGGGGGTATAGCAAACCGATCCGGTAAGACAACCCGCCGAAACGCCCCTTTTAAGGCGTAAAACGCCAACTATTTTCAACTCCCGCGTGTTTTCCGAGTTTATGAACGCGTTAAACTCCTCGTTCGTCTTCTCCGTCCAGAAGTTACATTTATCCACAAGTTCGGCTCCGAATTCGGAAGAAGGGAGTTTTGCGTAACTTCCGTCCTCGTTTTCGAGGCGCTTATAATGATCGGGCGTGGTTGCTACTTTATAAGTCGTTCCGATGATTTTTGAAAAATCGACGCCGTTATAATAAACTTCGCTTCTTTTGCAACCTAAAAATTCTTCTATTTCCTCGTCGGTTTTGGTCTGATTGAAAAGGGTAAGCATCATCTTATAGAATATCCAACGGATATCGTTGTCGTTCATAAGCCCCATGTTGTATAAGTCGAGGTCGCTTACCTGATTGTAACTGTCAACGACCAGAACGGCTTCGTTTTCTTTCGCGGCGAATTTTCCCGAAAGCAAATCGTACTGTTCGGCGATAAGACTTTGGTTATCGATAAGTTCCGAAAACGTCGTCTGACTTTTCAGCATTTTCGTGTACATTTCGTAATACGTATTAAGTTGCGCTTCCTGCTCCTTAGTCAGCGGATAGTTAAGGACTTCGCTCATCTTGGGAACTTGCAGGGGATAAAGCCTGCGAGTTTGTTCTGCCGCCGCGTTTTTGCCGTAAATTTCGAGATTATAGCCGTAAGTATAAGATATAGCGCTTATTATATCGCTGCAATCGTTCGTTGCGGTGTATTCCTTGAGGTATTTTGAAAATTCCGTCAAATCATTCGTTTCGTACATGCCCGCGAAATTCGTTACCATATCGGAAATGAGATTTTGCGACGTAACTTTATCGTCGTCGGGGAATTTAGGCACGCCGCGGTCGCCCGTATTAAGCACGCTCGTTATAATCGACGCTGAACCTGCCGGATTAACCCCTTGAGAAGAAATCGTTACGGGGTAATTTGCCAAAGTATCTCTCTGAATGTCTTGTATGTAAGCGTTGAAACCCGTCGAAAGCGAAAGTATCAGCGCTATACCTATTATGCCGACCGAACCGGCAATCGAGGTAAGAATGGTTCTTGCTTTTTTGCTCAAAAGATTATTAAGACTTAACGAAAAAGCCGTTAACAGGCTCATAGACGCCTTTTTCGACGATCTTTCCTTCTGTTTTTTCGGAAGGTTTTCCGAGGCTTCAAACTCTTCTTCCGTGTACGGAAGGGTGTCCCCGATGACCTTTCCGTCGAAAAGGTTTATGATCCTCGAAGAATATTTATAAGCAAGGGCTTCGTTGTGCGTAACCATTATTACGAGCCTTGTTTTGGAAAGTTCGCTTAAAATTTCCATAACCTGAACGCTCGTTTCGCTGTCCAGAGCGCCGGTAGGCTCGTCCGCTAAAA
>ERZ870021.19-NODE-19-length-16556-cov-5.124279_pt1 | contig 16556 bp, 11 predicted proteins | sample MGYA00520890_ERZ870021 | MGnify/ENA primary metagenome ERZ870021 (study PRJEB32232, sample SAMN07284987) | human gut metagenome | biome: human-associated habitat; material: feces | host: Homo sapiens | place: Tanzania | collected 2014-08-14 ...
CCGTGTTTCAGTCGATCCCCGTTGACGGCATTATAGTGGTAACTTCCCCGCAGGATCTTGTTTCCATGATAGTCGAAAAGGCTGTAAAAATGGCGGAACTGATGAAAATACCGGTCGTCGGCGTGGTGGAAAACATGTCGTATTTTATCTGCGATAACTGCGGGGCAAAGCATTACGTTTACGGAAAAGGAAACACGAAACAGATTGCCTTAACGCACGGTATAAATAACGTATGCGAGTTGCCCTTTGATAAAAACCTTGCAAATCTTTGCGACAGAGGGCTTATCGAACTCAACGAAGTAACCGCATTAGACGAATTTTTCGATAAAATAATATAATTACAATATAATTTCGTTTCATATACGCGCTATTTGGTTTTAACAACGGTTTTTCGTTACCGAGATATCGCAAAGCAAGCTATAAGCAAAGCAATTTTATAGTATAATTTATCAAAAAGCGGGGCTATAAGCCCGTTATTGTGATTTTTTAAAAATAAACGCTCGTTTGCATATTCAAACGAGCGTTTATTGCGTTAAAAACAAAATTGTTAGTCGTCGGACAATTTTGTTTCGCCGTAATGCGAAAAAAATCTTATTGTTTTGCGGTTATTACTTTTACGATGCTTACTCGGAGAAATCCCGACGCATTTTTGAAATTCATACGACAAAATTTCGCGCGAACCGAAACCGCATTGTTTTGCAATTTCCGAAACGCCGAGGTTTGTCTGTTCCAGAAGGTGTTTTGCCTGCATAACTCGTTTTTCGGTTATGACTTCGTGAATGGTTTTGCCGTATTGCAGTTTGAAAAGTTTTTGAAGATAAACCGAAGAAATACCTACGGCTTTGGAAATTTCGCCTACGGTAATTTTGCCCAAAAAGTGGGTATTGATATACATCATTGCCGAATCGACGTAAATTATGCCCGTTTTTTTGTGAGTTTCGGGAGAAACGCAACGGGACATATCCAAAAAAAGTTTATTAGTAAGAAGCGCCGTGTACAAATTTTTTTCTTCGGTTGATTTATCTTCCGACATCTGGCGTATAAACTCTTTCATGGCGGAAAGCACGTTATGGTCGTCAACGAAAACGTAATAATCTCTGTCTTTCTTGACTATTCGTTTTAATTCCGAGCAGGAAGCGAAAAGTTTTTCAAGCGGTAAAGAAAACAGTTTTGCCGACGGCGGAAGAGAATTTCCGTTTCTCGTCGAATTGCTCAAAGGAATAAACTCGAGATTAAGTATTTTCGTCGTTTGCGCAAGATTTGCTATTTTATGATAATATCCGTTATTTACGAGAATAAAGCAGTTTTGATTGACCGTTACAAAATAATTTTTGTCGTCCGTTTCGTCGTATTTATATACGAAGTCGAATTGCCCGTGTACGCAATACATTATCTCTATCTGCGGATGAGTATGGTATTCCATAGTAAAATCGGACGAAAAAGTTTCTTCGTACCAGTTCTCGAGGGAAAGAGGCTCTCTTACCGCATCGATAAGCCTCGGAAATTGTTTTTTCACAGGAATCTGCATATTGTTGTCCTATTAGGGCGTACGGTAAATAACCGCATTTAACGCCCGGTTTTTTAAAAAATCGCGCTGTTTGAAAATGTTGAAAAAGAAAAATGCGATTTTTCGTTATCATTTTAGCATACTTGCGACGTAAGGTCAAGTATTGTCATATTTGTTTCTTTTTTTTTACGTTAAAGCGGAAAAACGAAACAAGATTTAAAAAAAGTATTGAAATCGTATTTTTCGTATTGTTACAATTAAAGCAGACGGGACGCAGATTAAAAGACTGAAAAATTCTGTATTTCGCGCAAAATCACAAAATAATAAAACTGAAAGCCGATTTTTCGGAAGAACAAGATATCCTTGTTTGCGTTTGAGTGAACAAATGCAAATTGCCATTAAATATAAACAGAGGAAAGTGGAAAATGAGAAAACGAATAACCGCGTCGTTGATTGCCATCGTTTTACTGTTCGTCGTTTTTGCGGGTTGCCGTAAAACTCCTGAGGAAGACAATAAAAAAGAATTCCCCGTAGCAAAAAACAATAATTATATAAATCCCGTTTTTCCGCTCGTGAACGGAGAAAAGAAAAACACCTATACGGCAGACCCGTACGTGGTGAGAGACGACGACGGCGCGTATTACATGTATTGTACTCAAAGCGACGTATATACGCCGACCATAGCGTTTAAAAGAGGTCCCGTTTTCAAATCCTACGACATGCACGGCTGGGAATACGTTTCCGACGTATTTGCAAATTATTCGCCGTCATGGGGAACGCAGGGCGCGGGTGTATGGGCTCCGACCGTTGTTAAGGTCGGTGACAAGTGGAATTTTTACTATTCGCTTTCTACCGGCGGCGACGATAACCCCGGCATAGGGGTAGCAACTTCTCCTACTCCTTACGGACCGTGGACGCACTACGGCAAACTGTTTTTAAGTAAAGAAATCGGAGTTATAAACTCAATCGATCCGCACGTTTTTTACGACGACGGCAAATTGTATATGGTTTTCGGCAGTTTTGGCGGGCTGATAACGTTGATAGAACTTACCTCCGACGGATTAGGACTGCAGAACGGTCTTGAATATCAAAAGGAAAATAAAATCGCGCTCGGCGGTTACGAAGTATATGAACTTAATAATTACGAAGCGAGTCTTATAATCAAAAAAGACGGCTGGTATTACTTACTTCTTTCTACAGGTTCCTGTTTAAGCGGTAAAAATTCCACGTACCACGTCGTATGCGCAAAATCCCGAAATTTAGCAGGACCATATCTTGATTCCAAAGGCAGAGATATGTTCGGTCCTAACCGAGGCGATACGGTCGTTGCCCCGTCGATGAGCGGTGTTATGGGCCCCGGACATTGCGCGGTGGCAATGGACGACAACGGCGAGTACTGGCTTATATATCACGGTTACGATACTACCTCGCCTAAAGACGCAAGAGTGTTATATCTTGACAAACTTTTATGGGACGACGAAACCGGAATGCCTTACGTGGAAAACAGAAAGGCGAGTAACGGCGTGGAAAAACCCGGACCGTATATAAATTCTCTCGAAAAAGGTGTATGATATGAAAAAGAGAATTCTCGTTATATTTGTAACGATAGTCCTTATTTTCTCGTGGGCGTGTTCGCCCGGGGCGGGTAATTTTTCTACCGGCGGCGGAAAAATAGACGACGAACCGCCCGTGCAAAGAGAATATACTAAGGTAACTTACAAAAATCCGCTCAGATTTTACAAACAAGACGGCTCAGAGTATTTCGTGACGGTAGCGGATCCCGATATTTTAAGAGACGACGACAGCGGTTACTTTTATATGTACTGCACTAATACACAGTGCGAGATGGGAGATAAAGGAATGATGTATGACAGAGGTCCCGTTTTTCGTAGTGAAAACCTCGTTGACTGGACTTGGGCAGGAAGCGTTTTCGACGGGCATCCCGACGCTCTTAAGTGGCACGATAAAAACGCCGGAGTCTGGGCGCCGTCGGTTATAAAAGTCGGAAACAATTACAATTATTATTATTCATTATCGCTTTGGGGAGACTCTAATCCCGGCATAGGGGTTGCAACCTCTCCCACTCCTTACGGACCGTGGACGCATTACGGAAAACTTTTGGATCAGCAAATGACGGGAGTAAGAAACGGTATAGATCCGCAACCGTTTTACGAAGGAGATAGTCTCTATCTTATATGGGGAAGTTTTTTCGGTATTGCCTGCACTCTTCTGACGGACGACGGTACGGAACTGTTTTACGCCGATCGAGTAAAAGAGCATATAACCTATCTGGTAGAAGATAACACGACGGACGGAATGAACGTCGATATAAACTACGAAGGAAGTTACGTTATCAAACGTAACGGAAAATATTATTACTTCGGTTCGCAAGGGACGTGCCTTGCTTCGACCAAATCAACTTATCGGGTAAGAGTCGGCGTTGCGGATAAATTTCCCGATAAATTCGCCACTATAGACGGAATAACGCTTGATAACGAACCTTACGGACACGAAGTGGTTTCCCCGAGCGATAAAGTAGTTGGAGTGGGACACAATACCGTAGTACGGGATTTTGCCGGTGATTACTGGCTGTTTTATCACGGTTACGATATAAACGGCGTTAACCCGAGCGAACGTATTGCCTTTATGGATAAATTATTGTGGGACAAAAACGATCTGCCTTACGTTGAGGGGCGTGTCGCGTCTGTCGGAGAGGAAAAAACAGGTCCCACCGTTGTAAAATTCAAATAAAAAAACGATACGGAGGTATTTTTGATGAAAAAGTTGTTGGTTACGTTATTGTCGTTCACGATGATTTTTACAGCCATGGCGTTCGGCGCCTGCGCGAAAACGCCCGATGACGACAATCTTTTAGAGGGTGACGGCGATATTGTCCGCGACGAAAGCGGAAACATAATTTACGACAACGTAAAACTTAAAATGTGGAGCGTTACGACGGGCGACGATGCAAACACTCAGGACGGGATAATCGCGCGGTTTAACGAAATGTATAAGGGCATGATCAACGTGGAGGTTACTCACACTTCGCGTTACGATCTGGAAACGCTGTTATCAAATACCATGCAATTCGATCAGGAAAACGCGCCCGACGTGCTGTTCAATCACGGTTCGCGTACCACCGAATACAACGACAACGGTTGGCTTAACGAAGTGGACTTCTTTTTTGAAAAAAGCGGAGCGCTTTACGACAAAGCCGATTTCGTTCCGTCCTTGTTAGAATCTGTAACGGTAAAAGGTAAAGCGTACGGCGTTCCCATCGACTGCCATTCGGCAATCGTGTGCGTAAGAAAAGACATTCTGGAAAAAAACAATCTTAAAATACCTGCAAATTATCACGAACTCGTAGAAGTTTGTGAAAAAGCAACTCAACTTGCCGAGAAAAACAATCTGTGGATTCGCGGCGAAAATTCCTCGGGATTTTCTTCTCATGAATGGCGTAAAGCCTCAACGGCGGAAGCCTATACGGCGTTCCCGATTTCCTTCGGAGATATGTGGGTGCATGAATTTGTCGATTATACCGCCGCAGTACAAAACGGAGGTTCGATAGTTGACTCTGATGGTATGCCTGCCTGGAATACCGAAGAAACGGCAAACGGTATTCGTGTTTTGCGCGACTGGATTTTCCCGTCCGCAACTTCAACCAACAAAGCGGCGTTATCCAAAGATTACGGTTCATCTTACGACGTAGGCGACGCTCCTTTCAACAAAGGCGATTGTATCTTTAAACTTCAGGGACCTTGGGCGTGGCAGAAGGAAATTCAGACTTTTGACGCCTTACTTAACAAAGACGGCGGTTCTTCTAATATTACGACCATATCGTTATCCAACCTTTTTGCAAAAGATCACACTAAGGAATACGCAAGCAAAATCAAGGGAGAGGGACACGCGATAACATTGCTTAAAACGGTAAAAAGTTACACGAAAGCGTGCGCCGCTACTTTGTTTATGGAATACATGTCTTTAAACGGCGGTATCGAATGGGCAAAACGCGGGCATTTACCGGCGGTCCGCTCGGTATCGGTTGCTACTGAATATAAAAAAGATCCCGCTTACGATGCTTACGTAAAAAATTGGGGAACGCCCGAAGATTACGTAGTAGTTCCTCCGACGAAATATTATTCCTATGTGGATAGTTATTTTAAAGGCAGCGTACAAAAAGCCATATCTTCCGCGCATAAGGACGAGGATATAAAAGGCATTTTAAACAAGGAATACAGTGACTGTATCGATTACATTCAACTTTATAAATAATCCGTTACGACCCGATATAGGGCAGTGGAAACAATGAAAACAGAAAAACTCGTAGATATCAGAGAATACGCCGAGCAGAAAGAAAGGCGAAAAAGTAAAATAAGAAAAGTTGTGTCGGTAGGCGGATTTTTAGGGCCATACACGATAAGTTTTCTTATGTTTTTCGTCTTTCCTCTCGTTTTCGGTATAGTAATGTCGTTTTCAAAGTTTTCGTCGAAGTCTTTTTTACCCGAAAGTTTCGGGACTTTGGAAAATTATAAAGTTTTATTCGGAAATACCGCTATTTCGCGTGATTTCCGGAACTCTGTCAAAACGACGATAAAATTTTGCCTGTGTATAGTACCACTTTCCATTCTGATACCGTTGGGGCTTGCTTTACTTATAAACCTTAAACCGCCGGGATACAAATTTTTCCGCGCGGCGATATACGTTCCGGGAATTTTCCCGCTTACGGCGACGGGGCTTATACTTATGAGGCTTTTCGACTCTCATTACGGCTGGATAAATTCGGTGTTTAATTTAACGACCGATTGGTTCGGCGAAGTGGGAAGTTGTTGGTTTATGATAGGGTTTTTCTGTATCTGGTGCGGTATAGGAGGAAACTTCATAATTTTCTGCGCAGGACTTGAAAACGTAGATAAATCTCTTTACGAAGCGGCTGACGTTGACGGTTGTTCGCCATGGAAAAAGTTCTTGCACGTAACTCTTCCCGGTATTCGTCCGCAAATCTTTCTTACCCTTTTTACGACGCTTATAGGTTATATGAACGTTTACGGGCAGATTTACATTTTGGGAAGCAACAATCCGGATCTTAACAAAATGAAGTCGGCGGTATATAGGATACAGGATCTTTTGGCAGGATCCAACCCGCGCGCTTTCGGTTACGCGGCGGCAATGGGTATATGCCTCGGTATAATCATCATAGCGATTTCCGCCGTGCAACTTATTACAGATAAAGAAAAAAGAGGAGGCAACAAACGTGTCACGCAGTTTGCAAAGTGGAAAGAAAGCAAGTAAAGCAGTTGCCTTCGCAATACTTTTTGTCGTTGCCGTTCTTATGCTTTTGCCTCTTGTCTGGGGCGTAGCGGGATCTTTCAGAAAAAGCAGCGATATTTATTCGAATCCCGAAAAGTTTTTTCCGTCCGGATGGGACGCCTTTACTTTTGACGGTTATAAAGAGTTGTTTTCCAAAACCAAACTCGAACCGAGCCATGCGAACGAGTGGTATCCTATATGGAACTGGCTTGTTAATTCTTTGATAGTTGCCATAGGAGGAACTTTATGTTACCTCGTTATTGCGTCGCTTGCGGCATACGCTTTTGTTTTTCTCGATTTTAAATACGCAAACAAAATATTCTATTTTTTGATTTGCACAATGACTATTCCCGGGATAGTTTCCACAACGCCTCAACTTATAAACATGAATATTTTAGGCGTTTATAAATCGCTCCTCGGTTTGATAATTCCGGGCTTCGGCGGAGTTTACGGCGTGTTTTTGATAAGACAGTTCTTTTTGGGCATTCCCAAAGACCTTGTCGAAAACGCTCGTATGGACGGAGCAAGTAATTTTGAAATTTTCATAAAAGTCGTGCTTCCTCTCGGTAAATCCGCTTTGTTCGTTCAAGGACTTTTCGGATTTATGGGCGCGTGGAACGACGTACAGTGGGCGCAACTTATTATAGGAAACGCGCCGAGAAGCACCTGGACGCTTGCATACGGTTTAAAAGTAATTTCCGATCAATGCGAAGCCTACGAATCCATAACGCTTTCGCTTGCGAGCGCGGTTATCGCAATGATTCCGATATTTATCGTTTATCTGATTGCGCAGAACAAAATTATCGAAGGCGTTGCCTCTACGGGCATTAAACGTTAAGGGTGAAAAAATGAATCTCGTTACAGAAAAAGAAGCAGAAAAAATTTTAAAAGATAACGATAACAGGCTTATAGACGACTCTTTGACGTCTTTCTTGTCTTTAAAAAACGTCAACAAGATTTATCCCAACGGCGTTCATGCGGTATATGATTTTAATCTCGACGTACAAAAACACGATTTCGTGGCGTTAGTAGGTCCGTCCGGTTGCGGTAAGTCCACGACGCTCAGAATGATTGCCGGTCTGGAAGAAATTTCAAGCGGCGCTTTGTATATTGACAAAGCGTACAGTAATTACCTTCAAAGTAAAGATCGTGACATAGCTATGGTTTTCCAAAGTTATGCGCTATATCCGCAAATGAGCGTTTACGACAACATAGCGTTCGGTTTAAAAATAAGAAAACTTCCCGAAGCGGAAATAAAAGAAAGAGTGTTTCGGGCGGCGGAAATTTTGGACCTCGGCGATTATCTCGACCGCAAACCGAAAGAACTTTCCGGTGGACAGATGCAAAGGGTTGCCTTAGGGAGGGCAATCGTCCGTCAGGCAAACTTGTTTTTGATGGACGAGCCTTTATCCAACCTCGATGCCAAGTTAAGGGTGCAGATGCGCTCCGAAATCATACGTATTCATAAAGAAGTCGGAGCGACCACCGTTTACGTCACGCACGACCAGACCGAAGCCATGACCATGGCAAACTTAATAGTCGTTATGAACAAGGGCTTTATTCAGCAGGTAGGAAAAGCAATCGACGTATATAATCATCCGAACAATCTTTTCGTCGCAACCTTTATAGGAAGCCCGGCAATGAATATACTCGACGCCGACTATAACGGAGGAGTGTTGACTTTTAAGGGCGGGTTTGAAATAAATCTCGGCGAAAATTTCGACGCACGATATAACTCATTTATCGAGGCTAAAATCAAAGAGATAAAAGAAAGTCTCGATAACCTCGACGAACTCAGCGACGAAACGCTTGCGCGAATGAACTCCTCGCAAATTTACAAAAAAGAGGAAAAGAAAATCGCGCAGCAGCAATCTTTTTTCAAAAGGTTGTTCTCTAAAAAAGCAAGCGAAAAAGAAGAAAAAGAAAGGCATCGCAATCAACTTAAAGAAACTTTGGAATCGCTTTTACGCCACTACGAAAACATCGGAGATAAAAAAACGGTAAAGGTAGGTATCCGTCCCGAACATGCGTATCTTACCACCGATAAACGCGACGTAAAAACAAGATCCGACGTAATTACCGCAAACTTGACGCTCGTAGAACTTTTAGGAAGCGAAAATATCTTGCATCTGGATCTTTTCGATACCGATTTTCAGGTAAAAACGTCACAGTCAGAGTATGATACTGAACAAATAAACCTCGTGTTCGACGTCGAAAAATTACACGTATTCGACGTTATAAGCGGGCTTAAAATAAATTAAAAACAGGAGGAAAATATGTTCAAAAAAAGCAAAATCGTTTTACTCATAGCGCTTGTTTTATCTTGCGTTATGCTGGTTGCCTGCGGAGGGAACGACGATTCTTCGACGGGATCCGGCGGCGACGCTCCTTACGACGGACCTTGCGCAATAAAACTTACGGCGATAGGACAGACCACGATAAACGCAGGTAAAACCGTACAACTTCGCGCGTCGGTTACAGGTACGACGAATAAAGACGTAACCTTTACGTCAAGCGACGATACCGTAGCCACCGTATCCGATAAAGGTCTGGTTACGGGCATCAAAAAAGGCGAAGCGGTAATTACCTGCTCGTTAAACGAAGATCCTCGTTGCAAGAAAACGATTAAAGTTACGATAGAAGAGGCTGTCAAACCCACATCGATTACTATCGAAGGAAACGACAGCGCCGTGCAATGGACGAAGGAAACGCTTCAACTTAAAGTGATAGTAACGCCCGACAACGCTTCGGCGCTCGTTACGTGGGAAAGTTCGGACAATAAAATCGCAACCGTGTCCGAGACGGGGCTTGTAACATTCATCGCTAACGGAGAAGTTACTCTGACTGCCACGTCGAATGAAGATTCTTCCGTAAAAGACAGCGTAACATACACGGTAAAAACCGGCTTTTTCCGTAGCGATATGGGTTCACCGTATTGGGATATAACGAATCAGTGCGCCGACGAAAATCCACAAGTCAAACTAACTTTAAAATCGGATCAGGCAGGGTATCATTCATGTTATCTTGCAAACGTTCTCGCTACAAGGTACTACGTCGAAGGATACTTTAAACTCGACGAACAAATCAGCGCGTGGGTTTGGCAGGGCTTCGGCTTCGGCAGCGGTTTAAGCGAAACTTCCACACGGTATTTCATTTTCAGCCCCCGCGTTGACGGGCAAGGTAATACTTTCAATAAATTTATCGTCAAGGATCTTCCCAACGAAACATGGGGACCTATTACCACGCGTTCTCAGACATGGGGTGAAAACGGACTCGATCAGATTAATTATCTTACGGCTCCCGTAAAAGTCGCGCTTCTTCGGGACAATAACGTTTACTACTATCTGATCAACGATAAACTTATGTACGTGGACAAGACTACGTTATACGACGGGATTCCCACCATGCCCATAATGGTCGCCATCGACGAATCGGTTACCGTTACAGATTATGTTTGTATAACAGACGCCGCCGCCATCGACGCCAAACTTAATTCGGAAGAATACAAAAAAACTTTCTACGCTTCGAACGCCGATATAGTCGAATACGAAAGCAACGAAAAGTTCGTGTTTAAATCCAACAACGTTTTAAGTAAGGACAACAAGGTTAAGTCGTTGGGCGACGCGGCAATGCTTATGGGAGATTTCGAAGTGGAATTCGACGTTTCAGATATCTCCGTAAACAAAGGAAAAACGGACTGCATAACCGGTATTACGGTTAACCTGTCCCGCTACGAAAGCGCGGATACTGTCGAAACGTTTATTCTCGGTAAATCGATACAGTCGCCAGATATTAACGGCTTTGTCGGCGGGTTATACAGCTGGGCTTATCCGAAGTCTATGGAAGATTCCACCGGATGGTATTCGTGGATAGAAAGTTCGGCGAAAGTCGCGGACGATAACGCCGCCAAACATCACGTTAAAGTAACGCGTACGATAGTTGATAACGTTTCTTACTTCAAAATGTACGTTGACGGAGTCGAAGTAAAATTCGAGAAAGCAAACAACAAGTGGACCGACAATACCAACAAATATACGGGCGCGTACATTTTGTGGGTTGGCGGAGAATACGCTTCAGCCGAAGTAACTAACTTCGTTATAAGATCAAATATTGATAAATAATTCGGATAATCCGAAAAATATAAAGGAGAGGAAAATGAAAAAAATCACTCTGTTGTTAGGTTTTGTCATGGCTATATGCATCATGGCTTTCGTGGGCTGTCAAGGCTTCTGTAGCAACCACGTTGACTCGGACAAAGACGGCAAATGCGACAACTGCGGTAAAGCGATAATAACCTATTCGGTTGAAATCTCTACCGAAGATTTAGTCGTTTACGAAGGCGGAACATTGAAACTTTCGGCAAATAAAACGCCCGCCGAAGCGGTTATTACATGGGCGAGCGGGAACGAAAAAATCGCTACCGTAGCGCAAGACGGCACGGTTACGGGCATCAAAGCAGGCGAGGCCACGATAACCGCTACCGTAAAAAAAGGAGTCTCCTCCGAAGTTACGGTTACGGTAAAAGCCCCCGAGGTTTCAATCGAAGCGCTCGAAACAAACTATCTTTACGTAACGCAAACGATGCAACTTAAAGCAAAAGTTCTACCCCAAGGCGCTCACTACACGTGGGAAAGCAGTAACGAAGAAATTGCCACCGTGTCCGAAACGGGACTTCTTACCGCTATAAAAGCGGGCGAAGTTACTTTAACCGTCGCGTTGAACGAAACTTTAAAGGAAAGCGTTACCGTTACCGTAAGGGATACAGTAATAAACGCCGCCGTTAATGCGGAAAACTTTGATTTCAGCGGTATTTATAGGGAAGATGCGATAGTTAAATCCAACGGTGCGCAAAATTCTTACGCTGTATTCAACGGCGTCGCGGGCAAATATTACGTTGCGACCGCAACCGCAAAAGTCACCGCTCCCGACGCAAGCGACACGTGGTCGAGGGTTGGCATATCTCACTTCAACGGCGCGAGTTCTTATTACGGCTTGCAACTTTCACCGGGGCCTGACTATGGAGCGCGTAAGACGGTTACGATGATAATAACCGACGGTAACGTTCAATGGGGCGTGATAACCGACCGTTCTCAGGTATGGCATCAGCATCAGTTGGGCGCGATTAATTTTGACCGTGTTAAACTTACGGCGGTAAGACAGGGCAATAAGTATTACGCTTACGTTAACGACAAACTTTATTATTATGACGAAGGCATGGACGGATTCGACGATATCGACACTCTTCCCGTGTTGAACCTCGGAAGTTGCGTCGCCGAATATACCGCTATTTCCGCTACATACGGAGAAGACGCGGTAAACGCTTTCCTTGCCACAGCCGATAAATCGGCCTTCTACGCTTCTTTCGATAACCAGATCATCGAACAAGACGGTACGATTAAATTTATCAACGCAAACAACACGAATCCTAAGGATCACGCGGTGAAAGCCATCGGCGCCATGGCTATGCTTTATGCAGGTGTCGAAGGAAAAGTGGAATTCGATCTTACAATCGACGGATTCGGTTCGAGCGCAATGCCCGCTTTGGCGGTTACCATCAACCGTTACGATCAAGCGCCCGCGGAAGCACGCTCGCTGATTATTGCGCAAAACAAAGCAGGTTGGACGGGTTGGAATTCCAACGGGAACCTTAACGAAGGCATCGGCGACGGCGGCAGAACGTATTCTTTGAACGGCGAAGAAACAAGGCTCGAAGAAGGTAAAACCTATCACGTAGTCTTTACTCGTTTAATGTTCACCGACGGACAGGATACAAAACTTCAAATCAAAGATGCGGAAGGTAACGTATTACTCGAATACGCTCACGGCTGGCACGACGGATACAGCGGTCGCGTGGTAGTAAATTTCTTGAATCGTGACTTAAACTGCACTATTACAAATTTGTCGATTTCAAGTCAACAAGCGTAAAAATTTAACCCGAAAGGGTAAACTTCGGGGAGGTTTTACGCCTCCCCGAATAATCCTTTCGTACAAGGAATTATATGTCAATTGTATTTTTCAAAGACGATAAACTTTTTCATTTATCGAACGGCAACTTTTCGCTCTATTTAAAAATCCACGAAAAAGGCGTAATCACGAGTCCTTATTTCGGCAGATATTTGTCGGAAATCGATTGCGAAGAAGCGGAAAAAATCAAACCCGACTGGTACTGCGCTTATTACGATCGCTCTTTAGACAAAGAGGCGAGGGACGAAACCTTACATTTTAATTCTTCTTGTTTTTTGATGCCTACGGATAAGCGCGCGGACGCCCGTCAGAGTGTTTTGTCCATAGAAGGTTTTTCGGACGACAAAGTAGATTTTCGCTATCAAAGCCACAGAATATACGACGGAAAGCCGACTTTTGAAAACATGCCCTACGTTCGGGACGACGGCACGGCGAAAACGTTGGAATTTACCATGAAGGATAGTTGTAAACAACTATACCTTACCTTATCGCTTACCGTTTTTGAAAAATACGATTGCGTTTTAAGAAACACCGTTTTACACAATAAAAGCGACCGCCCTTTGTTTATAAAAAGGGCGATGAGTCTGAGCGTCGATTTTCCGAGGGCGGATTTTGATTTTATTCACTTTCCCGGAGAATGGCTGTTTGAAAGGCAGTTCCGACGCGAAAATCTGACGGAAGGGACAAAGTCTGTCCGTTCGTCGTCGGGAAGAAGTTCGCATGAAGAAAATCCTTTTGTGATGCTGTGCGATAAAACCGCAACGGAAACGTACGGAGAAGTTTTCGCGTTTACTCACGTGTATTCGGGTTCGTTTACGGCGGAAGCAACGGTTGCAAAGGCGGGAACCACCCGTCTGACGATGGGCATCGACGACAGATACTTTAAATTTGAAGTAAAACCGAACGAAAGTTTTACTTTTCCCGAAGGGCTGACGGCTTATTCGGGCGCCGGTTTTGAAAAAATAAGTTTAGGAATGCACGACTTGATCAGAAACTGCGTCGTGCGCGAGCAAAACAAAAAAGCCCACAGGTCGATTCTTCTCAATTCATGGGAAGGATGCTATATGGACTTCGATACTCGAAAAATCACGCAACTGATACGTCGAGCCAAAAAGGTCGGAACGGAACTTCTCGTCCTTGACGACGGTTGGTTCGGACATCGTAACGACGATACGAAATCACTCGGCGACTGGTACGTCAACAAAAACAAAATAGATTTGAAAGCCGTTATCGACGAATGTCACGATTGCGGAATGCTTTTCGGGCTTTGGATAGAGCCGGAAATGGGCAACGACGATTCGGACTTTTTGCAAAAGCACCCCGATTACGCCGCCGTAAACAGAAAAACCGACTATTGGCTTTCACGCCATCAGTTAGTTCTGAATTTTGCCGACGACAAAATCGTTGACACCGTTTATCAAATGATATATAATATTTTATCGGAATACGACGTCGATTACGTAAAATGGGACAACAACCGATCGTATGAAGATTGCTTTTCGCCAACCCTTGACGCGCGTCGTCAGGACGAATTTCAACATCGTAGCGTCTTAGGGTATTACCGTCTTGCAAAAATGCTGACGGAAGCGTTTCCGAACGTTCATTTTCACGGTTGCGCTTCGGGCGGCGGAAGGTTTGATTTAGGTACTTTATTCTATTTTTCGGATATATGGACGAGCGACGAAAACAATCCCGTACAAAGGTTGTTTATACAGTACGGTACGTCGTTTTTATATCCGCTGTCCGTTATGGGCGCGCACGTAAACGATTGCGCGGTCGCAAGTTATAAAACCAAGGCGGAAATAGCCCTTTTCGGTTCTTACGGTTTTGAGTTCGATCCCGAAAAACTTACCGAAAAAGACGTTCGGGAAATTCTCGCCGTCAATGAGATATATAAAAAATACCACGACGACGTTATATTGGAAGGTGATTTTTACAGACTCATATCGCCGTTCGATAAAGTCGCGTTTGCCGTAAACGCCGTTTCAAAAGACAAAAAGAAAGCGCTTTTTCTGCACGTGAACCTTTTAAAACGTTTAAGGGCGGCAAGATTTATAAAACTGAAAGGCTTAAACCCGAATTTGTGTTATTTAAACGATTTTGACAATAAATCGCACAAAGGCGAATATTACATGAACGTGGGAATCAATTTGTCAACCGATCTGAACGAATTCGATTCCATCCTTATTACGCTGGAAGCGCAAAATGAAACTTTCTGATATCAACATAAGAGATCCGTTTATTTTTGCCGATAAAAAAAATAAAACCTATTATATGTACGCGTCGTCGTCCGCTCCTCTGAAAAAGGGCTTTTGCGTTTATACTTCGAAAGATCTAATTTTGTGGCAAGGTCCCGAAGCCGTTTTTGAGGCTCCCGACGATTTTTGGGCAACCGACGATTTTTGGGCGCCAGAGGTACACGAGTATAACGGAAGATACTATCTTTTCGGGACTTTTTCGGCAAAAGACAAAACCCGTAATTCGCAAATACTTGTTTCGGACTCTCTTAAAGGTCCGTTTAAGTTACACAGCGGGTATATCGCTCCCGAAAACTGGTTTGCGCTCGACGCGACTTTGTACGTGGATGAAAACAAAACGCCGTACGCTATTTTTTCGCACGAATGGGTGCAATGCGCCGACGGCGAAGTTTGCGCCGTAAAACTCAGCGACGATCTGAAAAAACCTGCGGGCAAAATTAAAAAGTTGTTTTCCGCAAGTCAGACGGGTTGGGCGAAATCTCCCGAATGGAATCCTAAAACCACACCGATTTACGTAGTTGACGCCCCGTTCGTTTTTAAAAGCGGCGGCAGGGAAGTCCTGCTCTGGTCAACCTGGGCGGATAAAAAAGAAGACGGTTACGCCGTCGGAGCGGCTTATCCTCAACGAGGAGACGTTTTATGCGGAAATTACGCGCATAAACAAATAAAGTTACCTAATACCGACAGCGGACATCCTATGGTTTTTGAAGATTTTTCGGGTAAAACGAGAATTTGTTTTCACGAAAAAAATTCCGAATGTAAAAAGGAACGCTGCGCGATTTATTATTTAAAAATCGATAAAGGAGAATTGTTTGTTTATGAAAACGATTAAAAAGTTTTTAAGCATTTTTGGTTGCCTTGCGCTTATGCTCGGTTTTGTTTTTTCGGGCTGCGCGCCCAAAGAAGATAGTTCTTCGGGTGGCGGTGACAACGGCAAAGAATATTCAAACGAAGTTCAGGTCGTGGTTCTTTTAGGACAAAGCAACGCCGAAGGGCATACGTTTTCGGAATATCTTGAAAAAACCGTAGGCGAGGCTAAAACCGCCGAATATCGGGAAGGATACGAAAACGTAAAAATATCCTATAATTGTTCTTTCACAAACAACAACGAAGGTACTTACGACCGGGTAATGCTCGGGCAAGGCGGAAACGAAAGCAAATTCGGACCGGAAATCGGTATTGCCGAAAAAATAAGCGCGCTTGATCCCGTAAAACCCGTTTACATCATAAAGTTTGCTTACGGCGGTACCACGCTTGCCGGCAGATGGCGTTCTCCGTCGAGTAAAAATACGGGGAATCTTTACACGTCGGGGCTTGAGTTTATATTATATCAATGTAGAATACTCGAAGAGAGAGATCTTTATCCCGTTATAAAAGCCATTTGCTGGATGCAGGGAGAAAGCGACGCTTCGGGTAACTCCTATAATTCGTATAAAAAACTTGAAGAAAACTTCGTCAACGACCTGAGAAAAGATCTTGCGTTTTATAAAGATCCTTCTTCCGAAATAGGTTTTATAGAC
>ERZ870021.20-NODE-20-length-16534-cov-4.234186_pt1 | contig 16534 bp, 2 predicted proteins | sample MGYA00520890_ERZ870021 | MGnify/ENA primary metagenome ERZ870021 (study PRJEB32232, sample SAMN07284987) | human gut metagenome | biome: human-associated habitat; material: feces | host: Homo sapiens | place: Tanzania | collected 2014-08-14 ...
AGAAAGGAAGGTTACGGAAGAAAGATTTTCCATGTTATAGAAGGCTTTATGCCCTATCGCCTTTAACGTTGAGGGAAGAACTACGTTTGATAGTTTGGATCTCGCAAACGCCGTTGCCGAAATTCTCGATGTGCCTTCCGCGATTTCGTAAGTTTTTGCGACGGCTTCGACGGGATAAGAAACAAGTTCTTTCATTCCGTTGGGAAGCGCCCTGTATAAAACGCCGTCTATTACGTAAACACTGTCCGATACGGTAAAGTTTTCGTTAAGTTCCTTACCTATTACTTTACCGCCGAAAACGATATCTTCATATCTTCCGAAAGTCTTTATTTTGCAACCGCCGAATGGGTTTTCGCCGAGTTCTTTTACGTTATCGCCGAGAGTTACTTCGGTTACTTGCGAATTAGCGAAAGCGTAATCGCCTATCGTTTCGGCTTTTTCGAGGTTTAACTTAGTAAGTTTCGCGCCGTTGAAAGCGTTCGCGCCTATATAGGTTGCGCCGTTTAAATTATCTACGGTACCGAGATAGTAGCAATAAGCGAAAGCAACGTCGCCAAGATACGAAGTTTCGGCAAGTTTTACCGATTTAAGCGCCGTTCTTGCAAAGGCTCCTTCTCCTAAAGTTTCGACTTTGGATAAGTCAACCGACTCGAGATTTGTCTTCATAAAGGCGTAATCGCCGATTTCGGTTACGGTTTCCGAAAGCGTTAAGGAAGATAAAGCCGTGCAGTACGCGAAAGCGTAATCGGAAACTTTCGTCGCGTTTTCGTTAATTTTTACGGAAGCGAGTTTATCGTTGAACGCAAACGCGCCCTCTCCTACCGTTTCGACCTTTGATAAGTCGGCGGAGGTTATTCTCGGAGCGTAACTTGCGTACAGATAACCGACGATTTTCACTTCGCCGTCGATATACTGTCTTTCGTAAGCGTTGCGCCAAGTATTCTTATACAGCCAGTAATCGTTCATTCTCTGACCGGAAAAGGCGTAATCGCCTATAGATTTGACTTTGGAAAAATCAACCGAAGTCAAAGCGCTGTCGTTATAGAAGGCTCTGTCGCCGATTTCGGCGCCCTCGCCCAAAGTTAAGTTCTGAAGGTTGACGTTACCCGCAAACGCCGCAGTGCCGATTTTTACGTTGTCGCCGATTTCGACGGTTTTTAACACGGAAACCGAACTTGCGGTCGGATTATAACGATAATAATCGTAACTTTCGATAACTTTACCGCTTTCGTCCTTCACTTCGTACGTATAACGGGTGTAATACGCGAAACTACCGACTTTTTCGTAAGTGAAATCGTTCATCGGGCAGAAGAACGCGCCCTCTCCTAAACCGACGCCGTTGCCTACGGTGACTTTTTCGAGTTGAGGCATAAGCGCGAAAGCGTAATTATCTACTACGCAGTTATCGGGAAGAGTCAATTCCTTTATAAACGTTGCGTAAAAAGCGTACTTACCTATCGATTTAACGTTACTAAGGTTTGGCGAAACCGTAAGTTTCGTGTCGCCCGCAAAAGCGTAATCGCCTATCGCCGTTGCCGAATCAAGAGAAACTTCTCTTAAATTGGAGCAACCCGCGAAAGCGTAGTTCGCTATCGTCTTAACGTTGTTTGCAATGATTTTATAGACTTTGACGTTGCCGGAGAAGGCGCCTACCGCAATCGAAGTCGCGTCGGTTTGGATAACGTTATTTACGCCCGCGTAATTAGGAGCGACTAAAACGAGTTCTTTACCGTCGGCGGTAGTTTTTTCGATAATCGCTTTGCTTTCGTCGGTTTTAAGCGTCGTGTTCCGACTATCTATCGAGAATTTATCTACCGCGGTGCCGGTAAACGCGTACTGACCGATAACGGCTACGTCTTTGCCGAGCGTTACGTTCTTTAACGCCTTGCTGTTATAGAAAGCGTAAGAGGATAAAACTACCGAGTTGATATCTATCGATTCGAGTTTTTCACATTCGGCGAAAGCGTAGGAACCGATTTTTATCTTGGAAGCGTTAAACTGAACGCTCGTTAAATTGTCGTTGTTGTAAAACGCGCCTATACCGAGCGATTGAGCGGTTTCGGGAAGTTCAATATAGTTAAGTTTACAATTTTCAAACGTATAGTTTCCTATCGCAACGACGCTTTGGAGATTGATTTCCGAAAGCGCGCAGTTATAGAAAGCCTTCTGGTTGATAAACTTGATGTTATTTGCGTTATCCGGTTTTGTCGAACTTATCTTTTTAAGGCTCGTACAATTATAGAAAGCGCCAAGTCCTATCTTCGTAAGCGTTGACGGCACGACCACTTCTTCGAGCGCCGTAAGATTTGCGAAAGCGTATGAGTTGATTGTCGTAACGCCTTCGGGAATAACGACTTTCGTTATAGTGTCGTCGCCGAGATAGTGCTGTTTGATAAGGTAAGGATCTTCCTCGCTTATCTCGTCGTTTTCGTCCTTATCGACGTACTCGTAACCCGAAAAAGCGTAATCGTAAATGGTGGTGATACCTCTGTTGTCGGGGATAACGACTTCGCCGCCTAAACCTCTGTAATTATTAAGATAAATTGCGGTGATCTTGAAAGGATCCTTGACGGTTACGGAAACGCTCTTGAACGCTTCGCGGGTTTCTTTCGTCCCGTTATCGTAGTAAACGGTTACGGATACGTTTGCCGTTCCCTTTTTCTGAGCGACTATCGTTCCGTCTTCGGAAACGGTAACTTTGTCGTTACCCGCTTTAAATTCCACTCTCGTGCTGTTCGGGAAGTAAGAATCGAGTTTATATTTGAGCGTTACGCTTTCGGACGGGAACATGCTTAACGTGTATTCGTCCTGCTTGAATACGTAGTCGTAACCGGCTTTACCGATTTCTCTGTCTTCGCTTACGACGCCGTAATACGATTTATTCGTTTTATAGCCCGTAAGTTCGAATTTGTTGATTTTGCTGTCACGCGAATGATCTACGTAGCCTTCGTCGCCTTGTTTGAGTACTTTTACGTTTATACTCGCTTTAACCTCGGTTCCGTCTTTACTTTTACCTGTCGCGGTAATGACTGCGTTTCCGCTTTGTTTTGCTATAAGCGTTCTGTTAACCACGTCGCAAACGTTGTCGTCGGAAGATTCATAATCCAGAACTTCCACCCAACTCGTGTTCGGATATGCGTGAACAAGCGCGTCGAGCGTTTTATTTTCGCCGGGACTTAAAGTAAGAGATTCTTCTTCAAAGTATATCGATTTGATTTCATCGGGAAGTTGAAGTTCGTAAGTAGCGTTGTTCATCGCGTAGTCGTAACAGGTTACAACGAAAGAATTGGTGTTTTCGACTACCTCGCTCGTACCGTCGGCAAGATATTTTATACCGGCAGATTTTTTGATTTGGGAAACGTAATCGGTAAGTTCGACGGTTACGACCGAAGTCGAGTTGTAACTCGAATAAACCGGCGTTACGTATTTACCGAAAGAATTCATCGAGAAAGTATATTCGGAGCCTTCCGGCGCGCGGACTATCTGACCTACCGACATACCCATCGCGTAATGGTTATCGTAAACGTAAATATCAGCGTAAAGTTTAGTCTTTTTCGTCGATTTATCGTACTCGGTACGGTATATGACGTCCTCTACGGCAGGTGCTTCGAAGTCGATATACATCGGGAATTCAAAAACGTTTTTTACGTTCTTTTGTTCTTCATGCGTTCCGTAATCGATATAAGCAACCGCTTTTACCGTATATTTTGCGTTATTTTTTAAATTGTGCTTCAACACGCTGAAATCTACGTCTATAGAAGAAGCGTAAATGGTGTTTCCGCTACTGAACGATTTTAACTGATTGTATTCGGTGTGCTTAAAGATGACCTCGCCCGTGGAATCTTCGGTAATGGTAATGTCAACTTGTTTAGCGTTTCTTAATAGCCCCGCGTTGATACTGCGGATGGTATTTATAGCGCTGTCTTCGCCTCTTTCCTGATTTGAAAGCGCGATATGATCTTTATTTGCGGGAATCTGAATCGCGTCTTTATCCTGAACGAACGGATAAGTACCGAGCGTAATGATATAGTCGCTGTACGTTCCGCCGATAACTCTCGTAGCGTAAGCGTCCGCCATAAGTTTATCGTTATCGTCAAGACCTTTGTCGAGTTCGTCTTTGTTGGTGTCGTAATACTCTTCGTCGAAAATCGGGGCTTCCGTCCAGTCGCCGTAGAAAGCGAGCAAAGGAACGTTCATGTTTACTTCGGTACCCGATTTTGCAGTCAAAGTAACGTAACCTTCGACGTACATACCGTGTTCGAAAGAATCGGCAAGATATTGTTTATCTTCTTCGGATAAAGTTATCCTTACGGTTACTTTACCCGTTTCGCCTGCTTTTATCGATACGACGTTGCCGTTCTGAGAACAATTCGTAACGTGGGTTACGACGGCTGAAGCACCGTCTAACAATCTGCCGTCCTGAGAGACGGTTCTGTCTCCGTGACCGGTATAAGTGGAACTTACGCCTTCGGTCATAACTATCGAACTAACGTCGTAACTGACGCTCGACCGGCTTATGTTCGTTATGTCGAAAGTCATTTCGTAAACGCCAGTACGCTGTTTGTCGTCGCCGAGTTCGAGTTTGGTTTTATCCATAACTTTGCCGTCGGTATCGTAAGTAGTCACGTAAGAAGCCGTAGTCGTAGCCTTGTTGATGTTTACAAGCCCCGCGCCTTGTTTTCTTACGGCGTAAGGCAAGCCGTTTTTATTGATGACGATATCCGCCGTTGACATCATAAGTTTGTTAACGAGCGAATTTATCGTTGCGGCGCCTAAATTCTGCCCGAAAACTCCGCTGTACGTTACGTACTGACGGATAAGCGCGGTAGCGCCCGCCTGGTTGGGGGCAGCCATCGAAGTACCCGAAAGTCTTTCGTAACCTTGTCCGGGGACGGCGGATAAAATTTCGCCGCCGTGAGCGGTAATTTCGGGTTTAATCTTCAGGTCGGAAGTAGGTCCCCAGGAGGAGAAGTCCGACATGAAAGGACCGGCGGTATTGTTTCTCGAAATAGTAATGGTACCCGTAGGAGATTTAGCCAGTTTTTCGCCGTCGTCCTGCGATATCGAACATACCGCGCCCACGTCGGCGCCGACCGCCATCGAAATGGTACCGGATACGTTGTTGTATATTATTATACCGGCGGCGCCCATTTTTCTTAAAGCAACTCTGACTTTTTCTTCAAAGGTAGTTTGTCCCCTTTTTACGAGAACGATTTTTCCCTTGTAATAATCGGGATTGTCGGCGTAGGCGTAATCGGTAGTTTTTCCGACGCCCGGTATGGTGACGTAAGTAAAATCGTAACTGTCAACACCGCCGACAGCCTTTAAAACGTCGTCAACGAAATCCTTTTTTTGTTCGGCGTCGTTGGTGGAGGCTTCGTTAAAGTAAATAATATCGTCCCCGTAAAGAATGTAAGGGGTTTCTACGCCGTCAACCGAAGCAACCGACAAAGGTCCGTTGTAAGTGGAGGGCGAACCTACCGTACCCGAATCGGGGTTGGAGGTAAGACCGTTACTTCCGTTTTTATCGGAGCCGAAAGTCGCGTTATATGAGTTTGCGGCAGAAGCGATCAAAGAAATGCCCTGTTGATGAATTTTATCGTAAATAAGGTTTACGTTTTCTTTATCGACTTCTCTCGTAAAACCACAACCGGTGCCGAGCGACATATTGATAACGTCAACGCCTAAAATTACGCAATCTTCGAGCGCGGCAAGCAAAGCGCTCGTTCTCGCGCCCTGACGGGTATCCGAGAAAACCTTCATTATCGCAAGTTGCGCGTTGGGCGCGACGCCCGTTATAGTATCGTCCTTACCCGCGATAACGCCGGCAACGTGGGTGCCGTGTTCGGAGTCGATCGGCAGAACGTCGGGGTCCTGATCGCCGTAATCGTACGCGTAAGGGACTTTTCTGCTGACGTAAACGTCTTCGGCGGTAAGACCGCGCGTGAGCGTTGAAGCAACCGTATCGTCTATAACCGAAGCGACGGAATCGAGCGTGAATTTTTCGTTACTCGTCGTAAAGTTTTCTTCGGACGGATTAAAAGCGGTGTGGGTGTAATCAAGCCCCGTATCGAGTACGGCGACTACTACCCCGTCGCCCTGGTATTCGCATTTAGAACTGTCGAAAATACCGGTATCATATACGTCAACGAGGTTTTTGACCACTACGGATTCGCAGGGGTTATAGACTTCGCCGACGATTAAAGTCGCGTGTTCGCTCAAAAGATTGTTGAGTTTTTGAAAATTCTTTGCTTTTATCGTTACTTCAAACCCGCTGAGAAGAGTTTCGTAAGATTCACCGAGTTTGAAATCTATACCGGAACGACGAATGATTTTCAACAATCTGTTCTTTTCGGATTCTATCGCGCGGTTTACGAGCCTTCCCTCTCTCGTGTTGGAATATTGATAGACGGAATAAGCGGAATCCGCCTCGTTATAGACGTCCAAAAGGCTTTTGACTTTCATATCGACGATAACGGAAATATCGTCGTCGTCTTTTACCGCCGAGGGTAATTTCTGAACGACTTCTTCGTTAAAACGAGAAGCAACGTCGCTTTTTATCGACGCATCGAGTCTGGTAACTTTTTCTTGAGGAAGATATTCGGCTTTAACGGTATCGGCAGGAGTTCCGGCAAATATAGCCACAGCCATTACCGCAACCATTAAAAACGATAAAATCTTCGGAAAAACCTTTCTGAACTTTGACATGTTGTGTTCCTTTATATGATAAATAAAAAATGTTTCGATTTTTTCGGGCGCGAAAAAGCCCGCTACCCGCTTATAATACTATGCTAAATCATTGTACAACAAAAAAATAAATTTGTAAAACATATCAACCGCGTTTTTGCAATTATATTTATATATATTATTATATACACATAGGAAGTTTCAATTCACGAAAGCATTATGACGAACGGAAGAGCCGAGTGATGATTCTGTTAAAAAACTTCGCGTTTTTTATGAACGCAAGGATTTTTCCGAAACCAAGCGAAAGGCTTTTTTTAATTCGGCGGCGGGCATAAAAAAAGGATAAAAAAGTCAATCGGCGTACCGATGAATCGGTACGCCGAAAAGTCTTTTTGATTATTGAACGGTTTCCGCCTTTTCTATGGTTGCCACTCCGTCGGTAATCGTTACGGTATAAGTTATATTACCGCCCGTTACCACGGTGTAACTGCCGTCTTCGTTTAAAACGCAACTTCTTGCGATAATCGTCGAATAAGTCGTTTTTCCGTCCTTTTCTTTTTGCGTTACGATAGATACGACTTTACCGTCCGCCATTTCGACAAACTGCGTTTTGTCGGCGTTGTATATAACGGTCATCGTCTTTTTGGTAACGGTTACTTTTTCGAAAAGTTTTACACCGGTCGAGGTATCTTCGACGTCACCGAAAGTTTTTTCGCTGAACACGACGTTGTAGTGAACCGAAGAGGAAACCATTCCGTTTACGGTATCCCTTACGATGTAAACGATTTCGCCGTTTACGATGTAAGCCTCGGTGTACGGACGCTCGACGCCGCCTTCGGTAAGCAAGATATTGTAATACGAACCCGCTTTGTATGAGTCGGACGCTATAATCCTCTTGACGTTGACGGTATAGGCGTTATCCTCGGTCGATAGTGTTTCGTTTCTGATAAAGCCGAGCGTTCTGTACGCCTGCATGCCGTAGAACGAAGTAACGGCGAATATGAATTCATAATCGTAGCCGTCTGACATGGTAACGGAAATAACGCAAGTTCCTTTTTCTTCGTCGAGATAGTACTTGTTTTTGTCGCCCTCGTTGCCCTTGTATATCTTATGAGGCTCCGCGTCCTTTTCGGCTTTCCAGAAGTAGTTGCCCATAGAATCGACGTAGCCGTTGGCTTCGTTGAACCAGCCGGTTATGTAATCGGAAGTGATTTCGCCAGTTTCACCGTATTCTTTTACGAAAGCGATCTGCCCTACGTTGTTGGGAATGGCTACGCCCATTAACATGTAGTACATAATGTACGTTTGCGCGTAACTATACGGAACCGAGGAAGATACGCTTCTCATCGAATCGATGGTATAAAAGGCTTCTTCGCTGCCGCGGTAGGTAAGCGTGATAGCAAACTGATATTGAACCGCGCCTTTATTTATGACGAGATACAGACCTTCGCTGTTTTTAACTACGTAACCCGCTACGTTCTCGCCTCCGATTGTCGCCGTCGCTTTTACAGTGTAAGTATCGCCGCCGACGGGGGTGAATTTTACGTCCGTTATGGCTTTTTCGTTATACGGATATTTTTGAGCGTTGCCTTCGTTACGCGTGAAGGTAACGTCGTAACCGGTGTCTCTATAATAAGTTTCGTTTTCAAACTCTACGATATTCGTGAAAGTACCGAAGTCTATCGTCGTGAAACCGTAAGCGTTTTTGTTTTCGTTTTCCTCGTCGAATTTGTAAACGGTAACTTTACCGTCCGCATCGGTCGTGTAGTAGAAAGAGTTAACTCCGTTTTTGATTACGAACCCGTATTTCGTGAAGATTAAAGTATTGAGATCTTCCGTGTAATAACTGTAAGCAAGCGACGTGCAAAGGGTAAGTTTGCCCGTTGCGGGATCGAAGTTATATAAACACGCGTCCGTATTTGCGTCGTTAAGATAGTATAAAAGGGTTTCGGTTATAAGTTTATAGGTACCCGTTTCCTTGGTGCCGTAATCTTTGTATCTTACGGCTTTACCCACGTCGTCGAGTATGAGAACGGTCCAGTCGGAGCCTTCCACGTAGGCTTTTACTATGGAATCGCCTTTGTTTATAACGAAGGTGGAATAGGTCTTTTTAGAGTAAGTAAAGGTACTCGTTTTACCTACGTATTGACCTACCGTTCCGTTGTCGGTATAGTTTACTGTGATAAGTCCGTTTTCTACCGTGTAGGAAGCGTTTTCGTCAACGAAAACTTTGTTGCCTTCTTTATCGAATTCAAAAATTTTGGCTACGTTATATCCGTCGAAATAGATATATCTGCCGACAATTCTCTGATTGTCGAAAATTATGTAGGCGCCCTGTTCGCTTCCGGGGTATTCCGAGCCTTTCATGGTAAAGGTCGTCGAGCCGTCCGCCTTTTTTGCAAGGTCGAAGTATTTATAACCTTTCGAAGTGGAAAGGGATACTACGTTGTTCTTTTGCAAGTATCTTCCGTTTAAAACAATACCGTTACGGTCGGTAAACGTGCCGGCATAACCGAAACCGTCCAGCGCAAGCAAGCCGGAATCGCCTTCAAATTCTTCACCCGTATAGTCGCTGTCGGCGTATTCGTACTTAGAGAAGAAAGCGTTAGAAGAAGTTGAAAGTTGAATGAAGGCAAACGGTTTGTTTTCAGCCGTTGCTTCGTCCGGCGTAAAGATATAGACCGAAGATCCGAATCTGGAATTTTTACCGGTAGCCGCAACCGAGCCTTTTACGACGGCGGTAGTCTTATTTTCTTTTCCGTCAGCGGTTTCGACGGTAACTACGGTGTAGTCGGCGTGTCCTTTGCCGTCGAGATAGATATATTCGTTCTGATCCGCCGTACCGTCAACGTTGTATCTGTATAAATTCATCGGCGCGTGCTGAAGTTTAAGGAAGGCGCCGAGGTCGTTATTGTTACGTTTAACGTTGTCGATTTCAAAGAATAACGCGCCCGATCTGACCGTCAAACTCATGGAAACTGCTGTTGCGTTACTGAATTCGGCTTCGATTTCCTCTGCCGAAAGCGTCGCGGAAGAAGCGGTGTAAGACATGGAATAAGGTCCTACGACAACCTGTCCGCCGGCGCTGTATATCGCCATGCCGGATTCGGTTAAAGTTCCTCTCTTTATCGTGTGGGTTTTCCGACCGATAAGTTTAAGAGTGTTTTCGCCGAGATCGGTTAAAGTTTCGGTATAATCGGTGTTGGCTGTCGCGCCCTCTCCGTTATCGAGGGTTACTTCAAACCAGTAACTTACGTTATAATTGGTGGAAGCCTTCGGATCCAGCGCAAATTCGATAGATTTTATTGCGGAATAATCGTAAAGCGCGGTTGAAACCTCCTGTTCGGGAGTTAACGTTTCGGTGATCGTCAGGGTGTAAAGCGCGATTTTGTAATTTGAATTTTCGACTATCAAACCGTCGGCTTTTTCCTGATAACTACCCGTTAAAACTTTAACGAAAGTTTTTGCCGAAGTATAGCCGTAAACGGAGGCTTTGCCCGCTTCTTCGTCGTCTATAACGATTAACGGAGCGTAATAAACGGAACCGTTGTCCGCATAGTAGTATTCGGCGTATCCGGGTAACTTTTCGGCAAACTCGTAAGTAGTGACTTCGGTCGTCTTTTTACATTCGCCCTCGCCTTCGATAATTTCTTCGGTATGGTAAGTTACGAGGAACTTTGTCTGCTTACCGTTAAGACTTGCGGATAAAATATATCCGCCGAAAACCGACGTCGTATAGGTGTAAGCGCCTTTATATTCGGTAGCGCCGTCAAAATAAGTCAGGTTATATAAGCCGTCGGAGGTTATGTAAGAACCGTTCTTTCCTTCAATCTTTCTGTCAAGCGCTTCGGCGTAGAACATATAGCCGTTTTTGCCGTTGTTTTTGAAAATTTTAAAGGAGCCTTGCGACTGATTTTTGCTGTCGTACAGGGTGTAAACGCCGTCCTTTTGAACGTAGGCGTAAGTGGTAAATTTGGTTTTGTCGTCCGCGTCGGTATAAAACTTGGCTGAACCGAACCCGTCCATTTCCAACTGATAAATCTTAAAGGTTCCGAGCGTATTTCCGTTTACGCCGAAACGAACGAGTTTACCGAGCGCGAGTTCTTCTTCGTTACGAATCTGGAAAGCGTTGGTTCCGTCCGACATACGACCTATGTTGATACACATGGCCTGTCCTGCCATTTCGCCTTCCGCGTAGGTTATCGTGAATAAACCGTTTTCTATCTGATAGGTGCCTTTTCCTTTTTCGGCGCCGTCAACGACGTAGGTAACGCCGTTGGTCGCGTCGAATTTTATCTGAGTCGTTTTATCGAGACCGACACCCGAAACGAAAAGGGTTGACGAATAGTTTTTTCTGTCGTCGTTTAAATAAACGAAAGTTTTTTCGTTTTCGTAAACTTTACCCTGTAATCTGTTTTCGTCGTCGATGTCGAATTCAAAGTTGTACGCCGTGAGCGTGGGATAATAAACGCCTTTAAAGTAGAAAGAACTGCGTTTAAGGTAGGCTGTTCCTTCCTTTTTATCGGGGTTCTTTTCGTTCTTTTCGATAAAGATTGCGTCGTCGCCCCCGAACATATCGCGGAAGCCCTGTTTCCATACGGCGTATAAAGCAGTCGTTCTTTCGGGTTCTATCGTAATAGGTTGGAAAACTTCGGTAGAATTATGTAAATTGCGTTTTAAAAAGTCGGTTTTATAAACGACTTCTCCGTCCTCGGTGGTTGAAAAGCCTTCTAAAACGTATCCGTCGAATTCAAACAGACAAGCATCGGGAACAGGCGTTTTTACACGATAAAAAGTATCGACTCTTACGCTTTCGCTCGGCGAACCGTCGGGATAATTCGGGTAAAACGATACGGTGATTTTGTTTCTTTCGTAGTAGGCTTTAAGAAGGTTTTCGCCTTCTTTTATAACGATGGATTCAACGCTTGACGGGGTGGTAACTTTTTTAAAGCCCGTTACGGAACCGGTTACGGATACGGTTTTGCCGACGTATTCGTACATAGTTTCGCCTTCCTGCTTATCGTAGCCGTTTAACGCCTCGTTCTGAAGATAAGTTTCTATCTTGTAAGGCGCTTTGTATTTTGCTTCGAGATTAAGCGCGTTTGCGGGCATTCTGAAGTTTTTACCGACTTCCGCCGCGCCGTTGAACCAGGCGCCGAATTTCATTCCCGATTTCGAGGGAACGTACTCATTTAACGCTTCGGATACGTTCGCGCCCTGTTTTAGGTAAAACTTCGTGGTCGATAAACTACCGCCGTTAAGATTTAAATTTACGGCGTAAAGTTTTTCCCATTTGGCGTAAACGGTGGCGTCTTCCGAAAGAGTAACCTCCGTTACGGGGTTACCGGAAAAATCCTCCGATAAATACCAACCCGAAAAGGCGTACTCATCGCTAAAAGACGGTACGGGTAAGGTATAAGCCGTTTCTTTCGGTACTTCGACGGTATCGATAGGGGTTCCGCCGTTTACCGCAAAAGAAAGTTTTGCGGATTTCGATCCGCACGCAACGAGCGAAAGAGCCAGAGCCGTTATCGCCAAAAGCGTGAAAATCAATAAAATTTTCTTTGTATTTTTCATGTTAAACTCCTTTCCGTTTTTAATCGTCCGACTATAAAACCGAGCGTTTTACAGCCGAAACTTTGCGACTTGTCGCTATGTCCGACGCACGCGGGACGCGCATGTGTGCGCGTAAATTTATTACTACAAATAAATATACCACTTTTATCCGACTGTTGTCAAACGGAAACAAGCCGAACAAAGGTGGTAATTTTTTATAATTTATGTTTTTTCGGTGAAATGCCTTTAAAACGTCCGAAAGAAGCCCTGCCGCGGATAAGTGTTCGTCCCCCGCAAAAGGCAATATTGCAAATCACGGATAACTGTACGCGTCGTAAAGCCGACGGTTTCGCCGCGCGCGGATAGTCGTTCGCAAAAGGCGTTCAACGTTTTATTCCGTGGCTTGGGGTTTCTCTGCCCAGACGGCGTAAAGCGTCGTTCCTTCGGGCGCTTTCGTAAGGTCGATGGCGCCGTAAACAGGCTTGTCGGAGCCTTCCTCGGTTGCCCAACCTTTAAAATCATAACCCGATCTTACGGGGGCGGAAACCGCCGAATATTCGTTTTCGTTAGTTACGGAATCAGCAGTTTTCACGAGCGATACGACGTACGATTTGTCCTCCGAAAGGGTAACGCCCCAAACGACGGGACGATATGAAGCGTTCCATCTGCCGTGCCAGTTTTCGGAAGGTTTTGTCGCTTCGGTATAGACGGAAGCCAGATCGCATCCGAAGAAAGCGTACGCGCCGAGCCATTCGACGTTAACGGGCAACGTTACGGAAGACAGATTTTCAAGCCCCGAAAAGGCGGAATTTCCGATACGTTTTAAAGTTTCGGGAAGTACGAGTTCGGAAAGCGCGACAAGATTAGCGAAAGAATTATCCCCTATCGACTCCAAAGAATTGTCGAGTTTTAGTTTTTCCACGGCGGAACACCCGTAAAAAGCCGAATCTTCGACCGTTTTTACACTGTCGGGAAGGTTGATTTCTTTCAGCGAATAACAACGATAAAAAGCAGAATCTCCGATGCTTTTTACGACGCTTGATTCGTATTCGTCTTCGGCGAATATTACTTCCTCTAAATTATCGCATCCGAAGAAAGCCTGAGCGCCTATACTTTGCACCGTAACCGGTATAGTGATTGTTTTCAAAGCGTTACACTCGTAAAAAGAGTAGGGAGCAATCGTATCGAGCGTGTATTCGGGTAAAATTACCTCCTCTAACCCGCTGTAACCGAAAGCCATTATACCTACGGTTTTGAGCCTCGGACACTGAGAAAGATCTATCGATTTCAGCGATTGACAAGCGTAAAACGAAGATCTTCCGACGCTTTCGAGTTGCACCGGCGATTGATTGCCGAGATCGCTAAGCGACGAGCAACCGTAGAAGGTAAAATCGTCTATCGATCTTACATCTGAACTTAAATCGTATTTTGTCAGTTTTTCGCACCTGTAAAAAGCGCCCTCTCCGAGGTATCTTACCGACGCGGTGTTTTCTACGCTATTAAGACTTGATCCTGCGAAAGCATAATCGGCGATTCCCACCGTTCCGTCTTTCAGGGTAATCGTATCTTTTATCATGTCGTTATAGCCTATAATCCACTTACCCGCGTAAATTACGCCTTGTCCTGCGGCATTTTTCCAGATACCGGAGTTAAAAAACGCGTATCTGCCGATTTGTCTGACGGAATCAGGCACTATATTAGAATACAATTCTTCGTTTTCGGGCATTTTTAAAGCGCACTTATAAAAACTGTATTCGCCTATATAGCGCAATTTCTGACCTACTCTTACCTCCGACAGGCTTTCACATTCATAAAAGGTAGCCGCGTCGATCGATACGAGATCGGATTCGTAAGCGTCGAAGTAACGGAGTTTTTCACATTTATAAAACGCCGCCTGACAAACGTATTTTACGGAACGGGGTAAAGTAACCTTTTCCAGAAGTTTTGCCTGACGGAAAACCGAAGCCGCAATGCCCGTTATTCCGTCGGAAATTTTCATGCTCAGTTTTTGCGTTTCTTCCTTCGTTCCTTTATCGGGATCTGCTTCCTTCGTAACGATAGTTATTCCGTCGTTATCAATACTTTTAATCTTGTGTTTCAAATCGGTTGAAACGCCCACGAGCCAGTTATCGGCGTAAAAGAATTTATTTCCGGTTGCCGATTCCGATGCCGATTGTAGTTTGGTTTTATAAACGACGGAGTCACCCATGTATTGAAGCGAATCGGGTATATTCAGAGATTCGAGTTTAACACAGTTTAAAAAAGCGTTGGAACCCAAATATATAAGTCCGTCGGGCAAAGTTACGCTCGTTAAAGAAGAACAACCCGCAAAAGCCTTGTTTAAAACATATTGTAAGTTACCGTCGGTTTGAAAATCAACGGTTTCAAGCGCCGAGCAGTTGACAAAAGCGTTGTTGTTCAAAACGGAAAGACCGTTACCGATTGTAAGGCTTTTTACGGAAGAACATTCTTCAAAAGCGTTCTTTCCTATACTCGTTACGCTGTCCGGTATAACAAGTTCGGTAAGAGATTCACAGTCGAAAAAAGCGCTTACTCCTATCGATTTTATCGTTTCGGGAATAGTTATTGCTTTAAGAGAACGACAACTCTGAAATACGTAATCGGGTAAAGAAGATAATCCTCTCGGGATATTTACTTCCTCTAACGCATAGCACGATAAAAAACAGGATTCCCCTATTTTTGTAACCGTATCCGCAAAAGTAACTTTTACGAGGTTAAAACAAGAGCCGAAAGCGGTCGCCCCGACGTATGTTACGTTTTTGCCGACGGTAACGTCTGTTATGGTTTTACTCTTTTTAAAAGCGCCGTCGGCGATTGTCGTTACGGGCTTTCCTCTGTATTCGTCTTCTATCGTAAAAGCGCCTTTTGCTCTGCCGACTCTGGTGATTTCATACTCTCTGCCGTTGTTTACGAGGGTGTAAACGCAACCGGTTTCGTACTTTTTATGAAAGTAGATCGTTTTGCTCCAATCGGATTCTTCGTTACGACGACTTGAAGGAAGGGCTTTGATTCTTATATCGTAGTCGCCTTCTTCAAGGTCGGAAAGGGAAAACAATTCCTTCCTCGGCGTAAAAGTCTGAACTTCCGAAGTATCGTGGTTGGTTATTTCCACCTCGTAACCCTTCGCGTCTTTGTTTTCGTCCCAGGTCATATTGTTGTCTTCGTCAAACGCAATGTTCGACGGCGTGGCGATTTTATTCGTACTGCACGCCGTAAAAAACAATGCGAGCGACGTAAGACACACTAAGATTAAGGCGATAATTGTCGCTTTTTTCATATTATTTACCGTTCTTTCTTTTTTTAGCGATGATCCCCGAAATTATTTCGTGAGGCCATTTGAATTTGAACTTACGTACCGCTATATCGGCAAGGAATAATATTATAATCAGTATGGAGAAAAGAATCCTCGGATCGTAAGACCTCTTTATCTCCGTTATAAACGTAGCGAAGATACTTGCCACGTCGGAAAGATCTTCTATTAAATTACCCTTGCAGTTTTCGCTTAGCGTCTTTAACTTTTGTAAAAGCGCTTCGCCGTCGGCGCGATTGACTTCGTCGTATTCTTTGGAATAAGAAAACGATTTATAAATTACGCAATCGTCCTTGTTTGCCTTACTTCCGTCCGCGTTGATTTTTTGCAACGTCAAGACGTAAGTGCCGGAACTTTTTACGACGAAAGAAAATCTGCTGTAATTGTTGACCGCCTCCAAAGGCGACAAAACGTAAACGTTTTCCGTAGCGCTTTGGGTATCGTTTAAAGATACGGTCCTCGTTTCGTTCCCTTCCGTCCACGATATTGTGCCGACGATTTTTTGACCGTCCGTAAGAGAAGTTATGACGCTTACCTTGTTTATATAGTTATCTTCTTCCAGATTAGCGACGATATCGTTCGAGCGGATATCTTCGATTGCCATTAAGTTTTCGACGACGTTCAGAATGAAACGTTTACCTTTGTCGTCCGAAATGAAATCTTGCGAAAACCCGCCGTATAGATCTATCATAAAGGAGCCTACCATACCGCGCCCGAACTTCCACTGAGCGTAAACGGGTACGTCGTAATCGCCTTTTAATACGAGTTCGGCGCTTGATTTAAGTTTTGCGCCGTAAAAGCCCGTAAGTTTCGTCTTTACTTTATCGATATCTTCGCCCGTATTTTCTCTGACGCCGTTAAGAAGCGGGGACATAATGTTGTTTACCAGCGGATAAAACTCCTTATATTCCACGTCTTTGATTTCCGGCGCCATAATGTCGTCTCTTAAAACTCTCGGTA
>ERZ870021.27-NODE-27-length-15453-cov-5.268210_pt1 | contig 15453 bp, 5 predicted proteins | sample MGYA00520890_ERZ870021 | MGnify/ENA primary metagenome ERZ870021 (study PRJEB32232, sample SAMN07284987) | human gut metagenome | biome: human-associated habitat; material: feces | host: Homo sapiens | place: Tanzania | collected 2014-08-14 ...
AGATGATTTTTCGTGAGCGTAAGGGATGCCGTACTATCCGTACTGCGACCGAGCGGTCACGGAAAAGGGCTGAAAAGTCGCCTTTTCGGTAATTAGCGATGACGAATGGAATCCCTATTTATGTTTTAATCGGGAAAAACTTGACAATAATTTAAAAGCGCGTTACAATAATAATTACCGGCGGCGTTATAAGCCTTGCAAAAAGGACGGAAACGCTCCCGAATATCATTTATTCATAATCGGAGAAGAATATGAAAGAAATAACTTTAACCAAGGAAAATTTCACAACGGAAGTTTTAAAATCGGAAAAGCCGGTACTCGTGGATTTTTGGGCGACGTGGTGCGGACCTTGTAAAGCCATGCTTCCGATAGTAGAAGAACTTTCGGAAGAACTCAACGGAAAAATAAAAATCGGAAAAGTAAACGTTGACGACGAAGAATTTTTAGCAAGAACTTTCGGTATAAGAAGTATTCCGTGTTTTGTATTGTTTGAAGATGGAAAAGCGCTTCGTTCCGCCGTCGGAAGTATGCCGAAAGAAGACCTCGTAAAGTTTATCGACGGCGAAGAAATCGAAGAAGGTTAAACTATATAAAAGAATGCTTTTGAGATCTCTTACGACATTTTATTATATATGATTAAAACGGCGTTACGCAAGACTTTTGCGTAACGCCGTTCCTTATAAAAAACGGTTTTCAGATAATTTAAAACGAGTTTTGCCGTAAAAGAAAAAAATATAAAAAAACGGGCGTGAAAATAAAAAAAGCAGATTTTACCCGAAAATATCGGTTTTAATGCAAAATTTCACAAAAACCTGTTATTTTCAAAAAATGAGAAAAAAATTTTTTAAAAAATTTTTTTCGTAAAAAAAGAGCAAAAATTCCGTCGCAAAGTGTCGGCGTGATAAAGACAGTTTAAAAACCGGGTTAAATATGGATAAAACGGGCTTATAGACCGTCTTTTTTTAAACAATTCAAGGTAAAATCGACTAAAAACCCCCGTTTTTGCGGTATTTTGTCCGCGCTTTTTTGGATTTTAATTGCAAAAAACCCGCCTCAGGACGCAAAAAAAGCCGAAAACGGGCTTATAGCCCGCTTTTTTATCGGTAAAAAACACAGTATAAAGTGTCGGCGCGGGCTGTATCGCTCCATTATGTCCGCCCGAACGAAACTTACGGGCTAAAAGAGGGCGGTTTTTGACAAATTCAGGTAAAGGATAGGTAAAAACGGGCTTATAGCCCGCTTTTTTTAAACAAAAAAGGACGTATTCGGGCCGTTTAAAGGTCGTTTGCGGTTAACCGAAACGGCGCGCGAACCGAATTTATGAGAAAAAAAATATTAATTTTGGGGTTGACAAATGAAACAAATAAATATATAATAACTATAACGCTTTGGGCGAAGACTACCCTTTTCGCCGAAAGCAAAGAAAATTTCCATAGGAGAGACTGTATGGGAAACATTTTGCGCAGAGTGGTAGCATTCCTACTCGGTATAGTATTTACTATCACTTCACTCATCGGCGGCGTCGTAGGCGGCGCGTATTACGCTTACAAATACGTCAGCCCTATTAAAACGGTTGCGCCGAACGATCCGAACGCCGAAAAAGCGTGGGGTGATTTGTACGACGCTTCGATCGAAGAACTTGTAGATTTGATCACGAGAGCCATGAGTCCCGAAACGAACGGCGAATATACTTTCGACCGTTTAGCGAAGGAATACGGGCTTGATCTTGCCAAGTTACTCGAAAATATGGGCATCGATTTAAGCGGTGTCGATAAAACGAGCAACGACTGGAAGGCTCTGGAAGCGATGTCGATTTTATCGGTACTTACCGATCCGAACAAACTTCTGGAATCGACCAAACTTAAAGCGTTGTATCCGTTGCTTCCCGCAATTATAGGAAGTCCTCTTGATAACTTCCTTTCGGCGGAAGCGCAGAGCGCGCTCGGTGAGTTTACTTTGTCCCAGCTTATAAGCGCGGACGAAGCAACGGGAGAAATCGGAATCGTCAAGGCAATCAAAGGTCTTAAAATAGGCTCTTTGTTGCCCGAAATTTTCGAGTCTTCTTTCGACGTAAACACTCACGAATACGTTTACACCGTCAAACAGGACGGCGCGTTAAAGGACTTGACCTTCCTTAATCTCATCGGAGGCGTTCCCCTTCAGGGCATATTCAATATCGCCGAAGGGAAAGACGTCATGACCGAACTTATGGACGGCGAACTCAAGTTCATAACGAGCATGCGTATAAAAGACATTCTCAATATGTTTGCGGACGTAGCCGGCGAAGAAATCGCGGGTGTCATTTCTCAATACACGAAAGTTTTCGGCGACGTCACCATAGCCGACCTTTTCAGAAAGACCGACGCGGGCGCTTACGAATTTGCTTACGACAATCTTTTGTCGGGGCTTGAATTCGGCTATCTTGCCGGTTTTGACAAAGTAAACGGCGAATGGGTAGATAAAGACGGTAACAAACCTACGGGCTTGCTTGCTTTCATTGCGGATATTTCCCTCGGCGAAGTATTGAGCAAGGAAGGCGACGTCGTCGGTATGATTAACGCGGCGGCGGGCGACTTGTCGCTTATGACCGTTTACGAAACCATCTTTAAACCCGACGAAAACGGAAGATATCCGCTTATAATCGAACGCCTCGGCACGATTAAGGTAAGCGACGTTTTAGGTGGCGGCGAAGAAGCCATTATGGACAATCTTAAACTGAGCCTTAAAGTCGCTCTCGACGGCACGACTCTTCGTGACGCCGTCTATTCTTTCGTTGACGAAGGCGTTCAGAAGCAACTCGAGTCGATTAAGATAGTTGACGCTTTGCTGAACGTCAGAATAGATTCCTTTATCCGCGACGAATACAAGGTTCAGGACATACTCTCTATTTTCGACGAAGCGATAGGGCATCTTACCATAGGCGAAATCGCAGGAGTAGAACCTTCCGACGACGCTTTGGGGCTGTTGATGGACTATAAGATCGGCAATATCTTCAAAGGCGTTATCGCCATTTTGGACGGGGATAAATCTCCTACCGAAATTGCCGAGAGTTTTATCGGACAATACAGAGTAGGCGATATTTTCGGCGCCTTAACGGGATTTAAATACGACGAATCCGCCAACAACTGGCAAAAAGACGGTAAGTACGTTGCAGAAGGTCTTATTCCTTTGATGACGATGCCCGTCGCTCGTTTCGTCGCCTTGTTTGACGACAGTTACGATTTCGACTTCATGTCGATAGTTGACGGTATTCAGATAGCCGACGTTGCCTATACCGCGCTTCTTTTGGCGGGTATGGACGAATATCTCCAAAAAACCGTGGAAAACGGCAAGACTACATATTTACTCGGCGGAGAACTTGCGGACTTCGCGCCTTTATCGAAGGTTATTCTGACGCTTACCGTAAGCGACATCAGAAATAACGTTACGAACGGCGAATTCTGGATTGACCGTCTTGGTAAAATCGCAATAGGCGACCTTACCGCTTACGTTATAAATAAGGTTTTACCCCTCGAAGTGGAACTCAATTACGACAACGGCAAATGGGTTGTCAAGAGCGATTATCTTGCGGGGCTTATTCAGAACACGGTCAATACCACGATAGGCGGTATCGTAAGAGCCTTTAAGTCGGGCGATCCCGAACTTATCAAACAAAAGATTTTCGCCAAGTTAGGCGCTACGAACGTAGGCGATATCGTTTACGCCGTTCTGGAATTAGCGGGCTTGAAAGGATACGTGCAGACCGCCGCAACCGACAGCGGTTACGAAATGACTGCCGAATACTCCGATTTCAACAATTTGGCAAACGCTTTGTTCAGCCTCTCCGTAGCAGATATAGCAACCAACGCGAACAGCGTGGATTGGTGGTTTGAAAAGTTAGGAAACGTAAAAATCGGCGATCCCATCGCGTACTTTATCAATAAATTCGCGCCCGATATGACCGCCTCTTTAAAAGACGGCAAGTGGGAAGTAACGGGTACAATGGGCGCGGTGCTTTCCGGCTTATTCAACATTACCGTCGCCGAGTTACGCGATCCGGACGCTCTTCAACTTGTGAGAGAATCTTTCGGCGCGGTTAAAATAAACGACGTAGTCGGTAGTTTCATACCCGAAAACATCAAATCAAACGGCTTTATCGCCGCCATATTGAACGTTTCCGTAAACGACATTATAGATATAGCGCAAAGCGAGGATATGCCTACTTTGGTATATCGGTTGCAGGAAGTTTTCGCAGGCGTAACCATAGGAACGGTAGTCGAACTTACGGGGCTTGATCTTTCCGCTTATAACTACGGCGTAATCGAAAGAATCCTCGGCACCGACTTTGAATTCCTGTTCGGTCTTATTATCTCCAAAGACGTAAAGGGCGATCTGATGTACGAATACGGCGATATTTCTTTGGGAGAAGTCGTATATAGCGCTCTGAAGATTGCAGGCGTCGAAAACGTCATAGATAAAGTAACCGACGGCGAAAAAGTCAAATACGTAACCGTTGGCGAATACGCCGACTTCGAAGCGCTTTCCGGAAAAATACTTTCCGTTACGGTAGAAGAAGTTCTTAGCAACCTCAACGGAGAATATTGGCTCGAACGTTTCGGTAAAATAGCCGTGGGCGATATTACAGCGTACCTTTTCAATAAGGTATTACCGCTGGAAATCAAATTTACTTACGACGGCAACAACTGGACGGTTACGAGCGATTATCTTGCCGAACTTATTCAGAACGCGGCAAACACCACGATAGGCGGTATCGTAAGAGCCTTTAAATCGGGCGATTCCGAACTCGTCAGACAAAAACTCATATTAAAACTCGGCAACACCAACGTAGGCGATATCGTTTACGCAGTACTTTCGCTCGCCAAAGTTTCCGGCTTGATGGTTAAAGATTCGAGTGATTGCGGATATGCTCTTGCCGAAAAATACGCAGACCTCGACACTCTTGCAAAGACCGTATTCGGAATTAAAATAGCGGACGTTGTCGAAAACGCCGCGAACGGCGAATACTGGCTCGGCGTGTTCGGCGAGACGACGATAGGCAACGTCGTTGACTTCCTTTTGACCGACGAACTCAAAGCCAACGCTTTCTTCAAAGCGGTAAGAGGCGTTTCCGTTAACGACGTACTTGCGATAGTAAAAGCGGGAAGCGTTGCGGATATAGTCTATAACCTGCAGGAAATCTTCGACGGTGTAACGATAAACAATATTACCGAGTTGTTCAAGGTTACCACGACGAACAACGCGGCTCTCAACAAATTGCTCGATACCGAATTAAACTTCTTAATCGGGCTTGCCGTTACCGGCGATATCTTCGGAGACCTCGCTTACGAATTCAACGATATAAGCCTTAGCGACGCTTTCGGCGATCTTCTGAAAGGCAAAATCGACCTTGAAAACCAGTTCGTAAAGGCAACTCTTTCGATAACGCTCGGCGATATCTTCACGATTTGCGGGGCGAAAACGCAAGAGGACGTTTTAAAAGTTATTAAGAATAGATACGCGGGCGTGTACGTGGGCGATATAATGTCGCTATTCCTAAAAGAAGAATACAAGAATAATCACGAAGCAATTTCCACAATTGCCGACGTGTTGATCAACGATTTGATTTCCGCGATAGCGGAAGGTCGCATTATCGCTTATCTTTACGAAACTTTCGGTAACATTTCCATCGGCAGCGTAATCTTTACGACCGATAAAGAACATACCGTACTCAAATACACCGTATCGCGCGTAGGAGATAAGTGGTTTGCCGTTTCGGAAGACGGAAACCTCGACGAACTTTTAACAGAAATTTTAAACGTTAAACTCGGCGACGTTTACGACGGCGTAGTAAGTCAGGAAGAATTAAAAGAAGACCTTGTAAAAATAGCGGGCAACACTACTTTAGCAGAATTCGGCAAACTTGTTTACGACAATTCCGAATTGCAAATCGGTTTAGTCGATAAACTTTACGCAGTCAGACTTTCCGATATAGTAACGAACGCTTTCGACGGTACGATAGTTGACTTCCTTAAAGACTTCGCTTTCAATATTACAATAAGAGATCTCGTAGGGTTCTTACTACCCGGCGAATTAAAAGCCAACGCGTTTATGAACGCTACGCTCGGAATTTCTGCGAACACGGTTATAAATATCGTTTCCGCGGAAACTACAAAAGATTCTCTCCTTGCGGCGGCGAATCTTTATAATGGCGTTAAACTCGAAGACGTGTTCACGCTGTTTGCCGCCGTTCCCGAAATCGAGAGCCTCAAAACGATTCTGAGCCTCGACATCGGTAAAACCTTACAGGGTATCGCAACGGGCGACACGGAAGATCTCGCAAACACCTTAACGGAAGCCTTCAAACAACTTCCCGACGGCGTACGGATAGGTATAATCGCGGCGGCGGCTACCGCAGGCATCGTTCTTTACTTTGCCGATAACGCGTTACTCGTTAAACTCGTAACCGACGTTTTGGGTGAAGACGCAACGTGGGGAAGCGTTTTGGGTAAAGATCTCGGATATACCTCGGACGGCGAAAAATACACCAACGAAATCGGTTATAACTCTCTCATGGATACGCTCCTTAAAGAAAAGGTAGCGACCACTTTGACAAAGGGTTATCCGTTATTCGACAATATTAAAAATCATATAACGATAGCAAACTTACTTACGGCGTACACGGGATTAACCGACACCGTAACGAAAGCAATCGGAATGAACCTCGTTCAGACGACGAAGGGCTTCGCTTTGGATAACGAATTCAGAGACTTCAGCGACAACTTGTTCAACCTCGCGCTCGGAGAATTCTTCACGGAAGAAAACGCTCTTAAAGACATTCATTCCGTTAACGCGTTACTTTACAAGACCTTCCACCTTAACAAGGTCGGCGACGTAACCGCGTACTTCGTCAATATGCTGAACCTTCTCAACACCAAAGCCGAAAAAGACAACGGTAAATGGGTTGTTACGGGTGACGTTATTCCCGAAGTTATAGCGGGTATCATGAACGTGACCTTCGGCGGTATATACAGAGGAATCAAAGCCGAAGACAAGACGCCTTATATCGAAAAAACGTTGGCAATAGTCGGCAACGTAACGTTGGGCGACGTAATTTACGCTATATTCGCAATCGCCGGAGCAAACGGCGTCGTTGAAAAGAACGAAGCGTCCGCCACGGCAAGCAAATATAAACTCGCCGAAAAATACGCGGAATTCGAGAATATTGCTCAGATAATATTCGGCGTTTCCGTAAACAACATCGTAGATAACCGTAATAACGGCGAATACTGGCTCGACCTTGTCAAAAACGTAAAAGTCGGAGACTTTGTCAACTACTTTATCGACGAAGAAACCGAAAAGAATCTTTTCGTCGCCGCCGCTACAGCCGTTTCGGTAAACGACGTTATTGAACTTACGAAAGTTCAGACTAAAGCGGATCTCGTTTATCTGTTAAGCGAGATGTTCGACAACGTTCAACTGTTCGACGTCGCGGCATTGTTCGGTGTTAACAATACGAACAACGACGCCCTGAACGATATACTCGATACGGAGTTTGCCTTCTTCTTCGGGTTAATCGTCGCAACCGATATCGTAGGAGAAATATCAAGTGAATTCGGCGATATTTCGCTCGGCGATGCGATAAAACAATTTATCCCCGATGAAAAGGTTTCAAATCCTTTCGTTGCGGCAAGCCTTTCGTTCGACGTAAACGATATATTAAATATGGTTACGGCAAAAACCGTAAGGGAAGCGCTCGAAGTAATCCGCAATAGATATATAGGTATATGCGTCGGCGACGTTATCTCGACGTTTGCCACGCTTCCTTCATCGAAACTTATCGACACCGTTGAGAAAATCCTTATAACCGATATCTTAGACGCCGCGCTTAACGGCACCATGACAGAATTTGTAAAAACGACTTTCGCCGACACGACGATAGGCGACGTTTGCCACGCGATATTGACTCTCTGCAAAGTTACGAACGTAATAGTCGGTGACGAAAGCGGTTACGTTTTAGCCGAACCTTACGCCGAACTTAACGAATTAGCAGGCGCCGTTTTGGGTATCAAGTTATTCGAACTTGCCGAAAACGCGAACAAAGCCGATTACTGGACGGGAACGTTCGGTAAGATAACGCTCGGCAACGTAATAGACATCTTCCTTCCCGAAGAAGTCGAAAACAACTCGTTTATGAAAGCCGTACGCGGTATTTCGGTAAACGACGTTATTGAACTTTCCAAATCCAAGACGACTTCCGATATCGTTTATCAGTTACAGGAAATCTTCGATGGTCTGACTTTAAACGACGTACTTACGCTCGCTTATAAAGAAGAAATCACGAACAAAGCGTTAAGAAATCTTCTCGATACCGAAATAAACTTCGTAATCGACTTTATCGTCGAACAAGATAAACTCACCGCAATCGGAAACGAATTTAAAGACGTAACCGTAGGCGCGGCGATTGAGGATCTTCTCGTCGGTAAGATCGACACCGAAAACGCTTTTGTCAAAGCGTTGCTTTCGATCGGCGTCGGTACCGTAACCGAACTTATCAAAGCAAACGGCGATCAGAATAAACTTCTGGACGTATTCTACGGTATTTTCGACAAGGTTACCGTAGGCGACGCGGTCGGTTTGTTCTACTCGCAGGTACCCACCGAAGCGGTAGGCACTGTATTCGCGGTTAAATTAAACGACGTTTTAGGCGCAATAACCGAAAAACGCTTATTCGCGTATCTTTACGAAACCTTCGGCGACGTTGCAATCGGCGACATAACCTTCAAAAACGACACGGTTTACAGCGTAGGTATCTACACCGTATCTTTTGCAGAAGGCGCGTGGAAGGCAACGAGCGAAGGCAAAGAACTCGACGAAATCTTCACCAATTTATTAAATATCAGACTCGGAACCATTTACGATGACGTTGCGGGACAGGAAGCGTTAAAAGACGATCTTGTCAGACTCGTCGGCTCGACCACTATCGGAAGCGTAGGCTCGTTGGCTTACCTGAACGAAAAAGGCGTAGGCGTTATAGATAAACTTTACGCCGTAAAATTTGCCGACATCATCGAAGCGTCGTTTAACGGTACACTTCTTTACTTCCTGAGAGATTTTGCTTACAGCATTACCGTTCACGACCTTGTAGGGTTCCTGTTACCCGAAAAGATTGCCGGCAACGCTTTCATAAAGGCGACGCTCGGCGTTTCGGCGAACACCGTAATCGACTTTACCAACGCCGGCAGCGCTCAGACGTTGCTTTACGCGATAGCCGATTTGTATAACGGCGTTAAGTTTGCCGATATCTTCTCGCTTGCGGAAATCGACAAAGCGCCCGTTTCCTGCGCCGAACCTTTGTTTGACGCAAGAATAGACAAACTCATCAGGGCGATAGCGGACGGCGACCTTAAAGGATACGTATTAGACACGTTTGGTCCTATCTCCGTCAGAAACGTTATGAACGACGTCGAAACCGTTACGGGAACCATTGTTCTCCCCGACGAAGTATTAGACAATAAGTTCATCAACGCCATTCTGAACGTAACCGTCAAAAAGGTTTACGACTTAATCGGCAGCGAAAACGTCGCAGGCGATCTTGCGGATATATTCGACAAAGTTCAACTTTTCGACGTAACCGCTCTCTTCGGCGTACAAAAAACCGATAACGACGCTTTGAACGCCGTACTCGATACGGAATTCAGATTCTTATTAGGTTTGTTGTCATCGACCGACGTATTGTCGGCTATCCGCGCGGAATACGGCGAGATTACCCTTGCCGACGCCGTAGCGACGTATCTTCCCGACGAAATAACGGGTAACGCCTTCATCGCGGCGACTCTCTCGTTCAGTGTAGATACTTTATTCAGACTTCTTGCGACCGAAAACGCGAAGGACGCGATGGAAGTAGTCAAATCGCTTTATGACAGTATTACGTTCGGCAACGTCCTTTCGATGATGGGCGTAACCGATCGGGATAACAACGCTATCGCAAAACTTCTCGCCGTAAAGATTAACGACGTTATAGACGCGGCGTTTGCCGAAAACAAACTCGACGCATTCGTCGGTATTGTTGGCGATATTTCCTTAGGAGACTTTATCGCTCCCGTTGAAGGAACCGAAAACGTACTGTTAAGCGAAACTTACGCTATAAACGTTCAGACGATTTACGATATCATCGTAGCCGAAAATAATCAGGCGAGAATCGAAAAAGCGAAAGCGGTTTACGCAAACTCCGCTATCGGCGACGCGTTAAAATTATTCGGCGTAACCGATATGAACAACAGCGGTATAAGAAAACTCTTTGCGATTAAGTTTGTCGGCATCGTTGACGCCTTCCTTGCGGAAAACAAACTCGAAGCGGCTGTTTCGCTGGTCGAAGATATCACTTTGGGCGACTTTATCGCAACCAAAGAACTCGAAGATATAAACAATACCTTACTTAACGAAACCTTCGCAATAAGCGTTAAAGACGTTTACGAAGTAATGACTGCCGAAGGTATGACGGGTAAGATAGAAAGAGCGAAAGCGATTTATGCAAACTCCGCTATCGGCGACGCGTTAAAATTATTCGGCGTAACCGATATGGACAACAACGGCTTAAGCAAGTTGTTCTCGGTCAAATTAGTCGATATCGTTGACGCCGTACTTGCGGAAAACAAACTCGAAGCGGCTGTTTCGTTGGTCAAAGATATCACCTTAGGCGACTTTATCGCAACCGAAGAACTTGAAAATTTAAACAACACCTTACTTAACGAAACCTTCGCAATAAGCGTTAAAGACGTTTACGAAGTAATAGCGGCAAAAGACTTAAACGACAAGTTAGCGGTAGTAAAGAGCATTTTCCAAAAATCCGACGTTAATTCCGTAGTAAGGTTATTCGGATTCGATTTATCCGGAAACAAAGCGCTTGATAAAGTTCTCGATACAAAACTTATGAGAATAGCAGATATAGCGTTAAGCAGCGATATCTTAAACGAACTCATAGGCGAATACGGAGATATAACGGTAGGCGATATGATCGCTCCCGCAGACGTTCCCGCAGACGCTAACAAGTTCCTGGTCGCTACTTACGGTATTTCGGTCAAGGATATGACAGACGTAGCGTTTGATTTCAACGCGAACAGAGTATTCTCTACTCTCGCCAACGTTTATAACGGCGTTAAGTTATCCGATCTTCTCGGTCTGTTCACCGCGTTTGAAACCGATATCGCGTCGGTAAACGAAGCGTTGAATCTCGAACTCGATTCCGTATTTACCGCAATCGCGACGAACGATTACTCTTATCTTAAGACTTACGCGAAATCCGTTTACGAAAAAACCTCTACCGCCGAAAAACTTATTCTCGGCGCGGTAGTAGGCGGCGCGGCTACTGCCCTTTACTTCATCAACAACGACCTTCTGGTTTCTCTTGCAGGAAGGGCTTTCGGAGAGGACGCCACCTGGGGCGACGTTTTTGCCGAGACTTTGGGCTACGCGTTGAACACAGACGGTAGCTACGCTAACGAAACGGGATACAACTCGCTTATAAACACGATATTCAAAGAAAAGATAACGGCGACGTTAACGGCGGGATATCCTTTATACGACACTTTCAAAACTCATATCACCCTCGGTAACTTGTTAACGGCTTCCGACAAGGTTGCAAAAGCGGTAACCGGCGCTGTCGGTATGAATCTCGTACAGACCGAAAAAGGCTTTGCGTTAGATAACGAATTTAAACCGTTTACGGATACGTTCCTCAACTTCCCGTTAAGCGAAATAATGCCCTCTGCGGGAGTTATAAAAGATACGATTCTTATAAAAGAAGCGATTTACAAAGCATTCAAAGCAAACAAACTCGGCGACGTACTCGGCTTCTTCGTCAACAGACAAACCTTCTTTGCTTCCGTTGCGGAATACAACGAACCCGCAACCGAATGGTTTGTCAGCGGCGTAGGCTCCGGCATCGTTACAAGGTTGTTGAACGTAACGTTCGGCGAAACATATCAGATGCTGAAGACCAAGAATTACTCGGTAATCGGCAGAGTCCTCGGCGATACCACGTTGCTCAACGTTGCCAAGGTATTAAGACCGGGCATCGAAAACAACAAGACCGCCGCGCTCGTACTCAATTTAACCATTAAAGACGTTATAAACTGCGCTCGCGGTAAGATAACGATAGGCTCTCTTATCGGCGACTGGAAACTTATCGATCTTGCGGGAGATTATTTACCCGACGTAATCGACAAGGATTCCGCGTTTGCTCAGACGTTGCTGACGATGACGTTAAGAGAAATTTACCATTTGCGTAACGGCGCCAAAGATAAACTCCTGGCTAAGTTCGGCGAATTCACATTCGGCGAAGCGCTCGGCTTCTTCGGATACGACGCATCTACCGCCACGGACGATCTGGCTAAATCCGTACTCGATCTTAAACTCAACATCTTTGAAGGCGGCGTTAACGCAGGTCTTGACGTAATAATAAATACCGTTAAGGGACAGAGACTCGGTCTCATACTCGGTTATACCGAAAAACCCGACGGTTGGTACAACGGCGCAAGCAAGGTTACGGGTATTCTCTCAACCATAGCGGGTAAGACGATTAACGAAATATCCGATCCCACGTTCTTTGAAAGTCTTAAACTCGGCGAAGCCTTAGGCTATGAAGAAAAGGCGGACGGCTGGTACAACGGCGCTGAAAAACTCGACGGAATAATCGGCGCGATGGTCGGTCATACCCTCAAAGAAATCACGGACGATCCTACTTCGATAGTTATGAGCGTAGAACTCGGTTCCGCTTTGGGTTACACCAAGTCAGGCGGCGCCTGGTACAACGGTGAAGTTATCGAAGCCAACAAGGTTACGGGTATCTTCGCTACGCTTGCCGACAAGACCATTAAACAGATAGCGGACGATCCCGACGGAATCGTGAACGATGTAGTCCTCGGCGAGGCTTTGGGTTACACTAAGTCAGGCGGCGCCTGGTACAACGGTGAAGTTACCGAAGCCAACAAGGTTACGGGCGTTATGGCGACTATGGCTGATAAGACCATCGGCGAAATAGCAAACGATCCCGACTTCGTCAACAATCTGACGCTCGGTGAAGTTATCACTATCGACGAAACGAGCCACGCTATTTTAAGAGCGCTCCAAGGCGCCAAGATAGGCGAACTTTCAACCGCTATCGAAGCTATTACGCTTGGCGAAGCCTTAGGTTACACCAAGGTAGGCGGCGCCTGGTACAACGGTGAAGTTATCGAAGCCAACAAGGTTACGGGTATCATGGGCGCGTTTGCGGGTCTTTCCATCGGCAACATGGACGAAGCTAACGTTAAAGCAACCATCGCAACCTTGACGTTGGGCGACGTTATAGTAATCGACGAATATAGCCACGCGGTATTACAGTCGCTTAAAGATGCCCAGATTAGCAATCTTAATAACGCGCTTAACAACTTAACCATAGGCTCCGCTTTGGGTTACAAATTGAACACCGCCGACGGTAAGTGGTACAAAGACGGCGCCGCCGCAACGGGTATCATGGGCGCTTTCGTTGACGTGACGATAGGAAACCTTAACGAAACGACTCTTAAAGAAAAATTCCAAACTCTCAAGTTGAAAGACGTTATTACTATCGACGCGAACAACAAGATTTTGTCCGCGTTGCAGGATACGAACCTTAACGAGATGTCAACGAAGATAAATAATATGGAACTCGGCGTCGTAATGGGTTACACCAAAAAAACCGACGGTTGGTACAACGGCGAAAATAAGGTTACCGACGGGCTTGCCAATAAACTCGCGGGTAAGGCTATAGGGGAATTAGGAAGCGGCACTTTCGTGACCGATCTGAAAAATGAATTGACAATCGGAGATATCTTCCCCGAAGCGGGTTCTTCCACTACTACCGACGCGTTTATTAAATTCCTCGATCCTACCTGGACGATCAACAACATGTCAACGAACCTTACGAATAAGTTCAAAAACGACCTTACCGTAGGCGTCGCAATCGACATGGGTATCTTCGGTACTTGTTTTGATACCCCCGCCGAAAAAGATGCTATGGACGTGTACTTTATGCGTCATTATCCTGCGGAATGCCCGACTGCCGCCGCGGCGAGAACTTACTGGACGGGCATGAAGATAAGCGATTTCTTAAGCGACCTTATCGAAAAAGCGCTAACCGCTCCTACTGCTCCGTAACTACGTAAAAACGTTTGACAAACAAAAATCAATTTGCTAAAATATCTTGGCTTAAAGTGAAAACCTAAGCCAAGATATACCTTGCAAGCGAGGATTTTAAAAAACCGCTTGCTTACCAACGAAATTGCGGTAATCCGCAAAACCTTGTCTGCGGGATGCAGACCGAATAAGTCCGGGAGGTAAAAAAACATGACTAAGTACGAAATGCTTTACATCTTGAACGCCGAAGCGACAGACGAAGTAAAAGAGGCTATTATCAATAGGTTCGAAGCCATCGTCAAAGATAACGGCGGCGAAGTCGAAGCCATTGACAAATGGGGCAACAAGAAACTTGCTTACGCTATCGACTACAAGACCGAAGGTTATTACGTTTTAATGACGTTTGCGTGCGATCCTTCTTTGATTAAAGAAATCGACCGTATTGCGGGCATTAACGAAAACGTTATAAGAAGACTTATCACTAAACGCAACGCATAATAAGTTAGGAGAATTTTATGAATAAGGTATATCTGATTGGTAATTTGACAAGAGACCCCGAACTTGCCGAAACTTCAAGCGGTATAAAAGTTTGTCGTTTCGCAATTGCGGTAAACAGAACCTACGCGGGTAGCGACGGCAATCGCGAAACAGACTTTTTCAACATTACCGTATGGCGTACGCAAGCCGAAAACTGCGGCAGATACCTCAAAAAGGGAAGCAAGGTCGCAATAGTCGGAAGCCTTCAGAATCGTTCTTACGAGGACAAAGAAGGCGTTAAACGCAACGTTACCGATATCATCGCAAGCGAAGTCGAGTTTCTGGCGTCACGCTCGGCTCAGGACGGAGGACAGGAAGAGGTTCTTTCCAAAAAGGAAAGACCTAAACTCGAACCCGTTTCCGATGACGATTTGCCCTTTTAAAGTGACTGCCCGCCAAATAACGGTCGCCGTATATTTTTCGGCGCGCGTTTTTTCGGCGACTTAATAATCGCATTATACAAGGAGTTTATATTATGGAAGAAAAAGCTAAAAAACCCATGAGAAGGCCCGGCAGAAAAAAAGTCTGCGCTTTCTGTGTGGAAAAAGCTGAATTTATCGATTACAAAGATTCTGCCAAACTTAGAAAATACGTTACGGAAAAAGGTAAAATCCTTCCCCGTCGTATGACAGGCGTTTGCGCTAAGCATCAAAGAGAACTTTCCGAAGCCATCAAAAAAGCAAGAATCGTAGCGTTACTTCCCTTTAAAGGAGAGTAATCGGCATAAAAACCTTTAAAGGAAAAGTATAGGACAATATCTTTAAAGAATAGGAATGCATAAAA
>ERZ870021.32-NODE-32-length-14385-cov-5.133142_pt1 | contig 14385 bp, 13 predicted proteins | sample MGYA00520890_ERZ870021 | MGnify/ENA primary metagenome ERZ870021 (study PRJEB32232, sample SAMN07284987) | human gut metagenome | biome: human-associated habitat; material: feces | host: Homo sapiens | place: Tanzania | collected 2014-08-14 ...
GGTTTTCAAAATCTCTGCAGTGTGCTATAATTAAACATTAAACATAAACCATTAAACACTAAAAATATGATTTTCCCATTTTTCAATAATAAAAAGGCAAAAAAAGCTCGTGAACTTCGTGCTATCGCTGCCGTATTTAGCATAATGAATCGTTTTGCTGCAAACAATCTGATATATTGGCAACCAAAGCAGAAGATATTGCTGATAGAAGAAGAATTGGCTAAAGCTCAGTTGGAGCTTGGCGCAGAGCATGTAAAGCTGTTCTTGGATAATGCGGCTGCTTGGCAAAATTTTCGACTGTTGTCGGAAGCCTACGAAGCCGAGCGTATAAGAGTAGAAACTGAAGCTGTGCGTGCAGCGCAAAAAAAATACGCCTCACTCACCAAGGCAGACTTGCAACGCATACGTATGAATGCTCGCAACAATATGCAGCAAAAAGATCCAGAGCAGTTGTCGCTCATCAAGGAGTTCGACATCTTCATTATCCGTGCTTCTGCCCCGTCTGCCGCCTTTGCCACCGTAGAAAACGGTCAGCTCCTTGCTATTGGTCATTATGACGGCAACAAGGTAGAAATGGCTATGTATGACGACATCAAACATAACCTGCAACAAGACTAAACGTTAAACATTAAACATTATAATTATGCCAAGATTAAAGAATATTACGAAAGCTGACGTAAAGGACATCCTCCGCTTGACGCAGCCATATTACAAAAAATGGAATGTGACGAGTGATTTTAAAACATTCATGTCAGCGGAAGGCTCTCTGTGCAACATCGTATTATATAAGGAGGCTTTTCCAAAAGTAGAAAAGTTGTTGCCTCACAAAGTCTTTTCTTATGATACCGCTCCATCCACGGCGAGAAAGGAAGACTTTATTTGCAATGTTGATTCTATTTTTCCGAGTTGCGGTGCTTGATATTGTAGACCAGTATATAGACCGAAAAAAATATTCTTGCTGTTATCAGCGAATTTTTGAGTCAAGCAAAGTAAAAGTGTGTATTGCTGATAGGTTTGTATATCTAAATGCCCTTGAACATGCCACCCGAATGCTTTTGCTTTGCGGACTTGAACAGGCTGAGTTATACGACATGAATGGTTATTTGAAGTTTGTTGGTCGTCACGAGGGCAAAATAGCTGTTTGTATTATGATAGGCAAGGCAAGGAATGATGATGAGTCTATGGCAAAATGCCATAAGTTAAACGTAGTTTCAAGCAATCTTTCTTTTGGTTCAAATTCTGAAATACAGCCTGACCTTATCCACGAAACTATCAAGGCTCTCGATGCTGCAAACGAAAAAGCAGCCGAATACGATTCCTTGTTTAAGAAGGTGTACACCGTATCGCTCGTTGCCTATACCGACGTGCATGTGCTTGCCCAGTCTGAGGCAGAGGCTCGAAGAATAGCAAACGAGCAGGCTGGGTGGTTTGATTTTGATGAAAGTTTCGATATTGATTCTTGCACCGAGATAAGTATATCTGATTTGCCAGATCATAAGCGTCATCGGATTTATACGAACGATGGGGAAATAGATCGTGGAGAACTTGACGAACTTATAGCTAAAGGTGTGTTGTTCGTTGGCGATGACGACGACGATTACAACGACGATGATTATGCCGAAGGTTTCGACGATGATGATGATTAAACACTAAACACTAAACATTAAACATTAAAAGCGTCCCTCTCTTTTTTGCTTCTCTATCTATTTTGAGGGGAATGGAGAAAGTAAAAGGCGAGGACGCTTTCTAAAAAATGCAATAATTATGTTTGAAGTTATAATATTCTTAGTAGCCATATTCTTTGTAGCTATCGTGGGATGTACGATATGCAATGGTATCAAGTCACCCAACGAAGACGAGAAAGATGAAACTGAGCAAAATGATATAGTACTATGAAAGTAGATAATGAAATAAAAAACATGGTAGTAGCGATGTTCCACTCCTATTGCAATCGACTTGCCACCTTGGTGAACGACCAACTGTTTGACGGTTGCCGTGATTGGTCTTGGATAGGCGATGAAGTGGGTGGCACGTGCGACTTTTTAGAGACGGACGTTTTATCTCCTGAAGATATGGCGCGCATTCTGAAGCATAATATTTCGTATGATGATTATGCTGCGTGGCGAGACGCCAATCTTGACCATGAAAAATATATCAATCTCAAGTCGTGGCTCATGGGCTTGCGCCATGATATGCTTGATGAGGAGAATACTGAAGAAAAAGATAATACATAAAAATTATATTGTAAACATTGCTTTTTTTTGAGATTATTTCCTTTTAACCCTTAGCGAAGGGAACAGAAAAGGCAGTCGTTGTGAAACGGCTGCCTTTTTCTTTATCTTCCACTCGGCAATACAAACCAACCGCCACCACCACGGAACAGCTTGCAGCCAAGATACAGCGTATCGAAGGCATCGGTAAAGTCGGTACGCTGCTCCAAGGGGAGCGTCGTTTCGCTCTCGGGCTTCTTTTCTTCAGACTTATTTTTGTGGAATCCTCGATACGAAATCTGCACCTCACAGAGCTGCATGGCTATGATAAGGTCGGGGTTGTTTACCTGGTTAATGCGGATGGCAGGGTAGGAGAGGTGAGCCAAGCCGTCGTTGATAATCTTGTGTTTTACCTCGTGCTTTTCCGGAGCACCCATATCTATGCCCGTCACGTTCCAACCTCGCTTTTCCAGTTCGGCTATCACGGTCATGTAGAATCGCTCGTCTGATGAAGCATACGATGCGCCCTGCTTTGCTGTGGCATCATAAAAGTATGTCACGTCGCGGTTGATGGCCCGCTTCGGTGCGTAATAGTCGGAGAAATCGGCAATCAGCTCGCGCAGTTTGCGCTCGTTCTTCACATAAAAACTCTTGATGATGTTCAAACATTCCATACCGTCACGCTCATACATCTGCCCAACCACAAGCGTATTGATATTGGCATTGTAGTCGAGAGCTATATATAAAGGGAGGGAGTTGATGCAGTCGGCATCCATGCGGCAGTCGTTGCGCTCGGCGAGTTCCTGGAAGTCGGGTTGGTAACTCTCACTCGTGATGCGCTTGCCACCGATGATGCCCGTAGATTTTTGTGTAGAGAACTTGGCAGAACTGAGTGGGTCTATCTCGTCGGGGATATAACCGTGAACATGGTCGATGTCGAGGTTGCTGTAAAAACCATCGTTAGACTTCTGTATCTTGATGTTGAGAATTGAAACCGCGAAAGTGTAGGGTGGAAGGTCTCGCTTCATCTGACGGATATAGTCCTCACCCAGAATATCCACATTGTCGAGCGATGACGCACGGCGCACGCAGAAAGCCACACGGCGCAGCTCTCTTAGGTAGCTATCGGCAAACTTTTTTGAGCGCAAGAACATCTGCATCTCAAAGTCTTCTTCGGGTGTAATCAGGTATTCATAGTCGTAAACCAGTTCGGCATCGTCGGCAGGAATGAGCTTATAGTTGACAGCCATATCCACCATTGCCTTGGTAATGTGCTTACCATGATTAGGCATGATACAGAACTGTCCTTCATGCTTCATCATCTTCAGAGCCACGGCACGGATCATCGTGCGCAGGTCTGCCCCGACCACATGCACCGAGTGCCCTGTCTTCTTCGCATTATAAAGCAGGTCGTTGTAACGTATCACCTTATTGGCATACTCCTCCAACTGATCCTGTACCCACCGATAGGTATTGCCCTTGAACAGACCCGTCTCCACCTGCAAGTCAAGTTTCTCCTCCTCCTTCTCCAGCCACGAACCTTTGGCTGTGAGCGAGGCATCCGAGAGAAAGCGTGTGCTCTTATACATCGGATTGTAGTCGGAGAAGTTGATGTTGCCCAACGGATGCGTCTGACCCGAAAGAGCAGGCATCAGCTCGTCAGTCACTTTCTTATATGGAAAGAACCTCGCCTCGTCGCCCACCATTGCCGAGAAGGTGTAGGAGTTGGCAGAGGCAGTCTGTGAGAGGGATATTAACACCCATCCGGCACCGTTAGCCAACCAAATGTAGTTGTCATAGTTCTTGGGTTTAAAAATGCTCTCCTGGGCGTGCTTAGGCGGTCGTCCCCAACCGAAGTGTATGCCTTGCGTAAAACCGAACATACGCTCCATAGCCGCCATCGTACTCGGTATGGTTTTGCCAAAGCCTTGCTGACGCGACACTGCTACCCATGCACCGAGCATACCAGGCATGGAGTTAGAGGCAGTCCAGACGTAGGGAGCCACAAGTCCGTCGGTCTTACCCACACGACGGGCAGCAATCACTCGCTCGTCTTTGGCTCCCATATATAGCGACTGCTGTTGAAATTTAGTCAAGTAAATGTTGTGTGCTTGCTGCATAGTTATCCTGATTATTTGTTGTCCCGATGTCCGATGTGCCACTTATTGCAAGTCCTGCACCGATACACCGTATATCCTTGCGCCTTTAACTTCGGGTTCTCCTGCAAGAACTCCCACGCATCATCCTCCGTCTCGTAAGCCTCCTTCGCTTTCCAGGAGCGTTGCTTGCGTGTGTAGTGTTCAGGGTCTGGCTTGAATGGCGGCACCTTGTTGAAGTATTTGTGTTTGTTGTTACCCATGTAGTTTGTGTTGCTTATATTAGAATAGTGAGAGTTGTGCTTGCTCCAACTTTATGCGCCGGCAAGCCTTGTCGTAATACTCCTTGTTGAGTTCAAAGCCGATGAAGTTGCGCTTCTCTCGGATGGCTGCAATGGCGGTAGTGCCGCTGCCCATGAATGGGTCGAGGACTATATCTCCTTGTTGGCTTGAGTTTATGATATGCTTCTCGAAGAATGACACCGGTTTTATTGTAGGGTGTCCCCAAGTCTTTTTGTCGGTAGAATTAAGGGGTGTAACGAAATACGTTCCTTTTGTGGAAGCATCACCGTATATCCGTACTCCTTTTTCTCTGAAGAACAGACAATACTCGGTATCGGTAATGTATTTGTTTCCACATGCAGGAACAGGATTTATCTTATGCCATGTAAGCAGATTCCAGTTGCATCCTTTTCCTCGCACGAAATAGTCTAAGTAAATGGGAATTTGCTTTTGACTACACCACAAGTATATATTTATCTTTTTCATTACCCTACAACATTCGTCGAGAACTTTAAGGTCGAAGCCGCTTTTTATTTCTTCGAGTTCCTTTGCGTATCGCTTATCATCTTGTGTGTATATTCCTCCCCCCTTATTGTCTAACAAATAGGGAGGGTCGGTCACTATCAGCGAGACGCTTCCGTCCGGAATCCGTTTCATCCCTTCGAGACAGTCTTCATTATATATCTTATTCAGTTCTATCATAATTGTGTTGTTTAGAATGTCAAGTCAATGCCGAACTTATCCTCCAAGAACTTCTTGAAGTCCGGCTTACCGAAAAGTCCTGTGCTTACCCTGTTCCAATCTGCATTGGAGCTGTAGAATACGTCGCGAGTGAACCATTCATAAACGCTGTCGTATTTCTGACACGCGCTGCTGTCAGGATGCGTGTCCATAAATCGCTGCCCCGCACGGAGATAAGCCTTTGCTATCTTGGGATATTTCTGGAACTCTATAATGCGCTTGCGCCTTGAGGCGAGAGGGCAGCACATACAGCCAAGACGTTTCGATACGTCGATTTGCCCCCCCCGAATCGTAGTAAATGGGTGCGAGTTTCAACTTTCTGTCGATGATGAAGTCGCGCACGTCCTCGTCGGTCCATTCCAGTATGGGATAAATATGTTCTACGTGATTTTCCTCTTTCTTCGCCCCGTAGTACCGGCATTTTGTCGGTTCGTTATACCTTTTATTTCGTTTTCTGCTCTCCGCTTTACGTACACCGATAACACTTTTGTCGAGCACCTTGTATTCCTTTAGTTTTTCGCAACAGAAACGGGAAAGTCGAGATGGAAAACCTTTTTGCGCCACGAGATGAAAGAAGGAGATTTTAGCCCGCAGTATCTCTACGCCCATTTCTCTGACGTGCCCCAACGTGCCTGGCGGGTCAATGGTCGTATTCTTATAGATGGCCCGATACTTGATGCCCGCCTCTTTCGCCAACTGAAGGATCACGTCGGAGTCCTTACCGCCCGAATAGGCTATCTCTATCTCGCCATCGTATCGCTTCTGCACACTCTGCAGGAGTTTTATCGACTGTTTTACCTTTTTCTGTAGTTGTTCGTTTAACATATTTTTTTATAGTATTCTTATAGTGTTTTTATAGCGCATTTATGCTCTATATTTTTCAGTTGGACCATTCAATGTGCCAGCACTTTCGATGAAAACTGTCGGCGCATCGTTTTTCAATCTTTTGGCGAAACCTTATATAGTTTATGCCCATCACTTATGTAAGGTTATGCCTATTCTTCATTCTCCGTAGGCTCAAAATTTGTCAATTCGCCAAATTCGTTGTTTCCGCGTCTGAGCGTATCACCCGAATCCTTCTCCTCCATATACTCGAAGTAGTCCGGCTCTTCCGGCTTCCCCCCACTCAGCAATTCCTCGTCCTCAATCTCCTGCAAGTCCTTCGTGGTAAGACCATACTTGCGGGCCATGCGCAGCTTCTCTTCGTCGGTGTAGTTGATGCGGTCGCGCTTTACGATGCTCACGTCCTGCGTGATGGCAATGCGACTCATATCCGGCATTTCGTCCGTAGCGTCGCGTTCCTCGTCGAAATCCTTGTAAATCCTACCCAGTGCCTCCATGCCCTTAGCCACAGCACGGTCGTTGTTCTGTTGTTTGCCCGTGCGGATAAGCCATTCTGCCGCACCGAGGAACATAGCCTTGTGGCGCGGACTCTCATCGGTCTGGAAGAAACGTATCAGATGGTTGCACACCAACACGTCGTTGTTTAGTTCCGTGACCGTGCGCGGACAGATATTGCCCTCGTCGTCGAGCGTAATCTTCAGTGCAAGAACCATGGACTGCGCATTCTTATTGCCCTGCGCAGCTTGGTTGAAGAACAACTCATAGTCGCGTCGGGCTATATTGCGGCATACGGTGCGCGGATCAATATCCTTGTTTTGCACCCATCGTTTGTAAAATTCCGAGCACACCTGCATACGATAACGTTGCTCCAGCTTGGGGAACGCCGTTTCTATGGATGTGCCGTAGCTCAGCCACTTGTCGATACGGGCGAGCGTGTTTTGTGTAAGTCCTGACATATCATCATTAGTTTATTGTTGTACTTTTCTTGCTCGTAAAGTTACGATATTTCCCGTCCCCCATACGGACATACTCAATCTCCCCACACCCCACCATGTCCGCTGCACGTAGCGCCTTATAACTATCTTTGTGGTATAAAAAACAAGGATAACAACACAAAAACAACAACACAACTATGCAGAACCCTTTTTATGTTTCGCGAGCCATTGCCGCAGTGCTCGGCTTGCTTTGGTGTCACATTGAACCATCAATCAATTTCATCACCGTTTGCTTCTTTGCCCTAATCATCGACTGCTACACGGCGTGGCGGTGCAACCGTCGTATCTACGAGAAATACCGTGAAGAGATAAAGCGCAACCCTAAGTGCAAGATGGACGGCAAGCTGCGCTCAAAGAAGATGGCGAAAATGGTGTGGACCTTTTCCGTGCTCATCATGTGCATCTGCCTTGCCTCGTACCTTGACCGCAACATCCTCGGCTACATGAACACCCACCTCGCCAACCAACTCACTGCCATGTACTGTCTCGTGCAGTTCGTCAGCATACTCGAAAATGAGAGCACCTGCAACGGTGCTGCCTGGGCGAGAGTGCTGCAAAAGATAGTGGCAGACAAGACCGAGCGACACTTCAACGTAAAGCTGAAAGAGCTGATGAAGGAGAAGGAAGAGAAGGAGGCTTCGGAAGAAACAGCAAAAGAGTAAGTCTTTTCAGTGACGATTTAATCAGCAGTATTATGACAATTAGCAATATTCTTGAGCATTGGGCTTCCATCTATAAGCCCCTGTCTCACTACCCAGATAGCGAACGCCTCGAAGACCAGAGTTTCTTCCGCATCCGCTACATCGACCTTGAGAACATCTTTTCCCGAAACGCAAACATCATCCACTCGCCGTGTATGCTATACAGTGTGCTCACCACTGGCGAATTGGTTGACGCAAAGAAGGCATCGGTATCACACCAGGTGTGGTTTCTTGCTAAGGTGAAGGACACGCCGCAGACGCTCGGTCGCTACGATGGCAACAAGATAGAGCGCACGGCAAATGACCTCACCGACTACTGTAAAGACCTCATAGCATGGCTTATCGAGGTAAAGCGCACAGGTCGTTGCCCCCACACCAAGCGTTCCTTCGCCGATGATGCCGTGGTGATGGCAGAACTGCAAAGCATCGACACCAGCTCAATCTCCTTCGGCTTGGTGGGCGACATCTATGCCGGACAATGGCTCGTAATGGGGCTCGACTGGAAAAGCCTCCAACCGCTATATAACTTTGTTTGCAGCAGCAACGGAAAGTATATCGTGCAGGAGGGAGAATAACAACAGTAACAAAAACTCACTATGGGAGAACCTATCAAGAATCCGATATTCCCTTTCAATAGGGTAGCGGCCCGCTTTTTCCAGCAGACCATCAATCAGCTTGAGGTTAACACCATGACGCAGCGTATCTACCCCAAGGAGGTGTATAACGGCTATGCTGTTGTCAACCAAAAACGCAAGGAGATGGGACAGTGGTATTCCACCGGAGAAGGCTCTAAATCGTTTTCAGGAAAGATTATCGAGGCTGGCGAAGGTGGCAAGGTGACGATGGCATTCACCTTCAACGATTATATGCGCTTCGTGGATATGGGTGTCGGTCAAGGCACCAGCTACGAAGATGTGGAGTCGGGTAAGAAGGCTCGCTTTCAGACCCGATACATCAGTAAATGGGATCGTAAGTCGGGAAAGTCGCAGCGCCCTGCCATTATGATGGAGCTTCGCCACCTTCAGCAGCGCATAGCAAACTATCTCGTGGATTTCTACGGCTACGAGGGAGAGGTAAAACTCATTAACACCTTTGAGGAAGCAAGTCCGATAAAGATAATGTAACAACACAAGCATTCTGAATATGGCTACAGGAAAGAAAACACAAATCGTCATTACGGCCAATGCCGCCGTTGCCAAGAAGGTGATGGACGAGCTTCAGCAGCGTATCGACGTTATAAAACAAAAGATGGCCTCGCTCGATGTGACGACCAAGCAAGGACAGCGTGAGTTTAAGAAACTGGAGAAAGAACTGGTTTCTTATAACTCGGTTGCTGCGCAGAATATCACGAACACGGAGCGCATCAGCAAGGCAATGAAAAACTTGTCGGGCACGTCGCTTAATGAACTGAAGCGTGCTCTCTCTGCTGCAAAGAGCGAGCTCGGCAAGATGTCGGCAGGCGATAAAGGACTGAAGCAGATGCAGGGCAATATAAAGGCTTTGCAAGGACAGATAGACAAACTTACTGGCTCGGTACACAAGCAGGGTGGGGCTTGGAATACCGCCATGAAGAACCTTACTGCGTATGTCGGTATGTTTGCGCTATTCAACAAAGCGAAAGACCTTGTACAGGGAGCCATCAAGAAGAACCTTGAGTATTCGGGTTCGTTGACCGACATTCGCAAGGTCAGCGGTCTGACGATGGAGCAGGTAAAACAGCTCTCTACGGAGCTGGCTAAAATTGACACCAGAACTTCTGTGGATGGCTTGGCACAGCTCGCGTACCAGGGAGCTAAGTTAGGCATGGGCAAGTATGGTGTCGAGGGTATGGCTCAGTTCGTAAAAGCCGCCGACAAAATCAATGTGGCAATCGGCGAGGAAATGGGCGAGGAAGCCCTTCCGGCACTTTCTAAGATGGTGGAGGTTATGGGTCTTATCCCGAAGATGGGTATCGACAAGGCAATGGAAGCTACTGGCTCTGCCATGTTCAAGTTGTCTTCTACGAGCACATCTACCTCTAACGATATTGTGGAGTTTGCCAAGCGTTTGACTGGTGTTGCCCGTACAGCAGGTATCACTACCGACCAGTTGTTGGCTCTCGGTTCTGCAAGCTCTTCCATGATGCTTATGCCTGAAGTGGCTTCTACCGCTATGGGTAAGTTTATCGTGGCTTTGCAAAAGAACCACAACCTTATAGCCAAGGAACTCGGCATCCCTGACGAGACCATCAAGAATCTCTATGCGTCGGGTCACGCTATGGATGCTATTGTCCTTGTGCTTGAGAAGATGCGCGACAAGGGCAATATGAACGCTCTCGGTGGTATATTCAAAGATCTTGGTTCAGACGGTCAGCGTCTCGTCACCGCTATGGTTACGATGTCGAAGAACGTGGATATACTCAAGGACCATCTCTACGAATCGAAAGAGGCTTTCGATGAAGCAACCGCCGTTACCAACGAGTATAACATGCAGCAGCAGTCGGCTATCGGCATCCTTGAGCGTGCCAATAACCTCTGGGAAAAGGCATTTGTCAATCCTGATGGTGTGGATGCCGTAAAAGACATGGCACTGTGGTGGTATGAAATGTCGAAGACGATGACAAACAGTCCGTTGCTGAAAGGAACTTTTCAAGTTGCTTTGCAGGCGATCCTTATTGCATTAAAGTCCGTTGCCACGTTATTGCCCGTTATAATAGGTTATATGGCTTCACAGGGAATTTACTCAGGCTTATTACTTATTAAGAATTTCGGAGCAGCCCTTGTCTCGGCTGTAAAGCAGATATATGCGTATGTCACGGCCGCCCGTACTGCTACTGCGGCACAGATTGGTCTTAATTCTGCGATGAAGTTAAATCCATGGATAGCTCTTGCAAGTATAATCGTCGCTGTCGCTGGAGCTGTGTATGGATATGCACAGCAAGCAAAAGAAGCAGCAAAGGCAGAAATGGAGGCGGCTAAGAGAGCTAACGAGTGGAAGAATAATCTAAAGATAGCACAGAGTGAAACTGATACTACAACTCGAAAACTGCACTCCTATAAAGTTGCCATGGAAAAGTTGAATTTGTCGCAAGCAGAGCGCAGTCGACAAATTTCACAATTCAACAGAGACTTCCGTCCGTATATCTCTAAGCTCGGTATAGAAATCAAAAGTGTCGATGACCTTCGTAAAAACTACAAAGCTCTTGCCGAAGAAATCCAGCGTGCCACATATTATCGTCTACGTGAAAAAGCAAAAGAAGATGTTATGCCGAAATTCCAACAGGATAGATTAAATGCGGAAAATCGAGTTAAAAACGCATTGAAGTCTTTCCAATCTCGTGGAAGCGGATTTACTTCTAAGGGAATAATGGAAATGTTTGCAAAGGGTGCAAATGCAAACTGGATCTATCGACAAATAATTAAAGGTGATAGAACTAACGTAGATGATAAGGGAATTAATTTCGAGGGCACAACTGGACGTTATTCTTATACTACAAAAAGTGGCGCAACTATTAGAAGCGGAGGTAATCAAGAATTGTTGTCGGCTTTGCGCCATTATCAGAATGCAACTTATCGTGAGCGTAATAAAGATAAGGAAATAAATGATTATTTTGGAGATTTCTTCCCAGAAGATTATCATCCTTGGGTGGATGACGAAGTGGGCACCCTCGACAATGACGCTCCGGATAAGGACGCTATCGCACAGGAAAGACGGGACAAGCGTGACCGTGAACGTGCATGGCGCGAGGAACTGAAGCAGAAGCAGGACGAGGCAAACGCCATTATGGATAATGTGCGCAACTTCTATGAGCGCCAGATCAATGCCAAGATGAAACAGGCTGTCAGTCTCGGTATGGATAAGTCTGAGCAGGACTTGTTTGTGGAGCCAGTAAAGCAACGCATGAACCAGGCTCTTGAGCAAGTACGTCTTGCTATTGCAGGACAGGCTAATACATGGGAGCAGTTCAAACTCGCGATGAAGGACGACCTTATTGAGCAGACTGATGAGACTGGAGTGAACCTTTCTGAAGGTTTGCTCAAAGGCATTACTTCAAATAATATCGACGCCCTTCGTAAAAAGCTAAATGAATTAGGCAACAGTCTGAATCGCCCTCTCAATTCCATATTAGCCGAAGTGTTCGCCAAGGCAACTAAGAACGCACAGGCAAACCTCAAACTTGTAACCCAGCAACAGGAGGCTCGCCGTAAGGCTATCCAAGAGCATGATTATACTGGTGTGGTACAGCAGAACGCTTACGACTTGTTTAACACGATGGGTTATGCTAATCCTACCGAAGAGGAGACAGTCGTAAAGAAAACGATTGTTGACGGTAAGGAAGTTTTCGACACATCTGCTTTTGATAAGCGCAAGGCTAATATCATTGCGATGTTTGAAAAAGCTCGCACCGATATTGCCAAAGTGTTCAGCATCGACGTTAGTAACGTAGAGGGTCAGGGTTTACTCCTCAAACTTCTCTTTGGCGACGACACTGATGGCATGGGTAAGCGCATTGCCGAAACTCTCGGTTCAAGTACAGAAGAATGGCAAGCCTTTTATCAGAAGCTAATCCAATACAATGACGAATACGAGTCGGCGAATAAAAAGCGTGATGACGAGCGCAAGAAGTTGAATGATTACGCTTGGTCTAATACGGATTATTATAAGGAATATCAGAAAGCTCTGCCTGGTGCTGAGCAGGAGGTGGCTATCAAGGGTAGCTATCGCAATGCCGGTCAGCGTATGGGAATGGAGTCGGTGTCAGCTTCAGACCCTGAGCTTGAACTGATGAAGGCTCGTATGGAGTTTGCCCAGCGGTATTATACGTCCCTCGAAGAGCACAATGCCACAGAGCAGCGGCTTGCTGATGCCCGAAAGTCAATCATGGCAGAACAGGCTAACTACGCCAAGAAACTCACTGGAGATATGTTCGAGCAATACAACTCGCTCCTTACCTTCATGGGTCCGCTGCAAAACTTTGGTGAGTCGGTGGGCGATGCCTTTGCCACCATGACTGAGAACGCAGCCGAAGGACGCAAGGCTTTAAAGACAGCCTTGAAGCAAATGATAAAGTCGTTTGCCACCAACACTCTTCAGATGATTAGCCAACAGCAGATAGACCGTGCGCAGACCACCGCACACTATAATCAGTTGCTCCTTATGCAGCAGGCGTTTGGTAATGCAAAGGTACAAGGAGAGAATGCCACTGGAACGGCTTTGCTTACTGCAAAGACGGTAAATAACCAGACAGAGGAACAGCTTGAGGGGACTCACCAAGAGGTAATGGCAGATCTCCGTTCTGCAGGTATCTTCGGATGGTGTGTTAGCACTCTCGGACCTATTGCCGGACCAATCGCTTATAGTGCAATGATGGCTATCCTCATGGGTTTGCTTAATTTTGCTATTAGCAAGATTGGAGGAAGTGATAAGGCTAATAATAGCAATACAAAATCCTCGAATATCAAGGTAACATCCAATATGCTCACCTACGACTCCGGCAACGTGCAAGACCTCCGTCCTTTCGTTGGTAACGATGGCAGCCTCTATTGGGCTACCGAGGACAACAAGCCTCACAATGGCGTATCGCTCCTCACGCAGCCTACCGCCACTACCATCAACGGTCAACCATCTCTTGTAGCTGAGAACGGACCAGAGTTGGTAATCGGACGCGAGACAACCCAGGCAATGATGATGAATAATCCGCAACTTCTCAAAGCCCTCGTTAACTACGACCGCAACTATTCCGGCCGCCGTGCCTACGACAACGGCAATATTGCGGAATCATCCGCCTCAATCGCTCCACAATCGCCTGCAACCGACGAAATGGTATCTGTACAAGCAAACACTAATATCGCCCTTCTGCAAGCCGTAAACACACTCCTGCAACGCTTGGAGCAACCAATCGAAGCCAAGATAGACATGTATGGCCGTGGCAAACTCTACGACAGCATGACTAAGGCTAATCAGTTTATGAGAAACAAGTAACCTTGCTCAACCAGCAGTCCGCATTATGCGGACTGCGATACATATCTTTCGCAAGCAACCCCTTGTGCAGCAAGACATTTTTTCTCAAGTGGTAAATCATATTTTCTCAAGCATAGAAGCATTTCATCTCCTGTAGCAGAGCATTTATTAGGTTGTCGCGCCGTTAGGCGTGGCGACCTTTTTTCAATCACTCTTCTATTCTTTCCTCTTTCTATAAAGAAATAAACTTCTGTCCCCAAAAGTCCAAAAACTCGAATTTCCGTAACTACCTAATAATCACGGACTTTATCTTAAATCTACTCTTCAAAAGTCCAAAAATCTACTAATCAAGGCTACTACTATATATAAATTTCGCCATTTTTCTTTCTCTCCCATTTTCAAAACTCCCCGACCCTAACAATAAAGTTAGTAGCATTAACATTGCAAATGTAAACTATTGACTATTAATATGTTATATAGATAATGAAAGCAACTAAGTAGCAAAAAATGCGAATAAAATGCCATATTTCTACTATTCTTTATATATTTTTTATTATTTGCGCTCGTATAGGTATAT